>JGI24698J34947_10001438_pt1 | contig 12530 bp, 11 predicted proteins | sample TergutMp193P3_FD_34947 | JGI IMG/M metagenome (IMG submission 34947)
TTAGGTGCAAGTCTGCACCAGTAAGAAGCGCGTCTTATTTGTCCAATCGGAATATTGGCGCTTAATCCTTCGCTTTCCAGAGTAAGCGCGTCTTTTACAAGGGAGCCGCAGAGTTTTTCAAGCGCGGCCTGATTTTCCGTACCGGCGCTCGCCGTCCAAAACTCGCTCAACCCTTCGTCAAGAGACTGTAGAACGGAGGAAAATTTCCCCAGCTTCGGATCGTCTTCCATTAAGACGGGAGAGAAGCGAATCAGCAGTTTGCGAAGAGAGCGGAAAAAAAGAAGTTTCGCGCTGACCGCCGAGGGATTGCGCAGAAAAGCGGATTTTGCCGCCGCGATTTCAGCTGAAAAAGAGCGGCTGCCAAGCGCCAAAAGATCATCGTTCTGTAGATAACGGTGGCGTTCGCATGACGGGCAGGAACATTTCCACGAAGCGTCCGCCTCGCAGGAAAGAGAGCGCGCAAGCTCAAGCGCGGCGCTGCCTTTTCCCGTTCCTGAAGGGCCGAAAAACAGCATAGAGGGCGCGTTCCGTCCGGCGAGAATATCATCACGTAACTGAAAGGCCGCGCCTTGCTCTATGATGTTTTCAAACATTGGTAATAGTCTCCCTTCCGGTAATAAACGGCAGTAAAAGCCGTGCGAAAAGACTGTCCGATAAAATTGAAGACGGATCAAAAAGCGGCTGTATTCGCAGGACGAATAAAACAAGACTAACTACCGCTATGCCTTCCGCTATTCCAAAAAATATTCCTAAAAATCTGTCCGCGCCGCCGAGTTGTATCCCGTGAATAATCCCTTTAAGCATTGCTTCAAGAAGTTTTACTATAATAAAAACAATTAAAAACAAGGCGACAAACGCGATGACCTCAGGGATCGTTTTTAAATCCGGCCAATATCTCGCTCTTAAATATTCCGCGCCGTTCTTGTAGAAAAACAGCGAGGCAAGAAGCCCCAAAACTACCGCCGCCATAGAAAGAAGTTCGCTGATAAAGCCTTTCAGATAACAGCGAAGGGCAAATAACGCCGTCAATAAAATAAAGATAACGTCAATCACGCTGACATTCACTTTTTCCCCTCCGGTAAATTATTAATCCTTTGCGCCAAAGTACGCGCGATTATTACCGCGCCGTCCCTCTGTCCCGCGTGCGCCGAGGATGCCGCCATCGCTTCTCTTTTTCCTCCGTCATGCGCGAGGCTTTTTACGGCTTCAATAAACATTTGCGCGTTCACATCTTCACCTAACACAAGCGCGGCTCCAGCTTCCTGAAAAAAGCGTGCGTTTTCAACCTGATCCCCTCTTGTACCGGAACCTCTCAAAGGTATCAACAACATCGGCTTTCCCAAAACTGCCCATTCCCAAATCCCGGCTCCGCTTCTGCCAGCCGCAAGTTCGGCGGCGGCCAATACGTGCGGCATTTCTTCCTTTATAAACGGGAAAGGCTTGTACCTATCCGAAGCGGAAACATCCCACGACAGATTAGGGCCGGTCTGGTGCACCACTGTGTAAACTTCCGTCAAATCCGGCAGGGCGGCGCGGACAAGTTCGTTTATCTCACGCGCTCCCTGACTGCCGCCAAGAACCAGAAGAATCCGCGCATTGTCTTCGACGCCCAAAAAAGCCCTGCCCTTCGCTGGATCGGCGTTTTTAAAAATGCCGCGCACAGGATTGCCGCTTACCGTTATGCGCTCACGAATATTCTCAGAAAAAAACCGCGCAGTATCTTCGTAGGCGGTAAAAATCCCACCGCCTGTACGTGCGGCAAAACGGGCGTTGATCTTTGTGGCAAGTCCCGGACTGAAATCCGACTCATGCGTAAAGACCGGAATTTTTAAAGACGCGGCAGCCGCGCACGGCGGGACACTTACAAAACCGCCTTTTGAAAAAAGAAGAACGGCCTTTTGTTTCTTTAAAATTTTTCGCGCCGCAAAAAAGCCAGCAATAACCTTGAAAAAATCAACAATGGTTCTGAGAGAAAAATAACGCCTGAGTTTTCCCGAAGGCACGCCGAAGAATTCAATCCCCGCTTCTTCTACCAGCGCCCTGTCCATGCCGGAGGAGGAGCCAATCCAGAACAGGCGGCAGTCCGCAAGCTGATTTTTCAACTCCGCCGCAACCGCCAGCCCGGGGAAAATATGCCCCCCCGTCCCTCCCCCGGTAAAAGCAATACTTATCATGGAGTTATTATACTAGAGTAAAAGTTTTTTCTCCAGCCTTTATTTCTTCGCCAACTCTGCAACGCTGGTAACAAGACCCGCCAAATTTTGTATCTCAGACGGAATGATGATCTTGGTGGCTTGGCCGTCGGCTACTTTTTGCAGGGCTTCAAGGCTTTTTAGCCTGATTAGGGCTTCATCGGCGTTTACGCTCTTGATCATGCTAAGACCGTCCGCAGTCGCTTTTTGCACGTTGAGGATCGCCTGCGCTTCGCCTTCCGCTTCGCGGATAGCTGCTTCTTTTGCGGCTTCGGCCTGCAAAATGACGGCGGCTTTTTCGGCTTCGGCTTTTAAGATCGCGGAGGCTTTCTGGCCTTCGGCAACAAGAATCGCCGACTGCTTTTCGCCTTCGGCTTTAAGAATCGACTCGCGCCTTTCGCGTTCGGCCCTCATCTGCTTTTCCATCGCTTCCTGAATGCTCTTGGGCGGCGCTATGTTTTTAACTTCGACGCGGTTGACCTTTATGCCCCAGGGGTCGGTGGCTTCGTCAAGAACGAGTCGCATGCGGTTGTTGATCATGTCGCGGCTTGTAAGCGTTTCGTCCAGCTCCAGCTCTCCGATAATGTTTCTTAAAGTGGTTACGGAAAGATTTTCTATGGCGTTTAACGGATTGATAACGCCGTATGTGTAAAGTTTCGGGTCTGTTATCTGCATATAGATAACGGTGTCGATCATCATCGTTACATTGTCTTTGGTGATCACAGGCTGAGGGGCAAAGTCCGCTACCTGTTCTTTTAGCGTAACACGGGCCGCAATTCTGTCAATAAACGGGAGCTTTACATGAATACCCGTAGCCCATGTTGAATTGTAAGCCCCAAGCCGTTCTATTACAAAGGCGTTGGATTGCGAAACAATTCTGACATTGATGATGATCAATAATAAAATAAAAGCCGCTAAAACAATAATCGCGTTCATTTTTTCCTCACTTAAAATTAATTTTCCTGCGGCGCAGATTCACTGCCGCCGTTTTCATTAAGTATACGAACAATTGCATGAGCGCCTTCAATGCGCACAACTTCGCACTTTGTTCCTTCGCTTATCGTAGAGCCGTCTTCCGAACGCGCCGTCCAGAACTGACCTGCCAGCTTTACTTCTCCCCTGTCAAACTCGCTTATCTGTTTTGTTACAAGGGCGTGTTTTCCAACAAGACTGTCTACATTGGTCTTTACTTTGCCCATCTTGAATTTTTTAAGCGCGAGGGGACGGGTAAAAAAAAGCAGGACAGCGGAGATAGAGAGAAAAATCACCATCTGTAAAACAAACGGGATCGGCAAAAAGGAGAGGAAAACCATAATAGCAGAGGCAATAGCTAACCAAATGGTTGTAAGACCGAAAGTAAGCGCCTCAATAACGGCAAAAATTACGGTAAGGGCAACCCAAATCCAACGCATGGAAACAAAGCCGAAATCAAACAACATATATGTAATCTAACCTCGCGGGAAAAAATTGTCAAGGCATAAAATCCTGTTTCAGCTAAAATCCTTTTTCCGGATCATATTCCGCTGAATCTTGCCGCTTATGGTTTTCGGCAGTTCCGGCACAAACTCAATTATGCGCGGATATTTGTAGGGAGCGGTTACGCGCTTGACGTGGTTTTGCAGTTCGCGGACAAGTTCGTCCGACGCGGAAAAGCCGCGCGCAAGAACGATTGTCGCTTTTACGACCTGTCCGCGCATAGAATCGGGAGCGGCGGTTACCGCGCACTCAAGCACCGACGGGTGTTCCATAAGCGCGCTTTCAACTTCAAAGGGGCCGATGCGGTAGCCTGAACATTTGATCACATCGTCGTTTCTGCCGACAAACCACAGATAACCGTCATCATCGCTCCACGCCATATCTCCAGTTTGATATATTCCGTTATTCCAGCTTTCAGCGGTTATTTCCTTATCTTTCCAGTAACCGCGGAAAATGCCCGGAAAATCCGAAAGGCCGATTACGGGAACCGCGCTTTCCGCAGACGCTCCTTCGCTTTCGTACATATTTTTCCCCGCGCGAGTTATGCTCATATTGCCGACAATGCCTTCGTCACATACCGCTCCGTTTTCGTCTAACAGTTCTATGCCAAAAAGAGGCGCGGGCTTTCCCATCGAACCAGGTTTTACAGCAAGCCACCTAAACACCGCCGCCATTACCGAGGTTTCGCTCTGCCCGAATCCCTCATAAATTTCAAGTCCGGTCAGTTCTTTAAACTTGTTGTAAACCTCAGGGCTCAACGGCTCCCCGGCCACCGAGGTGTGGCGGATAAAACTGAAATCATAATTTGAAAGGTCTTCTTTTATAAGATAGCGGAATATTGTCGCCGGGGCGCAGAATGTTACAGGCCGCAGTCTACGGATTGCGTCTAACATTCCCTTTGGAGTGAATTTTTCGGTGTCGTAAACGCCGATTGCGGCCCCGCATATCCATTGGCCGTAAATTTTCCCCCACGCAAATTTCGCCCAGCCTGAATCGGTCTGCGTCAGATGAACGCAGTTGTCTTCAACGCAGTGCCAGTATTTCGCGGTAACGATATGCCCAAGCGGCAGAGAGTGGTTGTGAAGCACCATCTTCGGCATTCCGGTTGTGCCGGATGAAAAATAAATCAGCATCGGGTCTTTTGCCGCTGTCGGAATCCGGCTGAAATTTTCGGACGCTTTTTCAATTTCAGCGCGCATATCAATACAGCCGCCGGGAATTGTTTTTCCGATAACGGCTATTTTTTCCAGTTTCCTGCAATTTGGACGGCTGGCGGCGATATTGTCCAAGAGTTCCTTATCGTCAACCGTGATCAAAAGTCTCACATCGGCTATATTGCAGCGGTATTCCAAATCCTTCGCCGTAAGCTGGTAAGTGCCGGGAATGCAAATCGCGCCGATTTTCGATAGGGCGCACATAAGCACCCACACCCCTGGACGCTGTTTCAAAATCAGTTTTACCACATCGCCTTTTTTTACACCTAACGAAATAAGGGCGTTGGCCGCTTTATTGGAAAGGCGCTTAATGTCCGCGAATGTAAAAGATTTCACCGCCTCCGTATCGTCCGTCCACAGAAGGGCTGTTTTTTCAGGCTGTAGCCTTGCCCACTCGTCCACCACATCGTACGCAAAATTAAAATCTTCAGGCACATTGCAGGCGTAGTTTTCGTAGAAATCCTCGTAGCTCTCAAATTCAATTTTTGGACAATAGCGCGAAAGTATTTCGTTCATTTTTTACTTATCCTTTATTCCTGAATTATTGTTATAAATTTAGCTGTCCCGTTTACGGCGCTCTGGCTGTGGGGCAGGCGGGCGTCAAAGTAAATCGAATCGCCCGATGAAAGAATATGCTCATTTTTTCCTACAACCACTTTCATACTGCCTTCAACTACAAAATTGAACTCTTGTCCTGAATGCGACACAAGCGCGGCTTGCGGCTTTGAAGAATCCAAAAGTACAAGCAAGGGCTCCATCGTTCTATGTTTAAAATTATACGCAAGACTTGAATATTCATAACCCGGATAGCGTTCAATCATTACGCCTTTGCCTTTTCTGCATACGGCGGCGCTGTCCATCCTCGCCTCTTCTCCCGTAAGAAGAACAGTAACGTCAGTCCCAAGACGGTTGGCGATTGTGTACAAAACGCTGATCGGTATGTCGAGTTCTCCGCCTTCATATTTACTGTAAGTTTCGTAGGGAATGCCCGTTTCCTTTGCCATGTCAAAGACGCTGATTTCAAGAATCTCCCTTAACTCCTTTATCCGTTCAGATATGCGCGCTAATTGTTCGCTCATGCGTACTCCTTATATCTCTCAATCGGAATTTTATGACAATTTATTGTCATAAAACATACTCCTTAATCTTTCAATCGGAATTTTATGACAATTTATTGTCATAAAACATACTCCTTAATCTTTCAATCGGAATTTTATGACAATTTATTGTCATAAAACATACTCCTTTAAATAAACTCTCTCCAGTCTCTGCCTGTAATCGCGTCGTTCTTGTCGCGCACTTCCACCGGAAATTTAACGGTTTCATCCCCGTGATAATCCAGCCGGCCTTCATCAGTTTTAATGCCCGCTATTTCGTTATTCAAAATAATTTTTACATAATCAACGATGCTGTTCAATTTTTTATTCAGATACACCCCGAAAGTTTCGGCGTAAGAAACATCCGAAGCGTCGTGAATATCGGTTCCGGCAGTCATAGGCTTGCCTATTTTTTTCGCGTAACGGAAGGCAAGCGCGTCATTGGACACATCTTCATGACCGCCGTTTGCGACTTCAACCGCATCCACGCAGCCTGTCGAAAGAATAATGCGCGGAATGTAATGACGCTGCCTGAACGGATGAGCCTGAACCACGCAGCCTCCCGCTTCTTTTACAACTCGGTACTGTTCGCCCCTTGTCCAGCTTCTAACTTCAGGATGTTCAAGCAGCCAGTTTTTGTCCAGTCCGTAAACAAGATAATCATCGCAGCCGTCGAACGTTTCTTCCCAGCCGAAAAAAACGTCAAGGCCCTGCCTGCCGCCTTCTTCTTTCGCTTCCTCATAACCCTGACAAAAACGGTTTACCCATTCCTCCCACGGAAGCTTCCTTGACAACGCGCAATTTCCATTGAAAAAGTGATCGGTTACAATGATTCCTGTGTAACCCTTTTCCTTGTAACCGTGAATATAGTCTGCTCCTCCTGAAATGGCGCATTTGCTGACAGGAAACGTATGGAGGTGAGTTTCATATAGATAAGCCACTATGCCTATTATAGCAGAAAAGATCGTTTTGCCTCAATAGTACGTTATCCTGTAATTTCCCCTCGCCGTGAAGCCCAGCCCCAAATAAAGCCTGCGCGCCGCGATGTTCGCTTTTTTGACAAAAAGAGCCGCTCCCCTGCCCTCGTTTATAATCGAGGCGATGAATTCCGCCGCCATTGCGCGCGCGATTCCCAGCCCTCGGAAGTCCGGGTGGACGTAAACGCCGCCGACCTGATACCTTGAAAACGAAACGGCGCTTATATTGATCTTCCCCACAAGCCGCCCGCCCAGCTCCGCCGCCAGCACGTGCCCGCGCGCGATTATGTTCGCTATGTTAACCCTGCTGGCAGCCGGACTGAAAACCGATCCTTTGGGGAGTACTTCTTCCTGTTCATAAGCCGCCTGCAGCGGGGCCAGCGCATCCAAATCGATCATCCTCGGCTGGCGCAGCACAAGATTTTCAGGCCGAGGCGAAAAGTTTTTTTGCGGCGGCAATTTGTCAAGCGTCATAAGATCATAGTCGATTATGTCTACAGCCGTCATGCCCAATTGCCTCATTTCGTTTTCAAAAACAACAACTTCATCTTTAAGCCCCTGCACCGAATGAATTTTTTTCAGCCGCAAAAAGCCGCCGAGAAAACGCGGCCTCGGGATTTCCAGCCTGCCGCACAAAACGGGCATTATCGTACTTCTGGAATTTATAACCAGCGCCGAAAGCTCATTCTTTTTCCCGCACAAAGTCCAAACATGATCGGACAAAAATTCGCGGGCAAGAAATCTTCCGCACGCGCTGACATAATCATCTTCCATATCGCGCAACAGCTCCTCCGCGCGAAGAATGTCCCTGTTTTTCATTCTCCGCCAGAAGAAATACTCACTCATAGGGAAGAATTCCGTGCGCCGGAATTCTGCCGATTATCGCGGAAAATCCTGCGGCGAAAGATTCAGGCGCGTAGCTGTACACGGCGACAGCTCCCGTAACCCAGGGTACGCTTTCAAGATAAGCAGGACTGAGGACGGATAAAACTATCACTCTTTTATTTAACTGCCGCAAATTCCTTAAATAGCGCAAATCGAAATTGTCAGAAAGGCAGAAAATCACCGTATCTGCGTTACGTGCATAGGGGATAATATCATCGGGGTCTGTCGAATCTGAAAAACGGTAGGAAGATGCGTTTGGAAAAGCGGCCCTGCCATATGTGAAAAAATCGCCGTATCGCCCGGCAAGAAGAATCCGCCCTGCGCCTTCTCTTGTAATGGGAAAAACCGAATCTGGCGGAGAAGGCCTTACAATTGTAACGCTTCTCGCGGCGAGATTCAAAAAGAAAGCCGAACCTTCAGGATCGGGAAGCTCCCTTTCCAATCTCGCGAGATCAGGAATATAGGGAACGCTTGCTTCTCCGCGAAGGTATGTCAATTTCAACTCAAGTATTCTGCGGGCGGAACTTCTTACAGTTCTGCGAAAATCTTCTTCTTCTCTCATAGAGCTGACAAGATATGTCCATACCGGATCAAAAAGAACGGGCGTGCTTGAAAACATAATAATATCGTTGCCCGCTGCTATCGCCTGTTTTGCCGTGCGCGAAAGAGAACCCATCCATGATGTCGCGCCCACCATCATAAGATCATCTGTTACCACAACTCCCCTGAATCCGATTCTTTCGCGTAACACGTCTTTTAAAAACCACGAAGAAAGTGATGCCGGCGCGGAAGCGGCCTGAGTCATTGGAAAGGCAAGATGTCCGCTCATTACGGCGGGAAGCCCTTCGGCGGCAAGCATTCGATAAGGAACAAGCTCCCTGTCCCAAAGAGTTTGAAACGAAATATTGATCCTCGGAAGAATTCCGTGAGAATCAAGGTCTGTATCTCCGTGTCCCGGATAATGTTTCGCTGTTGGAATAACGCCCGCGGCGAGCTGCCCTCTCATAAATGCGGCTCCAAGAATTCCCGCTCTTACAGGATCGTTTCCAAAAGCGCGCGGGCCAATCAACTGCGAATCGCGGTTTGTAAAAAGGTCGACAGTGGGGGCAAAATTCATATTGACCCCAAGCAGGGCCAGTTCCTTTCCTATGTAAAAGCCCGAAAGATACGCGTCGCGCGGATAGCCGGACGCGCCGATTGCCATATTGCCGGGCGTTTCGCTTGTGCTTCCCTTGACGTGCCTGACCCAGCCGCCTTCCTGATCCGTCGCCACAAGGAGCGGAATGTTAAAAGGACCGGCTAAACTCGCGGCCTGCAATTCGCCGACAGTTCTCGCAAGCCGCTGCGTATCGGCGGTATTCCAGCCGAAAATTTTCACGCCGCCCACGTTCCTCAGGCGAATCCAGTCCATAATAAGCGGCGAAGGTTCAGCCCCTACCCATCCGAGCATAAAAACCTGGGCGAGCGCCTGCTCGTCCGTCATTGCGCTTTCAAGCGCGGCGGCAAGTTCCTGCGGCGTGCCTGAGTCGTTGAAGCTTAAAGAAAAAAGCGGAAACGCGGCGGCTATCCCAATTACGCATAATATTTGCCTGAAAAATGTTTTCAATTTTTATTCCTGTGTTTCAACTCATCTATATATTCGCAGGCGCTGTGAGCCGCCATTGCTCCGTCCGCCGCCGCCGTTATCACCTGGCGGAAAGCACCGCTTCTGACATCGCCCGCAACAAACAGTCCCGCGACGTTAGTCGCCATTTTTTGATCCGTAACGATATAGCCGCTCTCGTCAAGGTTCGCTTTCATCTCATTTCCCATAACCAGCGAAGACTGCGGAACGGTTCCGGCAAAGATAAAAACGGCGTCTGCTTCTTCTTCGCGTATTTCCCCTGTATTTACATCCGCCAAAACCACCGACTTCACTTTTTGATCTCCCTTGATTTCTTTTATCACCGTGTTATAGCGCACTTCAATATTGGGATTATCAAGCGTTCTTTGAATAAGCGCCTTCTGTGCGCGGAAACTGTCCCTGCGGTGAACAAGCGCGACCTTTGCCGTCAAGCGGGAAAGGTATCGCGCTTCATCACAAGCCGCGTCTCCCCCGCCGACCACAAATATTTTTTTATTCTTAAAAAACGGCCCGTCGCAGGTCGCGCAATAAGAAACTCCCTTTCCTGAAAATTCTTTCTCGCCGGGAACGCCAAGAAGCCGCGGCTTTGAACCCGTTGCGAGAATTACCGCAGGCGCTTTAAACGTTTCCCCGCCCTGAAGACTGACTATAAAAATATCGCCTTCTTTTTTAAGAGAATTTACCGCGCCTGTAAAAAAAGACGCTCCGAACGATTCGGCCTGCCGGTGAAGGTCCTGAGCGAACTCAAAACCGGTCTTTGGCGGAACGGTCAAATTTCCTTCAGCGTCGAACTGCCCTGTATTTCCCGGGTAATTTTCTAGCACGTCGATAATCAAAACCTGCCCGCCAGGGGAAAGCTGTTCGATAACCAGAACTTTCAAATTTGCCCTGGCTCCGTATTGGGCGGCGGTAAGTCCTGCCGGGCCCGCGCCGATTATAATAAGGCCGTTTAAATCAGACATCATCACTCCTGAAACATTCACATTTCTCGCTGTTTTAAGTATAGTAAATTGTGAAGACAAAACCGTCAATTATCCTTGCCCTCATTTTGGCGATTTTTCCGCGCCCGCAGGCGGAAATCTTTTCGCAAAACGGACGCGCTCCGCTTCTTGAACCTGACGCGAAAGCGCTTGAGTATTTTAATCTTGGAAGAAGAGGCGGCTATTCATGGCAGGAACTTGCCGAGATAAGCCTCTGGGCGTCCTCAGGCGATTCTTCTCCGGCCAATTTTGAAAAAATACGCTCGGCGGTAACAGCGCTGAATAATTCAAACGAACTTCCTTCTTCCGGCAGGGAGAGGGCGGAATTTATCCTCACATATATGCACAGAAATATTTTGCGATCTTATTCTCTTTATCAGACAAGGATTGACACAATCTTTTCAAACGGCAATTACAACTGCGTCTCCTCCGCCGTTCTCTATGTGATTCTCTGCGAATCGGCAGGGGTTCAAACGAGCGGAGTTATAACAAGGGATCACGCGCTTGTTATGGTGCATATTGACGGACAGGACATTGACGTTGAAACCACCAACCGCGGCGGTTTTGATCCGGGAAACCGCAGGGATTTTCACGATCAATTCGGGAGGCTGACAGGTTTCAGCTATGTGCCGGCCCGCAATTACCGCGACCGCCAGACAATCGGCAAGATTGAACTTGTTTCTCTTATTTTGAATAACAGAATCGCCGAACTGGAAAGGGCGAACCGTTACGCGGAAGCCGTACCGCTCTCGATCAGCCGCGCGGCCTTGCTATCAGGCGATTCGCCAGCTGACAGCGCGGCGGCCTATTCATCCGAATCTTTGTTTGAAGACCCGCGCAAAAACCTTATGGACAGGCTATTTAACTACGGCGTTTTTCTTCTAAGGGCGAACAGGGAGGAAGACGGCTTAACGTGGGCCGCCGCCGCGTCTTCAAGATATCCCGACAATGAACGCTGGCAGGAGTTTATCCTTACGGCGGTAAACAACAGAACGGCGAGATTTTTGAGAGAGAGAAAAACCGCGGAAGCGAGGAATTTTCTGGAAAGCAATAAAACGCTTTTGACCGCGGCAAGTTACGCGCAAATTGACGCGGTTCTTATAGACGCGGAACTGCTGAACGGCGCGAATGGGATTAACAGCGTCCGGGACGCGGACACGGTTATTTCCGCAGTAGAACAGGCGCGCAGCGAAGGAAGGCTCGCCGAAAGACGCGCGTCCGAACTGATAATATACGCGATTCAAAAAACAGCGGCGGTTCTTTGCGCGGCTCCCGCAAGGGATTGGCGGGCGGCGATTCGGTACATCGAAGTTTCCATTGAACGCTTCGGCTCGAGCCGCGAACTGGAACAGCTTCTGCGGACATACACAGGCAATCTCGCAACGGAGTATCACAACCGCTTTGCCGCCGAATGGAACAGAAGAAATTACGGCGAAGCCGAGCGCATTTTAAACGAAGCCCTTGCCGAATTTCCAGACAACCGCCAGCTTTTAACGGACAGAGAAACTGTCAACAGAAGAAGGTGAATTGCCGGTTTTTTATGGGGTAACGCGATTGACAAATACCGGAATTTGCGGTATTTTTTTCAGAGAAGGTATAATAACATGGAAGACAAGGCTTATGACATACCGCTGGCGAAAAACCCGATAATAAAAATTAAGGTAACACCGGGACACTTCACGACAAGTACCCGGCACGTCAATCATTATCTTGACGTCAGCGAACTTAAAACCAACGCGCTGGTCGCCCGTGATGTCGCGCAGCAACTGGCAATTCCCTATTTGACGAGCGCCCTGGTAGATACCATCGTGTGTATGGAAAGAACCGAGGTTATCGCCGCGTTTCTTGCGCAGGAATTGCTGCAACCCGGAACGGCGGTAATGAATTCGGGCGGAGAGATCCATATAGTAACGCCGGTAAACAATGTCCACGGCAATATGATCTTTCAGGACAGCGTGGTCGATTTGATAACCAACAAAAATGCTCTGTTACTGGTCGCCTCCGTATCCAGCGCGCGGGCGGTTCATATCGGAATGGACTGCATTGCCTATTACGGCGGCAGGCTGGCGGGCATATCGGCGCTGT
>JGI24698J34947_10001439_pt1 | contig 12527 bp, 8 predicted proteins | sample TergutMp193P3_FD_34947 | JGI IMG/M metagenome (IMG submission 34947)
AGAGGGCTCCGGAGCCGGGTTCTTCAAATGTTTTCACCAAAGCACTTGCCCACCCGTTAATATGGTTTATTCGGGAATTTAGTAGACCGGCTGCCCGACAAACTAGAGTTTATGCTATACTTCTGCTATGGGTAAAGTTCTGGCGATATGCATAAGCGATGAGAAAGGAACGGCAAAACGAAACGTGGGAAAGGCCGAGTTTGTCGCAAGCCACGGCCTTGCGGGGGATGCCCACGCCGGTTCGTGGCACAGGCAGGTGAGCCTCCTTTCCCACGAGAAGATTGAAGCCTTCAGGGCAAGGGGCGCGAAGGTGGATGACGGGGCCTTCGGGGAGAACCTTGTTGTCGAAGGCATTGACTTCCGCAGCCTCCCGGTGGGAACCATCCTTGGATGCGGGGACGTGATCCTGGAAATGACCCAGATTGGAAAGGAGTGCCACAGCCACTGCGCGATATTCAAAACCATGGGGGATTGTATCATGCCGCGGGAAGGGGTCTTCGCGAAGGTTGTCCAGGGCGGGTTTATTAGCGTCGGCGACGAAATGAACGTTGAGCGGCATGGGCTGGGCGACGCCAGGAAGGGCGATGCTTCCGGGGAGAAACCACCCTTCCGTGTGTGGATCATTACTTCAAGCGACAAGGGCTCACGGGGAGAGCGCGAAGATCTGACCGCCCCGGCCATCCGNGAGATCATCACTGCGGCGGGGTACAGCGANNCAGGCTACACAATGCTCCCTGATGACCAGNCCGGGCTTGAAGAAGAGCTCAAGCGGATCTGCGATGCCGGCCTTGCGGACCTCATCCTCACGTCGGGGGGCACCGGGTTTTCGNCCCGTGACCNTATGCCCGAGGCGACTCTGGCGGTGGCGGAGAGGCTGGCGCCGGGCATCGCCGAGGCCATGCGCGNCAAGGGCATGGGCATCACCGGGAGGGCCATGCTGAGCCGGGGCGTTTCCGCCATACGCGGGGGCTCCCTCATAGTAAACCTGCCCGGAAGCCCAAAGGCCGCCCGCGAGAACCTGTCGTTCGTCATTGCGGAACTNCGCCACGGCCTTGACATACTAACCGGCCGTGACGGTGAATGCGGGCAGCCTTAGCCCCAATCGGTCGCCATACAGGCGTATTACAGTCTATCTGCCGCGATCAGTCTTCTTTATCATGGGGGATCAGCCGGTTCTTTATCGCTGAAAGGCTTGAATCAACCGTTCCACGCGGGATGCCAAGGACATCGGCGATCATCCTGTTTGAGGCTGACATCCTCATTCCCCCAAGACGCTTCCTCATCTTGTAGAATCTTTTCCTTGCGCGCTCATACCGGTCCTTCATTCTTTCATGGTAATCTGTTCCCCGCAGCGTGGACATCATCCGTTTTTGATAAGCGATNCAGCGATAGTGCTGACAATGCAGNCGTTCCCTGAGAGCCAGGATTTCAGCCTCTTTATCTGCACGCCGCCTCCGCAACTCATCAATGATTTCCTGAACCAAATCAACGTTTATATGGATTGTTTGGGCTACCCGTTTGACAAATTCATCCGACACAAAAAAATATGACTTGAGGAGAAGGAATAGAATCTGCTTGGGGCTTATGTCATCGGGCAGTGAAACACGCTTGCGGGTTTCAATATATTCAGGCTCGCTTTCGGAGACTGCCATTTCTTCGGCCCTGGCCTGCCAGCAGACATATTCAGTCATGCTCCGATCTGACTCCCTGCATCGGTATTCCCTGGCTGCGCCGTAAAGGAGGCTCGCAATGTAAGCGTCAAAGGAAGAGCCCAGATCGCGGTAAAGATCGACTGCCCTGGCAATGCGGGGATAGAGCGATGAGATGAAGTCGTTCCAGGTGTCACGGTTCCCATTGAACAGCCGGAAACGNTCGAAATTTTCAAGCAGGTACCGGAAGATCATGCCTTCAAATTCCTTTCTTGAAAGATCCCTGTTTATATACATCCCGTATAGATCAGACAGATATTTTTCACTTTTCATTTAAAACTCCTTGTAAATTTTTTGCGGACATTCATTATGCGGTTATGATTTTGTTTTGCCTTGAAATAGGTTATGAATGTCATCTATTCCATGGAAAAAAATTGAAAAAATTTTGCAGATCACGCTATTGGCGGTATTATTAATCTTTTGGGCTGGTATATGGAAAGCAAAAAAAGCCAATTTACGGCAGAAGCCTATGAAATTTGCCCGGTGGATATTTTGGAGATACTTATTCCAATTTCTTTTTCTTGACTTTTCGTCCCTGCCATTTTATACTGATANGATAAACTAATCCCCAAGGGAGGCCATAAATGGCAAAGGTAGAACTTAAAGGCATAACAAAGGTTTTTGACGGCGGGGTCCGCGCGGTGGACGACGCCAACATTGTAGTGGAGGATAAGGAGTTCGTCGTGTTGGTAGGGCCTTCGGGCTGCGGAAAATCAACGACCCTGCGCATGGTCGCGGGTCTTGAGGACATTACCGAAGGCGAGCTCTATATCGACGGCGAGTTGATGAACGACGTTCCCCCGAAGGACAGGAACATAGCCATGGTTTTCCAGAACTACGCCCTCTATCCCCATATGTCGGTGTATGAAAACATGGCTTTCGGGCTCAGGATCAAGAAAGTGGAGAAGTCCGAGATTGACAAGCGCGTCCACGATGCCGCCAAGACCCTGGACATTGAAAAATTCCTCGACAGGAAGCCCAAGGCCCTTTCAGGCGGCCAGCGCCAGCGTGTCGCCGTAGGCCGCGCCATAGTCCGGAACCCCAAAGTCTTCCTCTTTGACGAACCCCTCTCAAACCTGGACGCGAAACTCCGCGTGCAGATGAGGGCCGAACTTTCCGATTTGCATCTCAGGTTGAACGCGACCATGATCTACGTTACCCACGACCAGGTTGAAGCCATGACCATGGCCAACAAGATCGTTGTCATGAAAGACGGGAAAGTCCAACAGATAGGTTCCCCCCTCTACCTGTACAACCATCCGGTAAACAGATTCGTCGCCGGGTTCATTGGTTCGCCCCCGATGAACTTCCTCACCGTAAAAGTCCTGGAAGAAGGCGGTTCCGTGGTGTTGGACGAAGGGACTTTCAAAGTGAAACCCGTGGCGGCGCACGCGGAATACCTGAAAAAATACGTGGGCAAGGAAGTGTTCTTCGGCATAAGGCCCGAGGATCTGACCTATACCCCGACCCCGGCGAAAGAAAACAATATCCCCACGAAGATCACCGTAGTTGAGCCCCTTGGCGCGGATATCCATCTTTGGCTTGCGACCACCAATTCCCCGCTGCTTGTAGCCCGTACAGAGCCTCAACACGATTTCAAGGTTGGGGAGACGGTTAACTTTACCCCGAGGCTGGACAAGGCTCGGTATTTTGACAAAGAAACGGAGCTTTCAGTTCTCGCAGAATTGGACGCTGCCGCAAAGTAAAGGGTTTTTATGAAAAAGTTTTTTATAGCTACACTAGCCTTATGTTTGGCGTTTGCCTTTCTGGGCTGTAAATCAAAACCGCCCGCCTCGGATGGAATGCCGCCCAGGGTGGAGACCGCCCGAAGGGATGCACCAGCGGACATTCTTGTGGGTATCGGTAACGCGAAAATGGGCACGGATTCCCAGTCAAGGACCATCGCGGCCACACGGGCCCGTGCAGAAATTTCCAATTCCATGAATTCCATGGTGCGCACAATGGTCCGGGATTATACGGCGTCAAGCGAGGTTGATCCCCAGGCGGCTTTGTCCTTCCAGGAAAACATCACGGTGACCCTTTCCAGGGCCAACCTTAGCGGTTCTGTTATCTGGTACGAAGTAAAGCAAAAGGACGGGACATGGTGGTCCGTGGTGCACCTGAGCAAGGCGGAAGTGGTCAAGGAGATCTCCCAGGCCCAGGCCCAGGCCAGGCTCGCAGTTCCGGCCATGGCTTCTTTTGACGCCGAAGCCAGGATGAACGAAGCATTCGAACAGGCAATAAGGGAAGGTTGGTAGGGAGACGAGGGGAGTACCACGGAGGAAGCATTAAAATTAATCTCACAGAGGCACGGGGGCACAGAGAGCCAGGGGAGATTAGTAAGCCGGGGGTTCCTTCTTGTTTTTCTTTGTTACTGAGAATTCAATTAAAATGAGGGGGACGCGCAGTTTGATGGCTACGCGCTCTCCCCTGTGCCTTTGTGCCCCTGTGCGATGGAATTCAAAAAATCCCTTTCCGCTTTTTCTCTGCTTTTTTGGTATATGGCTGTTTTTCTCCTCCTGTGCGGGTAGCGGGAAAGTTGCCCCCGAGCCGGGCTGGGTGAGGGATCCTTATACCGTTTATAGCAGGCAGTTAAATGTTGCCGTTGTCGGTACCGGCAGTTCCCGCGAGGTTGCAGAGAAAAGCGCCCTGGGTAACCTTGTCGCGTTTTTCGGCCAGAGCATTCGACTTGACGAAAGAGTATTGGTAAGCTATCAGCAAGCTGTGGGTAGCGGCATTATCGCAAATTGGGCCGATAGGACCGCCGTAGACACAACAATTGCGGTCTCCGCAGGAATGGACTCCCTTGTCGGGGCGGAGATAGGCGATGTTTGGCATAACGGCAAAAATGAGTATTATGCCGTGGCTGTTTTGAACAGGGCCCGCGCAACACAGGTGTATTCCGGCATGATACGGGCGAATCAGGCGGTGATTGGAAACCTTGTCAATCTTCCCGACGATGAGAGAAACACCCTGGAAGGATACGCGCGATATTCTTTCGCGGCCGTAATCGCCGATGTAACAGTCAGTTACAGAAACCTGCTTTCGGTGATCGGCATGTATGCCGATGGCTCCGTGCAGGGCCTGAAAAGCGGCGATGAATACCGGCTTCTTGCCCACGATATCACAAGGGCAATTCCGGTTGGCATCTCGGTGCAAAACGACAGATCGGGAAGAATTGCGGGCGCTTTTGCCGGGGCCCTTTCAGGCGCCGGGTTTATAATCGGGGGAACCGACTCTCGTTATGTGCTAGACGCAACGGCGGCCCTTGAGCCGGTTGAGATTGCCGGTAACCAGAATAAATTTACGCGCATAACGATAAAGGCAAATCTTGTGGATACGAGTGTCGGCGCGGTCTTGCTGCCCTTCGACTTTACCAGCAGGGAAGGGCACCTTACCCAGGCGGAGGCCGATAACCGCGCATACGCTGCGGCAGAGAGAAGGATAAACGAAGAGTATGCGGGACTGCTCACAGACTACCTTGCGCGTTTGGCGCCGACAAGGTAGCAAAATGGATGGCAAATAACAGTATATGAACAACGCTGAAAACAATTCCGCTTCTTTTTCTTCTTTCGGTTTGACCGCCCCAATGCTTGCGGCCCTGGAGCGCAAGGGGTTCACGGTTCCCACGCCCATTCAGGTCATAGCCCTCCCGCGCCTCCTCGCCGATGAGGGCCACCTTATTGTCAAGGCCAGAACCGGCACAGGGAAAACAGCGGCTTTCGGCATTCCCCTGGTGGAGCGTTTGACTACGGGTGGGCACGCTCCCAGGGCCCTCGTGCTGACGCCCACCCGCGAGCTGGCGCTCCAGGTGGCAAGGGAAATCGCCTCCCTCGTGCCGAGGCGTGAGGGAAGCGGAGGCGTTTTCCCGCGTGTTACGGCCGTATACGGCGGCGCTTCCATACGAAACCAGATTTTTGACCTTAGAAGGGGCACGGAGATTGTGGTTGGCACTCCTGGCCGCGTCATCGATCTCATGGAAAGAAAAGTCCTTGATCTCTCCGTCGTGGACGAGTTCATCCTGGATGAGGCTGATGAAATGCTGGATATGGGCTTCTTCGAGGATGTGGAAAAGATCCTCGACCAGGTTAAAGGGGAAGGCGGCGAGAAAAACTTCGGCGTGCAAACGCATGACGTGAAAACACACAATGTGAAGACACCGAGGATCGCGCTCTTTTCCGCCACCATGCCCGAAGGGATCCTTAAAATTATCCGGCAGTACATTGGAGATGCGGGGATCCTTGAGGATAAGGCGCCCCTTGATGAAAAGCCGCTTGTGGATCAGTTCTATATGGTTCTCAAGAAGGAAGATCGCCTGGAGGCTTTGCGGCGTATTATCGATCAGGCTGAGGATTTTTACGGCCTCGTGTTTTGCGCTACCAAGATTGAAACCGATGAGCTTGCACGGCGGCTCGTTGAAAGCGCTTACCCGGCGGAGGCGATACACGGGGATCTTTCCCAGGAGGCCAGGGAACGCACCCTCCGGCGTTTCCGTTCCAGGCAGACCACGATTCTTGTGGCAACCGATGTGGCGGCCAGGGGGTTGGACATAGAGAGGCTTACCCATGTTATTAACTGGGACCTTCCGAATGACAGGGACGGCTATCTACACCGCATTGGCCGCACCGGTCGGGCAGGGAGAAGGGGAAGGGCGATAAGCCTCGCCCTTCCCGGGGACAGGCAGAGGATGGATCATTTCTCCAGGGGAATGGAAAAAATCCTGGGAAACAGCATTGAGCGGACACTCGTTCCCTCGGTAAAATCCGTAATGAAAGCCGTCAAGGCCAGGATACGCCTTGCCGTATTGAACGCAGCAGCAGGGATGATCCCGGCGCAGCCGGAAAGTATTTCCAATGAAAGCCGGGGCGGGGACGGTACTCCCCAGGAAGCGCTTTCCGGGGAAAATGTTTCCATGGAAGGATCCCCGGATGTTTCGCCGGTGGTTGCCCAGTTGGGCCGTGAACTTACGGAAAGGCTTGGCGCTGACGAGGCGGTAACGGTTCTCCTTTCCATGGCATACGGGGAACAACTGGATTCATCCCGCTACGGGATAATTACGGAAATCCCGGATATTCCCAGGGAAAGGCCATTCGGAAATAATTTCCGCAGAAATACTTTCCGGGGCAAAAACCTCACAGGAAAAAAAACCGCAGGGCAGGGTGGTTCCAGGGTTTACGTCGGCCTTGGCCGCAGCCACGGGGCCAGTGCGCGTGATGTGGCGTCCCTCCTCAGCCGGGTCGGCGGGGTACCAGGCCGGCTTGTGGACGCCATCGAGGTAAGGGAATACTGCGCCTTTGCGACCTTGCCGCCGGATGCTGCCCGCAGGGCCTGCGCCTTCTCAAGAAAAACGCCGAAAGACCCTGTAATCCGCCCCGCCTCCCCCAGGGACAAGCGGTAAAGCCAATGCGGTATGTTTTCATTTATAAGTTACCTGAATATTGTAAGGATTTTATGTATTTCTCCATAAAATCGGTATCAACTTTATTATCAATGCTTGGCAACAGTATCTCCGATTCCTTCATTTTTTCCAATTCCCATTTCCTGCCATAATTAAATCGATATTTATCTTGTCGAATTACTGTTACAATAAATAACCCTATGTACCTATTAAATTTAAATTTTGGGTAAAGAACATTAACATCATCACTTGCCCAGAATGGTTTTGGCTGATAAAATGCCTCCCCGACAGAGCCGTTATAATTTATCGTTATTGTATTGCCTTGATGTATTGATTTTTCACCAATAAAATCCCTGTACCCGTTGTTTGAATCAATAGCGCCAATGAAGGGGGTATCTCCGGGAGAAAAATCATTTTGCACAAGACGCCTGCCTTTTTTTATGTCAAATATTTCACCCAAAGAAAAAGATTTCCATGTTTGTGTATTTAACGGAATTTTTTGCTTGTTTTGGGGGTCAATAGCAATATTGGACATTAATTCCTGATAATAGGAGGATAATATTTCGAGTAATTTGTCAGGCATTTCTTTGGGGACTAAAATATCCTTAAGCGTTTTATTCGCTTGTCTGCCGTAATTATATCTATAGTTATTTACCATAATACATTTTGCATAAAAGATCATTTCCAATAAAGTCATGCTTTGTTTTGGTGCCAAGATATACACATCACGTCCACTATAATACGGAATGGGTTGATAAAATGTTGACAATACAGAGCCACCACCGGCAACAGAAAGGGTATGTCCTAAATTTGGCTCTATATCCAGTTCCTCTTCCACAAAAGCGGAAATGCCATTGTTTTTTTCAGTCCTTGAAACAAACGGAATTGCGTTTATATCCGTACTCCTGCATTGCGTCAAATGAACCAATTCAAGATTAACACCATAATTAATATTAAATAACTCAGAAAGCCTTGCAAGACTAGTCATTGCTATTTTCCCTAAATTGTGTTAGCAGGTTATTTGAGAGTAAAAATGTTGTATATTTTAAAACAGTATCTTCAAAATCAGCGTCTGTTAATGATGAGTAATCTGTTTCCATATACGCTTCAGCCAACCACTCCATATCTGCCGTAATTATTTTATTAACGGAAAATCCCACTTCCATTTTTCTGTTGATGTAATATGAAACCCATTTATTTTTTATCGTTTCCCACTTTCCTGTCGCGTCTATTCTGCCCCTGTTCTTTCGTTTTACAAAGCCATCGTCTTTATAATAACCAAAATAAGTCTCCTTTTGTGTCGGGTGCGGCTTATGGGCGGTAAATATCATCACACAGGCAACAACCGTAACATCAGAATTAATAAATAATTCGTTTGGCATGGATAAGACCGCCTCAAGAGTATGTTTTTCAAGAATTTTTCTCTTTAGTGCATTTATTTTTTTTGACGAATTTAAGGCGCAATTTGTCGGGACTATCGCAATGCAGGTTCCTCCATCAACAAGACATTCAAGATTGTTCAGAACAAATTCCAGTTCTTCGGTATCGTTTTTTTTGTTTGCTTTGTATGGTGGATTAAGAAAACCCACAGTCGGTTTTTTTGATTTAATATAATCAATAACATCATCATCAAAGCAACTGCCGTTTATGATATTGGTTTTGCCATCCTGATGAATATACATATTCGATACTGCGAGCGCATATATATGTGACTGATATTCTGTACCAATGAGCTGTTCCATTTTAATTTCTTTTTCTTTTGCAGTGTCCCCTTTCGCATCAATAATCATGCGTTTCATCGCATTGATTAAGAATCCGCCAGTTCCTGCACAATTATCATAGGCAACAGAATTTTTATTCACCTGCGCCAGGTCAGCAAATAATTCTGTGATATGAGGTGGCGTTAATACTATACCAAGACCTTTATCACTATTTGCATAACGTAGAAACTCTATGTATAATTGACCCAAAACATCAAAATATTTATGGGTTTTTATGAATGAATTGATGTTTATGTCAATTTCGTCTATTATTTCCTTAAGTACGTTCTCTTTTTTTGAGAGTGAGGTATCTGTTTTAATAAAACTAAATTGTATGGCCAGGTTTTCAAGTTTCTTTCCGTTGATATTTGCGGTTTCAAGTTCATCAGAAACGGTCTGGACAAGGGAAGCAGTCAAATTTTCCGGTTTTTTATGTGAAGTATAAGAACGCCTGAAAGCCGGGTTTTCCAGGGCAATAAGTATTGAACTTATGAGTAAACTCCGTTGGCTTTCCAGTATTTTATGGCTGTGTAGTTTTTCATTCAGCTGTTTGGTAAAATCAAGCAATTTGTTATAATCCTGCCTGAATTTTTCAGGGCTTTTCAGATAAGCTTTTAAATATTCATCCGGTGATAGAAGTTTATCATCGAATATTGAAATGGCTTTTTTTTCATCTTTCAAATGCAAAAAATGAGAAACTTTCAATGTACTTTTTGTTTCACCGCTTACTGCAATCGCCAAAATGTCATATCCTCTTGATAAAAAAGAAGCATAAAGAAGAACACCGTCTACGGCGAACTCAGCGTATTTATTCTGTTCCCCGCTTTCATGTTTTGATGTATCCGCCTTGCATTCTATGACGATAAGAAAATCCGGGTTGGTTTTATAAGTAATAATAAACTCGGGGTACCCGTTTCCCATACCCTTTTTTGAGGCATTTTTAAGCAATTTATTGATTATTGGGCTATCTGACTGCTGCTCTTCCATGATAATGTCATTGATAAAAGGTGAAAAGTGGTTCCGAACCAATGTTTCAGTCTTCCGCTCATTCATATTTATTTTTTACCACGAAATGGAGGAAAAAACAAGAAGGATTTGCCGCCAACCTGGTTGATGAGGCTTGCCAATCTCTCTTGGTACTCCGTGCCCCCATGCCCCTGTGCGAGGCCTCTTTCTAGCTGCACCCCGTAGTCCCGCCGCAGGTGTCGCACTTCATGCAGGTGCCGTTTCGGATCAGGGTGAAACTGCCGCATATCGTACAGGCATCACCTTCGTAGCCTTTCAGCCTGGCTTCCGTGATTTTGGCCGTGTTGTCAGCGGCTGCGGGAGCGCTTTCCCTTTTTACCCCCGGAAGCGAATCGCTTTTTGTCCCTGTCGCCAGGAGGTCATCCGCATAGACCTGGCCAAGATCGGTTCTCTTCAAATAACTTATCGCAAGGTCGCGGAAAATGTAATCAATGACGCTGGTGGCCAGTTTCACGTAATCATGGCCTTTGACCGGGCCGTTAGGCTCAAAACGGCTGAAGGTAAAGGCGTCAACGTATTCATCCAGGGGCACGCCGTATTGCAGCCCCAGGGAGACGGCGATGGCGAAGCTGTTCAGGAGGCTTCGGAAAGCCGCGCCTTCCTTGTGCATATCAAGGAATATTTCACCAAGGTTTCCGTCTTCGTATTCCCCTGTGCGTATGAAAATCGAGTGTCCCCCTATCTTTGCCTTTTGCGTATAACCCTTGCGGCGGTTGGGCAGAGGTTTCCTTACGTTCCGGGATTTTCTTTCGTCGGTTTTTCTTGCCGCGCCGGCCTCGTGGCCGTCAGGCGAAACCAGGGATTTCTCCACGCCAAGGATGGTGTCTGCTATCGGGTCGGCGCCGGGGGCAAAGGACGATAGAGGCTGGGACAGTTTTGAGCCGTCCCGGTATAGGGCCACTGCTTTGAGGCCGCGCTTCCAGGCCAGGAGAAATGCGCCTTTCACGTCCTCGTAATTTGCGGCGTTAGGCATATTAATCGTTTTGGAAATGGCCCCCGAGACAAAAGGCTGACAGGCCGCCATCATTTCCACATGGGCGATCCATGAAATTGAGCGCTTCCCGTTCTTTCCCGAAGGCGTCGCGGTATCGAACACGTCGTAATGCTCTTTTTTGAGTCCCGGCGCGCCTTCAAGGCCCATGGTTCCGCAAGTATAGATTTCCGCCGCTTCTATGCTTGCCTCGCTAAAGCCAAGCTTTTTTAGAAGACTGAAGCCAGGAGACAAGTAAACGGCTTCGCTTATTTTTAGTTTTTCTTCCACAAACTTTTTGCCCAGAACCCACGGGTTGAACACACCCTCCAGATTCATGGCAGATTTTACCGCGTCCTCGGCGGCGGTCAAAGCCTCCTCGGTAAAGCCCTTTGAGAGGAGGCTCTCCGGGTTGATATTCGGTGCGCCTTTGAAGGTTTTGCGCCCCGTGGCGTAGGCGATGATTGCGTCTATCTCTTCGCTTTTGTAGCCAAGGGCTTCGAGTGCGGGAGGCGCGGATTGATTGATGATCTTGAAGTAGCCGCCGCCCGCGAGCTTCTTGAATTTTACAAGCGCAAAGTCAGGCTCTACCCCTGTGGTGTCGCAGTCCATTAAGAGCCCGATTGTCCCGGTGGGGGCAATCGCGGTCACCTGGGCATTGCGAAAGCCGTGCTTCTCCCCGAGCGAGAGAGCATCGTCCCAGGCCTTTTTTGCCGCCTCCGGGAGATAGCCTAAGCCAGAGGTCTGAAGGCAGGCTGCGTTGAGTCCCACGGGGGGCGTGTGAAGCCCTTCGTATTCACGGGAAGGCGCGTTGCAGCAGGCGCGGCGATGGTTGCATATAACGCGGAGCATAGGATTTGAGTTCTCCGCATAACGAGCGAAAGGCCCGAGGCTGGCTGCCATGCGGGCCGACTGCGCGTATGCCTCTCCCGAAAGGAGCGCGGAAAGGGAGGCGGCGACCGCCCTGCCTTCGTGGGAATCGTAGGCCAGGCCCATGATCATGAGGAGGCTCCCGAGGTTGGCAAAACCAAGCCCAAGGGTGCGGTATTCATAGGAAAGCCTCGCGATGCTCGGGGAAGGGAACTGGGCCATGACAACCGAGATCTCCAGAACGGTGGTCCATATCCTTATCGCGTGGAGGTAGTTTTCAACGTTGAAGACACGGGTTTTCCCGTCGTAGAAACGCGCAAGGTTGAGCGAGGCCAGGTTACAGGCGGTATCGTCCAGGAACATATACTCGGAGCAGGGATTGGAGGCGCGAATCTCCCCGCCAACCGGGCAGGTATGCCAGTCGTTGATTGTGGTGTGAAATTGTAGGCCAGGATCGGCACAGGCCCAGGCAGATCGGCCTATATCGTCCCAGACCTTTCCGGCCTTNACGGTCTTGACCGTTTCCCCGCTGATCCTGCCGGTCAGGTTCCAGTTGCCGTTCCCCAAAACGGCCTTCATAAAGTCATCGGTGAGCCGGAGGCTATTGTTGGATGACTGGCCCGACACGGTATTGTAGGCTTCGTCGTCCCAGGCGGTGGAGAAAACTGCCGCCTCTATCTTGTCGTCGCCCTGTTCAAGCCGCCTCAAGAGCTGGTAAAGATAGGCGGGTGGAATTTTGTCCTCAAGGGCCTTCCGCAGTGCCGACTTTAGGTCGTGGTTTTTCTCGATGTTGA
>JGI24698J34947_10001440_pt1 | contig 12526 bp, 8 predicted proteins | sample TergutMp193P3_FD_34947 | JGI IMG/M metagenome (IMG submission 34947)
GCTTCCAGGAAAACAGCCCTCATCTCCCCTTCCTCAAGCCTTGTACACCTCCCATGCCCCTCCAATGGCACTCTCCCGCCCTCAAGGTCGGTCTTATAGCCAGGGTTGATTCTGGCTATGTAGTCAATTTCCCCTTTTGAACAGGACGTTATTCTCTTTGAATCGTGGTCGTCCGTGAGATAGTCAAGCGCCTGTTGCGGCGTTCCCTTTTGTGTTGATGTAACGCCTCTGCTTGGGTATAAATTATCTTGGTATTGAGTTGGAGAACATCATTGAGGCCCCTTCCTGATTCATAAACGCAAATCCTCCGCCACGCGCTGAATCACCGATGGCCAGTCTCCGTGGTTTTGCTGACGATCGAGCCGCTTACAAACCCCCAACCATTGGGGCGCAACATGAACGATATGAAATCTCGCGGGGGATGTTGCTGCATACATGGTAGGATTATCGCTAAGGAGGGAAGCAAGTTGAATGTCAGCTTCAGTGTAATCCTGACAAGTGAACCGCCCTGGTATGTGGCAAAATGTCCCTACAGTAGCGTGGCTTCACAGGGACACACTGTAGAAGAGGCTTTGGCAAACTTAAAAGAAGCCCTGGAACTTTACTATGAAGGCTCGGAAGGGTTACTGCAGCCAATGCCTCCAGCCTTTCTCACTACACTGGAAGTTTCTCTCCATTGAGTCCAAAGTATCCTATCGTATCTTCAACAAAGATTGTTTCAGCGTTGAAAAGGGGCGGTTTTATTGAGGTTTCACAAAAAGGCAGTCATCTTAAGCTGACAAATGCGGGGCGTGTCGTCATAGTGCCGATGCACAATGAAGTAGCAAGAGGCACATTAAAAGGCGTCCTCGAACAAGCTGGCATGGATATTAAGGACTTTCTGAATTTGCTGTGATTAGTAAATATCACCTAATAGCGCCTCGCAATCCTGATTCATAAACGCAAATCCTCCGCCACGCGCTGAATCACCGATGGCCAGTCTCCGTGGTTTTGCTGACGATATATCTTTATTGACGGGTACCAGGGGCTATCGCCGCGGGCCAGCAACCACCTCCAGTCGGGCAGGAAGCTGACCAAAAGCATCGTCGGAATGCCCATTGCGCCAGCCAGATGGGCTATGGCCGTGTCAACGGTCACCAGCGCGTCCAGCTTACTCAAGGCATACGCCGTATCGGCAAAGGTCTCAAACAAATCACCCAGCGGCGCGGCGCCCGGAAATGGAATTGCATCCGGCGCGTCCCGTTGCAGGCAAAACCAGGACGCATCCTTGGCAGCCTCAAGGGGCGCCAGGAGTTCAGGGGGTATGGAACGCTCTGCATCCCGTTTATGGGTTGGCCTGCCAGCCCAGACGAGGCCGCGCTTTTTGGAATGCCGCGCGTTATTCAGCCGAAAAGATATTTGCTCCATGTTCGGCGCGTGTTCTGGAAGGCTTATATAAGGATTATGAGACGGAATTGTATCTATATTTGTATTAAATATCCTCGGAAGGGACATCATCGGCAGTTGTACGTCAAAAGGAATTTTTTGCTCTTTTTCAAATATATAATCCGGCCCCGGGCAGGAGCGGGCAACATCAAGCAGGGGGGGCTGAACATAAACCAGCAATGTTCCGCCAAGGGCTTTAACCCTCTCTAAATATCTAAGCATCATTATGGTATCGCCATAGCCCTGTTCGCCGTGAAGAAGCAGCGTTTTTCCCTGGTATGGCTTGCCATCCCACATAGGAGCGGCGAGCAGATGGCCCTGTCCGTTAAAATCGGGCTGGCGCAGGCGGGATTCGTACAGGCGCCAGCCTTCCTCAAAGTCGCCGATCAATAATTTTGTATGGCTGCCCACCCAGTCGGCGTTATCGGGACAGCCTCCGCTTTGCACGCCTATCAGTTGATCGGCGTATGTTTGGATTTCGCTTGTTCTCTCCTCAACAACACATTTATTCAGCAGATGAACCAACGTCGTAGCTATATTGTATGTCGCCAGCCGGCTGTTTGGATTAATGGCAAGGGCGCGCCGGCAGGCTTCCAGGCAATCTTCAAACCTTTCCATCGTCAATAGCAGGGAAGAGTAACACTCCCAGGCGGAAAGGTTTTCGCCGTTGCGGCTTAAATAAACCCTGTACTGCATGAGGGCGGCAGGGTAATTTCCGAGCTTATGGTTTGTCGCTGCGTCCTGAAGCAGCGCTGTCGCGTCCAGGTTCATCAGGGCCGCCAGTGTCCATAGCGGCGCCGGCTCGCGCCGTAAATCGCGGGGGATGAATACAGAGACACGCGCTAATCCTCCAGTCAAACTCTCATTATAGTGGTCAGTCAAGTTGAAAAAATAATCCGCGCCGCAAGTCAAACGACTATGTATCATTAACACTGGAGGTAATTGCAAAACCTCCTGGAAACGTTGCGCGCCAGTGCGCAATTCCTGAAAAATGCGGGCATGGCGTCCGCGTTTCCGGCAAAGCTGGAGGTTTTGCAATTAGCTCACTGGAGAATGAATTTGTCATGTCAATACGAACTAAAGCCGCCGTGGTGATATCTTTGGTTGTTTTTGCAATTGCCGCCGCGCTTGTCTCAAGTCTCGGTTTTGCCACAGGGCGTCATTCCGAAACCATCTGGAAGGGTTTGATATTTTTTGCCGCGGGGATAGCGGCTTCATATTTTGCCTCTTTTGTCGCGCGCCGCCGCCACAAATCAGAGACCCAAGGCAAAACCGCGCGGGCGCGGGAGGAGCAAACAGAACGGATTCGGGAGGAACACAAGCATACAAGGCTGATGCTGGACGCTATGCCTTTTGCGTGCCACGTCTTTGATAAAAAAGCCAGACTGTTTGAGTGCAACAATGAATCCATCAAGCTGTTTAAGGTAAAAGACAAACAGGATTTTTCACAGAGATTCTTTGAATTTTCGCCTGAATATCAACCTGATGGCCAGCGCTCATATGAAGCGGCCAAAAGGCTCATAAAAAAAGCGTATAAAGAGGGTGAATGCCGTTTTGAGTGGATGCACAAATTGCCTGACGGGGAAATGATGCCCACAGAGGTAACCCTGGTTCGCGTTCCTCATGAAGACGACTTTGCCGTTGCGGCGTACATGAGGGATTTGCGCGAATACAGGCAGATGATGAAAGAAATTGAATACAGGGACAGTCTCTTGTCTGTCGTGAACGCCGTGGCTTCCATACTGATACGCTCGGAAACCGAAAACTTTGAAAGCGACCTGGCTCAATGTATTAAAATGCTGGCGGAGGCGGTGGGCACTGAGCGCGCGACGATATGGGAAAATTTGACAAACGTCGGCCAGGCTTACTTTAAACAGCTATACGTCTGGTCAGACAGCGAGGGGCTTCAGAAAACAGGAGCGGACATTACTGATAAAGCGTTCAGCCAGGAGATGAGGGAAATGCTGGCAAGCGGAAAAGACGCGCAAATGCTGACCCAGAGCGCCCCCCCTGAGGTGCGGGAGATATTGGCAAAAAGAAATGTGTTGTCTGTATATTTTGTGCCGGTATTTTCTCAAGGCCGCTTCTGGGGCCTGGCGACCTACGGAAACTACCGCTGCGAGCGCGTGTTTACCGAAAACGAAAAAAGCATCCTGCGCTCCGCCACGCTGGTGATAACCAACGCGCTGCTGCGAAACGACATGATTTTGAAGATACGCGGCGAGGCTACTAAGCTTGAGTCTGTGGTATCCAACTATCCGGGCGTAATTTGCAGCATAGACAAAAATTTTGACGTCACGCTGTTTGACGGGCTGGGCGTCCCCGACTTCAGGGTAGAAGGCATGTTTATAGGCGACAAAAACCTTGAGGTCGCGCCGCAAGCCGACAGAACGGCAAATATCATGGAAAGGGTTGTCAAAGCCTTTGCCAAGGAGCCTCAGGATTGGTTTTTAAGGTCAAACGACAAAGTGTACCACGCCAACATGACGCCGATACTCAATAGTAAAGGCGATATAGAAGGCGTGGTGGGCAGCTTTAACGACATCACCGAGCTGAACAGGCTTCAGGAGGAAATCAAAAGCGCGTTAGAGACGGCAAGAAAAGCCAACCGCGCGAAAACCAGTTTTCTTGCCAGCATGAGCCATGAGATGCGCACGCCTCTTAACGCCATCATCGGTTTGTCAGAACTGACCTTAGAGTCTGAAGGATTAAACGATGAGGCGTACGGAAATATCGAAAAGATATACGCCGCAGGCTCTATGCTCCTTAACACGGTCAACGATATTTTGGACATTTCTAAAATCGAGGCGGGTAAGTTTGTCATCGTTTACAACGACTATGACGTTCCCAGCCTGATAAACGACACGGTTACGCAAAATATCATGCGGATTGGCGAAAAGCCCGTCAATCTCATCCTGAACGTGAGCAGCGATATTCCTGTCCGCCTGAACGGCGATGAACTGAGGGTTAAGCAGATTTTAAACAACCTGATTTCCAACGCGCTGAAATACACAAAAGAGGGAACGGTTGAACTAAGTATTAACTGCGAAAGGAAAGGCGGCGGTTTTTGGGTGACGGCTCAGGTCAGGGATACGGGGATTGGCATAAAGGAAGAAGATTTAGCCAAGCTCTTTGTTGACGACTACACCCAATTTGACATAAAAGCTCACTACAAAATTGAAGGCACGGGGCTTGGCCTTGCCATTACCAAGAGAATCCTGGATTTAATGGGCGGCTCTATCAGCGCCGAAAGCGAATATGGGGTTGGCAGCGTTTTCACGGTGAGGTTCCCCCAGAAATTTGTAAGCGATGAAGTGATAGGCCAGGAGACGGTGGAGAGCTTAAAAAACTTTCACTATTCGGTCAGCAAGCGCGCCAGCAACTTGCGATTCGTGCGAGCAAGCCTGCCAAACGCCCGCGTGCTCATAGTTGACGACGTCATAACCAACCTGGAAGTAGCCAGGGGCCTCATGAAGCCATACGAGATGAGGATTGACTGCGTTACCAGCGGCCAACAGGCCGTTGACGCCGTCAGGGAAGAAATGGTCAGGTATAACGCCATATTCATGGATCACATGATGCCGGTGATGGACGGGATAGAAGCCGTCAGGATTATTCGGGCCATAGACACAGAATACGCTAAAACCATCCCCATAATAGCTCTGACCGCCAACGCCATCGTTGGCAATGAGGCGATGTTTTTGAATAATGGCTTTCAGGATTTTTTGTCAAAGCCCATAGATATCCAGCGCCTAGACGCTGTTATCAAGCGCTGGGTGCGTTTGGCGACGGAGGATAAAACAATGCCCGATGGTCAAAAAGCCCGGGTAGAGCAATTTCATGTCATGCCAAATGGCATCGTCGGAGGGGTATTTGACAGAGTTATCCCCGGGCTGGACATCGAAGAAGGGCTGGAGCGCTTTGGCAGCGAAGAAATTTATCTGGAAGTGCTGCGCTCGTACGCGAATAGCATACCGCCCGTCCTAGACCAGCTAAAAGCCGTGAGCAGGGATGGTTTGGGAGATTATGTCATCCGCGTGCACGGCGTAAAAGGGGCAAGCAGAGGGATTGGCGCGTTAGCCGTTGGCGACGGGGCTGAATCCCTGGAGCAGGCGTCCAAAGCCGGGGATTTTGATTTTGTTAAAAACAACAACGACGACCTCATCCAAATGACCCAGGCTCTCATCGCGGATATCAATAAACTGCTCGCCGACGCCGGGCGTTTTGTCAATAAGCCAAAAAAAGACAAACCTGACAAAGAAATGATGGTAAAACTCATGGAAGCCTGCGCAAAATATGACATGGATGAAGTTGACGCGGTTATGGCGGAAATAGACGCCTGGGAATACGAATCCGACGATGGTCTGGTAGGTTGGGTGCGGGAAAACGTATCGCTTTCAAACTTTGCGCAAGTAAGGGAAAAGCTCTCGGTCTTAACAAGCGGCGCCAATGGTTGAGGAGCGCGGAAAATGAGCAGTGGTGAACGAAGCAAAATCATTCTGGTTGACGACAACAAAGCCAATCTGGATCAGGGCCGCAATTTGCTCAAGACCTTCTTTGAAGTCTATCCCGCCCTGTCTGCCTCCAAACTCTTTGAGATACTGGAAAACGTAGCCCCCGACTTGATTTTGCTGGATATAGAAATGCCTGGCATGAATGGCTACGAGGCAATCAAATTGCTTAAGGCCAACCCAAAAACATCCGAGATTCCGGTGATGTTTATTACGGCCAAGGATGATGACGCAAGCGAATTGGAGGGTTTAGACCTTGGCGCGGCGGATTATGTGCCCAAGCCTTTTTCCGGCCCCCTTTTGCTGAAGCGTATCGGGAAAGAGCTTTTGATAGCCAAACAAAAAAACGATCTGCTTGCAAATCAGAAACTGCTGTCGCAATACGCCGAAAGTTTGGCGACGAGGGTCAGGGAAAAAAACGAGGAGGTTTCAGAACTCCAAAACGCCGTGATAGGCACAGTGGCCGACATGGTGGAATTCAGGGACAAGATGACGGGCGGTCACGCGGCGCGCGCCATGCTATATATGCAGGCTCTCATCCATGAGATGAAGCGCACCGGCGTTTACGGCGAAGAAGTTTTCTCCTGGGACGAGCGGGCGTTTTTGTCTTCTACCCTGCTCCACGATGTAGGAAAAATAGCGATACCCGATACTATCCTGAATAAGCCCGGCAAACTCACGGATGAAGAGTATGAAATAATGAAAACCCATGTGACGGTGGGCGTTGACGCAATAGAGAGGATAATGGGCAAGACCCGTGAGCACGCGTTTTTAAACCACGCGCTGCAAATTGCCGGCACGCACCACGAAAGATGGGACGGCTCAGGCTACCCCATCGGGCTGAAGGGGAAAAATATACCCTTAGAAGGACGGATGATGGCAATAGCCGATGTGTACGACGCGCTGGTTACAGAGCGCCCTTACAAGGAAGCCTATTCCCATAAAGACGCATGCAGAATCATCAGTGAGAGCGCCGGAAAAAATTTCGAGCCGATTTTGGTTGACGTTTTCCTCGCGGTAGAAGGCGCTTTTGCCAAGATATCTGCAACGAAACGGTAGTTTAACTTATCAGGAGGAACTCCATTATGCGCTTCAAATCGCCCCGCCCCCGCGTGAATACCCGCGTCTTTCGCGTATTGCCGCTAGTCGCCGCGCTATTAGGCTGCCTTTGCGGCTACGCCTTGAACGCCGCCGAGCCTGAATTAAGACAGGCCCCCTTAAACCCCGCTTACCTTTCATGGCGGGCCAAACAAAGCGAAAGAGCCGAGCGCGTTGCGCGCGGATTGTATGTCGAGCCGGCAGACTATCGCTTTGGCTACAGACCTCCTCCGTTGCTCCGGCCAAAAGGCCAAATGTTCAATGGCGCGGCAACTCAAATTGAGGCCATGGTAAAAGCCGGGCTGGATTCTTACCCGCCCAGGTACGATTTGAGGGAAGAAGGACTCATATCGCCCATACGCAACCAGAACCCATACGGCACCTGCTGGGCTTTTGCCGTGTTTGCCTCGATGGAGTCAAACATAAAAAAAACAACAGGAACGCCCATAGACTTTTCTGAATGGCACCTGGCGTGGTTCGCTTATAACTCCTGGAAAGGATGGCCCGCCTTTGCAAAGTATCAGCTTTCTCCAGGGGAGCATACTACATTTGATCAGGGCGGCGAGGAGTACATGTCGCTGGCGATGCTGACGCGAGGCACCGGCCCTGTGTCCGAGGCGAGCGCGCCCTATCTCGGGGCCCAGCCCACAGGAAATGAAATTACTATTGGCGCCGTCACAAACTGTTACATGTTTGAAACAACCGACAGAGACACCATCAAGGGTTTGGTGCTCACAAACGGCGCGCTGTATTTTTCGTATTATCACAGCGATTCATACTACAGTTCTGCCAATAAAACCTACAGATACACAGGCAATTCGTATAGCAACCACGCTGTAAGCATTGTGGGGTGGAACGATGAATACCCAAGGACAAACTTCCCTTCAAATAACCGGCCGGCCAGCGATGGCGCCTGGATAGTGCGGAACAACTGGGGCGCAAGCTGGGGGGAGAGCGGCTATTATTACATGGCGTACGACTCGCATCTGGATTGGTTTGCCTCCTTTGAGGGGTCGCTGATCCCTGACAAAAAAATATATCAATACGATCTGCTTGGCTTGGAAAACAACCATGGGTTTAATTCTAACACGGCCTGGTTCTCCAACGTTTTTACGGCGGCGGCGGATGATGTCATCACAGACGTTGCCTTTTATACGTCAACCACGGGCGCATCGTATGAAATTACCATTAACACAGGCGTAACGGGCAACCCCGCCACAGGCGCGCAAGCGTCTGACACATTGCAGGGCGTCTTTGGCGCGCCTGGTTATCGCAGGGTAAAACTCCCATCGCCCGTAGCCGTCCAAAGCGGCGACAAATTTGCGGTGATAGTTAAGCTGAGCGAGGCAGGCTATAGCTACCCAATACCATTAGGTGAACAACAAGCCAGCTCCGGCGCGTGTTTTTATTCAAGCAACGGAACAACCTGGACGCAGTCGTCAAAAGTTGTTTGCCTTAAAGCGTTTGGAGAGTCATACGTAGCGCCTAGCCCTGTTTCGGTTACTGTTTTTCCAAAAACGGCGACGCTCACATTGGGCGCTGAGCAAACATTCACGGCTGAGGTCACAGGCGGCCTTGGCAATACAGATGTTACATGGACGGCGACAGGCGGAATGATCAGGCAGAATGGCGTTTATACGGCCCCGGCAACCCGGGCGGCGGGCGGATATACAATTACGATTACCGCTACCAGCATGGCGGACGCTACAAAGAGCGACACGGCAACGGTTACTGTTGTGCCGGGCGCCATTGCCATAGTCAACTCGCCCGCCGCGCTGTTCCCTGGCGATACGGCGGTGTTTCAGGCCGACGTGATGGATTTGAGCAATACGGCCGTTTCATGGACGGCGTCCGAGGGCTACATTGACCAGCAGGGAAGATACACGGCGCCATCCGAGCCTCAGAGCGTTGTCATAACAGCCGTGAGCGTTATGGAGCCTTTACTCAGCGCCAGTGTAGATGTCAGAATAAATAACCTGGACATGGTTGAGTTTGACGGCAATAAGTCAACCGCGCCTTCACTCCTGGGAATTGCCGGCGCGTTTGGCGAGAGAGGGACGCGGGAGGTTTTGAACAAATACGATTTAAATAATAACGGCGCGGTTGACAATGGCGATTTGATAATGCTCTATAAGGCAATGGGGTGGTAACGCCATAAACCAAACGTTTCCAGGAGATACGCAAATGTTTCCGGTAATTCAGCCGTTACGCTGATTCTCTCGCCATTTGGGTGGTTTAACGCCAGCTTCCAGGCGTGGAGGGCGGGGTGGGGGCATTCGATCAAGTTGCCGTCTGAATCCTGCCAGATAATAGCGCCGCCATAGAGGGCGTCGCCCAGCAGGGGCGCGCCCAGACTTGTCAGGTGAACGCGTATCTGGTGTGTCCGGCCCGTCAGGAGGTCGCACGACACAAGAGCCAGGCCCCTTGAGCGACACAGCGTCCTTACCCTGGTCGCGGCGGGCCTGCCATTTTGTTGAATGGCCATTTTTGTTCGATCCGAGCGGCAACGGGCTATGGGCGCCTCAATCAGGAGGCTGCCCGCTTCCGGCAGCTTGCGGGATTGGCGGGTGATTGCCAGGTAGGTCTTTTCCACGGTGCGCCCTTTGAATTGGGACTGGAGGCTGGTTTTGGCTTCTTCGTCCTTTACCATAGCCATGCAACCGGATGTAAACCTATCCAGGCGGTGAACCAGACCGGGCCATAGGCGTGTTTCATCATCGTCCCCATCGTCAGTATTTTCTATATGCTGAACAGACGCGCCTATTCGCGCCAGCAGCGCGTTTAAAACCGTTCCCGATGGATGCCCCGGCCCGGGATGCGACACCAGACCGATGGGCTTGTTGATAATCCACAGGCGATTGTCTTCAAACAGCGTGGGCAAGTCCATGTGCTCAGGCGCTAAATGGGCGGCCGGAGGCGTTAAATCTGGCAAGTCTGTTTCCAGCGCGTCGCCGGCCTTTAGCGCCCGCCCTGTTTTAAAAGCGGGGAGGCCATTTATAAAGACATTTCCCGCCCTGATCCACAACTCCCATCTGCTGCGGGGTATATCGGGGCGCAGTTGCGTCAGAAACCTGTCCAGACGTCCGCTGTTTTCAGTGATTTCAACCCTGATGTCCACTATGCGCCGCTCATATAATTACTCTGTTGAGCTAATTGCAAAACCTCCGGCTTTGCCGGGAACGCGGGAACCAGATGTGCATTTTCCAGGAATTGCCACACTGGCGCGCAACGCTGTCAGGAGGTTTTGCAATTATTGCCTACGCTTTCGCCCGCGCCTTTGACGATTTTGACGATTTTGGCGGTTTTGGCGATTTTAACGCGCGGCTCGGCCAAATCCAGAGGGCTGTGCCAATCAGTATAAACACGAAGGCGGTTATGCGCCCCGTTGACAGCCAGGAGACGTTGAACCAGACGCCCCGGTCAATGTCCCCGCGCCAGGTTTCAAGAATCAGACGAAATAAGCCCTCCAGCATGAAATATAGAGAGGCTATTTGTCCCGGGAATTTTCTCCTTTGCCAGGACATGAGCAGAATCGCAAGAATAATGAGGTTTGACAGGCCAAAATACACCTGAACAGGGTGGAGTGGGATTTCCAGCGGAGTGCCAAATCGCGCGGCGTCGTGGTTGTGGAAGGTGATGGCCCAGGGCGCTTGGCAGTTTGCGCCAAAACAGCAGCCGGCCGCAAGGCAGCCAATGCGGCCGATGGCCTGGCCGAGAGGAACGGCGGCGGAGAGCGAATCCAGCGTTTTTGCAAAGGGCAGTTTTAAAACGCGCACTCTCCAGAAAAAGGCGGCTGTAGCCGCCAATATTCCGCCGTGAACGGCGCCCCCGGCCCTTAGCGTGCCGAGGCTGAACACATGGGAAATGGGTTCTCCGCTCAACAGATCAACGATAATCATCAAAGCCTTTGCGCCCAGTATGCCCGCTATCAGCAGCGTCAGGCTTATGTCAACCACCGCGTCGGGGGCGATGTCGTCTTGTTTGGCTAAGCGCTTTGCCAGATAGAGGGCGGCCAAAAAGCCAAGGGCCAGCATAAGGCCGTACGTGCCGACTTCAAAGGCGCCGATGCGAAAGAGGATTGGGTGCATGGCGTTATTTATACCAGTTTAGCCGTGTATCGGGCTATCATCAGCTCCTCGTTTGTGGGGATAACGCATACGGCGGTGCGGGAAGCAGGCGTTGAAACGATCCTGTCGTCCTTGCTTCTGGCATTGTTTTTAGCCTCAACGATTTCTATGCCGAGCAGGTTTCGCAGTCTGTTGCACACCCAGGCTCTGGTCGAGTTGCTGTTTTCGCCTATGCCCGCCGTAAAGGTTATGGCGTCAACGCCGTCCATGGCCGCGGCGTACGCGCCTATGTATTTGACGATGCCGTAACAGAGGGTTTCAAAGGTGAGGCGCGAGCTATCGTTAGACGCCCTGCTCTCTTCAATATCGCGCAAATCGCTGCTGACGCCGGAGATGCCCTGCAAGCCGCTCTGCTTGTTGAGCAGGGCGTTAATGCCCTTTGCGTCCAGGTTTTCCTTTTCCATCAGCGTAATGATAGCGCCCGCGTCAACGCTGCCGCAGCGGGTGCCCATGATGACGCCTTCCAGCGGCGTCAATCCCATAGAAGTATCAACGGACTTGCCCTTGTTGACCGCGGTGATGGAAGACCCGTTGCCCAGGTGGCACGTGATGATCTTCAGCGTATCCAGCGGCTTTGCCAATAACAGAGCCGTGCGCTCGGCAACGTAACGGTGGCTGGTGCCGTGGAAGCCGTAGCGGCGGATTTCGTGCTTCGCGCATAAATCCTTTGGCAAACCGTAGGTGTACGCGTAATCGGGGATGGAATTGTGAAACGCCGTATCAAACACGGCCACCTGTGGTTTGCCTGGGAATATTTCCATAGCCGTTTTGACGCCAAGGGCGTTGGCGGGGTTGTGGAGCGGCGCCAGGGCGGCGAGGTCTTCAATTTCCTGCAAGACCTTTGGCGTCACCAGCATTGGGTCGCCGAAGTGCGGCCCGCCGTGGGCCACCCTGTGGCCAACGGCTGTAACGTCCCTGTCTTTGAGGGCCGTCTTGCGAAGCTCGTCCATGATAGTTGTAAGCGCGTCCTTGTGGTCTTTCATGTCCTGGTCAACCCGGCCCTTTTCGCCCTGTATCGTCCAGCGGATAAAACCTTCGGAAAGTCCGATGCGCTCGGCGATTCCGTCCGCCAGGGCGGTTTCGTCAGCCGTGTCTATGAGGTTGAACTTGAGGGAGCTTGATCCCGCGTTCAGTGTCAGTATTATCATGGATAGTCTCCTGTAACGCCGGGCAAAAAGAATAGCGTATTACAAATGGCCCGATATTAAGGTTACATTCAATCGGGCTTGAATGTATAGTCGTTTGACCCCGTTGTTTTAATGTATATAGCGTTTCCGATTCAAAACCGCGTTTCGCTCCAGGGATATCAGCAATGCCGTATTCGCGGTTTTGAACCGGAAAGTAGCGCTGAATGCTGACTTTGCC
>JGI24698J34947_10001441_pt1 | contig 12525 bp, 10 predicted proteins | sample TergutMp193P3_FD_34947 | JGI IMG/M metagenome (IMG submission 34947)
ATATTTTCCAGCAGCCGCAGCAACGCGGGCCGATAACTGTGTTCGGTCGCGCCGCCGGTCTGGTATATGCGGCTAAGTTCGGAGATGTATCCGGTTATTTCATTTGTTGGCATATTATAATATATATAATGGGCAGACAAAATGTATAGTCGAGTATCGCATAATTTATATTATATTTAAATAGAAATGTAACGCCTGAAAAACGCACCGCTCCCAACCCCATAACCCGTTGATTGTGGGCGCGGAATCAGGAATAGTATCCCAAAGACACCAATGAGACACCAAAAAAACACCGTTCAATTAATATAATTCAAATCAAACCAATCCCGGATGACCCACAGTTTGGCGCCTGTTTTGCTGTCGGCTTCAAGTTCTAACAGGAATACCTGCTTCTGTACCTCGGTACAGTATAGCGTGTCCCGCTCCTTTCCTACGCAGAGTTCGCCCCCTGTTGTTTTGAGTTCCACGTGCGCGGCGTCTTTGTAGCGGAAATCACGTTCGTGGATGATAGGGCGCTCGGTGAATTCTATTGTCACGTCAGGCGCGTTGAACATGCGCCTGTGTTTGGCGAGTTCGCTTTCGTGACCCCAGTATTGGTAGCCGCCGGCCGTCACATAAAAATATTCCGATTCCCCTATCCTTTCCATGACCGCGTCGGTGCCGGTGTAGGACGTTGAGTACGCGGGGGATATGAAAAACCTGTACGTCCCGTTTTTCGGCAGCAGTTCGGTGAACCAGTCGATGCGTTTGTGTTCGTAGGAGAGGAACAGCTGTTCTATGGCGCCGCTGGGCGTCGAGCGCAGGCTTGGGCCTTCCTCCGGAACGCCGGTCGGCGGCAGGAGCATGTCGCAGGAGAGCGCGAGCGCAAGCGGCAACAGCGCGGCGGTTATCAGCGCGAGCCGCGGTTTACCACGGTTGGAAGAACGGCGTACCATTCGGCATATCCTTCCAATATTTTATCATATAGTTCGGCTCCTGTATTATCTGGAAATCGGCCAAACCGGCGCTGGTTTGCTTCCCGTTCTGATAGACTGTATACGGTACGTTTCTGAGGCGCAGAAATTCTACCCGCTCAGCCTTATTAACATCCCATTCGACAATTGCCGACAGCGAACGTAAATTGTCAAGCATACGTATTACGTCATTACTGTAGTACTTGTCGAGGAACTGGGTCTCAAACACAACGTCGCTCGCGAAATAGTCCCTGTAATCCATACTGGCGGTTACTTCGGGAGCCACGGCCCTCAGGATGTCCACGATATTGAGCGGGTCGTCCGTTACAAGCTCCTGAGACGGCGCCGACGGGTTCTTCAAATCAAAGATAGAGCATCCGCACAAAAGGCATGCCAACAGCGGCGCGATTGCCGTACGTTTCATCAGAAGCCCCCTTCCGCCTGCAATCTGAAATCCCAATACCCGAGCGCACTGCTGCCCTTTACGAACGTGCGGCTTATATACGCGATTATATCCGCCTTGTCGTACAGGTTTAGCGCCGCGTTAAGATACGGCTTTGCCGAAAACCCGTTCTCGTTTGTTATAATATAGTTTCCGCCCTCGTAGTTTCGGTCACGCGCGTTTGTGAACACGTTTCCCGCTTCCAGCGCGGCCTCGCCGATGTTCAGGCGCACGGAAAGGTCTACCGTGTTGTAGACGGACTTGCTCGTTATGGCGTAGTAATCGACCCGCGCGGCGCTGTCCTGTTCCAGTACCTTCTCCATGTACTCCCTGCCGTACCAGTAGCCGTAGTCCGAGTATTTGATATTCCACTTGCCGCTCAGGCCGATTATATCGGTTATCTGCCAGGCGCTCGACAGCGACGAGTTTACTGCGCGGGAATAGCGCGGTCGTTGCAGCGCGTTATCCTGATGGAATTCGGGGAAGTGGAATTTGCCTCGTTTCGCCTCCGCGTAAATCGCTTCCGAGACAAGCAGTTCGTTCGTCGGGCCCCAGTCCGCGGACAGCCCGATTTTTTGGCTGTTGTCGGTGCGGTTGCTGCTGCTCTTGGCCGGCCTGAGGAAGACGAGGTCGTAGTCCGTAAGCTCCCCGAACAGTTCTACGCGCCTCGTGCTGTCGTTTTTGTACTCTACGGCTAACCGGTGGGCGAGCGTGCGGCGGTCGCTGTCGTCCTTGTTTGTTACGGTTGCGCCGCCGTTTGTATAATAGTTCGGGTACTCGGTGAGGGACCTTGACAAACTGAAATCGTATTTCAGGCGCAGCGTCAGCGGCAGTTTGACTATGACGCGGTGCGTGGTGCGCGGGTCGAACGCGGCGTAGTCCCACAGGTTGGTTTCCAAGCTGTCCAAGTTGCCAACCGTCGCGGTTGCAGGCATCTCCTTGCCGAACAGTTTGTCGTGGCCTCGCCACGTGAAGCTGAGCATGCCGCTGTAGTATATCCCCGCCGCAGAGTCCGTGGATACCGCGCCCGAAAGCGTTTGGCGTAGGGTTTTCTCGTCGCGCTTGCGGGCGTCGTCGGGAAACTCCAGCCTGTCTTCGCCCACGGTGTAGTAGGCGGAGGGGTCGAATACGTACCGCCGCGCGGGCTTGTAGCCGGCGGTGAACTCCAAGCCGCGCTCTATGCGCCACGGCGTCGAGGCGAAGTACATCGCGCGGCTGTCGGCGCTCTCTTCCAGATACCCCTCCCGGCCGTTGAAGAGCGAAAAATTCCCGTACAGGAAAACGCTGTCCCTCTCTCCGACCTGAACCGCGCCGAGCGCCGAACTTGACAACGACGCCATCCCCGAATTTTCGATGCGGCGGCCGAGGGCGTCCGCGTAGAAGTAGACCGGGGCGAACGGCAGGAGCGAGTCGGGCGACCCTACCCTGAAAGCGCCGTAAGCGCCGACGTTGCTGCGGTGGCCGCCCAAGCGAAAGCGGGCGGCGAGCGAGTCCACGCGGCGGCCCGACATGCCGCTCCGCAAGAGGACGGGCACTCCCCAGGCGTCAAGCGCGGCGGTAGGGCCGATGTCCAAAGTGGCGAGCGCGTTGTAGCTGCCTCGGCCGCTTGAATACTGCGTTACCGGCGTCCAGTCGAGGCCCGGGGTAATCCATGAATAGTTCGCCATAGAGCGCGTCAGCGACCCGGAGGCGTTGAGGTAGTGCCTCGTGTTGGGCTGCTTGTCGCGCCGCAGTTCGTACCACACGCTCTGTTCGAGCGAGACGGGGCCGAAAGTCGGCGCGTATAATATATTGTTGGCGCTCGTGAACGATTCGTCGGATAAATTTTGGTCGGTTGTGAAATTCAGGATACCCCCCCCGGCCTCCTCTTCCTCCGCTTCACGGGGGAATGTCAATTCGTCCGGCAGGTGCTGCGCGTTTGCCGATGTTGTCAATATAAAAAATATCAATATAATTCGTTTCATTGTTGGCCCACCCGTTTGTACAGGTCAAGCCAGCCGCTTACGTCCAAATCCTCTGGGCGCACCGCCGCGCCCATACCCATTTCTAAAAGCGTATTGCCGTAATATTCCTTGTCCCGCCCGAACTTCAGCGCCAATATTTTCGCAAGTTGTTTCCGCCTCATCGAGAAGCCGCCGCTGACGAACGAGAAAAAATTTTCCCATGACGCCCGCGGCAATTTTTTTTCGACGTCGCGGTCGACGATTACCTGAAATACGGACGAATCGACGTTCGGGCGGGGGAAGAACGCGCCCGGCGGGACGTGGAACAACAGTTTCGTCTCGCCGAAGAACTGGCAAAAGATTGACAAAAAGCCGTTTTCCCTGCTGTGCGGGGCGGAAACGGCCCGAAGCGCGACTTCACGCTGTACCATGAACGTGCATGAGAGCACCCGCGGGGCAAGCGCGAGCGTCTTTCGTATTATCATCGCGCCGATGTTGTACGGCAGATTACCCACGACGTGGAGCGGGAAGCCCGCGCGTGAAAAGTCAAACGACATTACGTCTTCGTTGTGGATGGCGTACATCCCAATGCCGCGTTTGTCGTTATCGCGGGCATGGTTTGTTTCGGCGTCAGAATTATTCTCATTGTGGGTACGGCGTATCACAGCGTCCAATTTTTCTCTCAGTATATTGACGGCGTCCGTATCGATTTCCACCAGATGCAGGTTCGGGAACCTCTCCAAGAGGCGCACGCTCAGCGCCCCGCGCCCGGGCCCTATCTCAAGCACGCTCTCGTCCGCAGACGCGGGGACGGCGTCGGCGATTTTTTTCGCGAAAGAGGGGGCGGTCAGAAAGTGTTGTCCCAGATATTTTTTCGGTCGCATATCAAAACATCAACATCAAATATATTGGTCAGTGTTATCAAAAACAGAACCGGCGTTAACATAACAATCAGCGTCAAAAATGAAACACACCGTCCAAACCAAGATGGACGCGCCCCCTGTCTTCCGCCGCGTCGACCTCGACGGACGCGTCCAACCTGAACAGCCCGAACGGGTTATACGTTCCGTAAATTCCCGGGCGCAGGTGATGTACAGTCCCCGCCCCAAGGAACTTTTTTGTCTCCGAGTCAGGTTCGTTGATTCCCCCATGCCCCTGAAAAATATCGGTAATCTTCCCGCCGCGCACGGTGGGGTTGGCCGCTACGCTCGTCAACTTCAGCCCCACAATCCCCTTTTTCGTTACGCTCATATCGCAGTTGGCGGCTATCGCCATAGAGTTCGGGCCCAATGGCGCCCCCAGCGGCTTGTTGAAGTGGTCGTACCTGTGGCTTCCGCCGTAAACGTGCGTGTAGACCCACGGCTCGACCCTGCTCCACTCGAGCCCCGCGCTTACGTCCCTGCCGCGTATATTTGTAAAATACTGCGCCCCCAGCGTGAGCGCCCACTTGTTCCCCCAGTCGTCGCTTGCAATCTCCCACGGCGTCATCATGTCGTCCAAAAAAAATTCCCCGTAGAAGCGGAAGTCCCTCGGAATGTTGAAGCAGAAATCGAACGAAAGCGCCGCGTTTTGCAGGTCGCCTACGTAGTGTTCCACATAAACCATCGGCACGAACGGGACTAAGTAAGCCGGTTCCCAGCTTTGTTTCTGCCCCTTCAGCTCATCGCGCACCAAGTTTGCGGAGTCGTTGTCCTGCTGGTTAGTCTGGCTACCGTGGACGATGACCTCGTTTATGCCCCATTGAAACCGCCCATTGAAAAACGAGCCGGAGAGCCTGTTCGAGTAGATGTATTTCGGCGTGTTTTTTTGGGAGCGCAGGAGGCCCGCTATGTGCTGGTATTCCACGTAAGTCAGGTCGAAGAGCGCCCGCGCGTATACGATGGGCGGCGCGGTTCCTGAGAGCGTCACGGGGTAATGCGCGGCGGGCCCGAGGCGCAGGTAGTCTATCGCCGCCTGCAGGCTGAACCGCCCCGCGTCATAGCTTATCCCGCAGCGCGGTATGTTGGACGAGCGCATGTTCGCGCCGTCGGCCCTGTCGGCGCGGCGGCCGTACGTATCGGACGGCATGCCGTCGTAGGGTTGGTAGGTTGGCGGCGGGAAGATGGAATCGTAGGCGTACTCCGTCCACACGTCGACCGCGCTGTAGAACGATATTTTTCCGAGGCGCCCCCTCATGGACGGCCCGATAATCCCGCGCCCGCCCCCCCGCGCGTCCGCGCCGCCGCCCAAACCGGCCCACATCTCTCCGGTCAGGTCAAGGTTGACAATCACGGCGGTCTCCCTGTCGTCATAACGGAAACCGTATATCCCGATATCCTGCGACAGCCGCCCGCGCAGCCCGTCAAGCGTATAACGCTCCTGTCCGGTAAGTGGCAAATTCGATGCCGAATCCAAAAACGACAAAAAATCACCGCTGCCCATGGGCTGCCTGTAAAGCCCCCTCGGCATGATACCATACCGAGCGTATATACGTTCAGCAAACTTGTCCGCGTCCAAGTACGGCCCCATCATAGGGTTAAAATCGGCGTAAGCAACACCCAGTTGCGTAAGCAGTAGTATACATATATATATGAACGTCGCTCTAATATTCATTGCAGTTCCGGTTTTNGCGCCGCCAAGCGGCGCATGTTTTAAAAAGCCCCCGTCCGGTTCTACCGGATGGGGGTTTGGGGGNTTATAATNTCGGGGCGTTACGGGGCGGAGCCCCGTCCTCATAAAAAGATTTTGACTTTNATCTTTATATTTAATTTTCAACATTTTCAAATTCATTTCCCGCCATCCTGTCNATACTTTGACCGNACCCCCGAAATATACTTCAAATGCTCCTTAATATGCGGCACGTTTTTGAACGCCGCCGGTACCTGCATGTCAAGGGCCTTGCAGGCCGCAGCGTACGCCTCGGCTTTCCGCCCGAGGTTGTCGTACGCGCTCACGGTAATATAATAACCGCTCACGAGGTCGGACCAGTTGACGGGCGAGCGCCCCTGCGCGGACGCTATCAGTTTGCCGGCAAGGGCGAGGGCGTCCTCGTGAGCCCCGCTCCACAGGGCGATTATCGCGCGTATGCGCATGAAGAGCGAATTGTCAGGAAACCGGTCAAGCTCGGCGCGGGCGATGGAGTCGGCCTTCGCGAACTGCTTGTGGTCGATAAGTATCCAGCAGTAGGTGTTCTTGGCCGCCTGATTGAAAGGGAACGGCGCGTTGAGCGCACGCCGAATCGCTTCCAAACCCCTCTCGACGCTGGCCCCCGTGACAAACGGCACCCACTTGAACGCGCTGCCCAGATAATAATTGAACACGCCGATGCCCAAATCCGCGCCCAGATGGTTCGGGTCGAGTTTCTTCACCCGTTTCAGCATGTTGACGGAAACCATGGCGTGCCTCGCGCCCTCGAACCAGTCGCCGCACTTGGCCGATATTATGCCCTTGCCGCCCACGAGGTTGGCGCAGTAAAAGAGGGCCTGCACGGAATCCGCGCCGCGGAGGCGCGGCATCCGCGCTTCCAAAACTTTTGTCAAGCTGTCCGCGAGCAGCAAAAACCCCTTGCCCTCTATCGTGTATGATTCGTAGTCGAGGATGCGGGACTGCTCAATGACGGCGAGCGTATAGAGCGCGTGTATGTTGTTGGGCTCTTTTTTTAGAACGGCGCTTATCTGTTCCTTGGCGGCGGGATAATTCTGGAGTATCATCAGGCGCTGGGCTGAGTCGACGGTTGCGGACGGCGGAGCATTGATGGCGTCGGTTTTACCCTGAGCCTGAGCGTAGGAATAATGAATGAACGGGGCGCAGAATATTAAGAACAGGATAGTTATTGTTGCGCGGTTCAGGGTGACGTCCTTTCAAAATAAAATTCATTAAAAGCAAAAGATAAAAATCAAAATCAACAGCAAAAATCAAACGGTTTGACTATATACTTTCCATGTGCTGTCAATTAATGTCTTTACGTCGCTGTGTTTCGCTGTCCATCCTAAAATATCTTTGGCTTTGGCCGCGGAGGCTATTACACGTTCCGGGTCGCCGGGGCGTCTTCCTACTATAACGCTTGGTATTGGGCGGCCCGTTGTTTCACGGGCTATTTCCAGCATCGATTTTACGCTGATGCCGTTTTCAGTTCCGAGGTTTACCGTAAAACTTTGTTTTGTCGACGCTAAATGTTCTAACGCCAAGACGTGGGCTTCCGCCAGGTCGCTTACGTGGATGTAGTCGCGTATGCAGGTTCCGTCGGGGGTGTCCCAGTCGTCCCCGAAGATTTCCAATTTTTCCCTGACGCCCATCGCCGCTTCCATTATAATTGGCAGCAGGTTCGCGGGGTTCCGTTCCAAGCCTTTTATCCGGCCCGCCGCGTCGTAGCCCGCCGCGTTGAAGTAGCGCAGCGCCGCGTATTTTATACCCTTCAGCCTGTCGTACCACTCCAAAAAGCGCTCTATCTCCAGCTTCGTGAACCCGTAATAGTTTTCGGGGTTCAGCGGGTGGCGCTCGTCCATCGGGATATAGCGCGGCTCGCCGTAGACCGCCGCCGTCGATGAGAATACGATATGCCTGATATTCGCCGCCGCCGCGCAGTTCAGGATGTTTATCGTTCCCGTAATGTTGTTTACCGAATATTTTTCGGGGCATGTCATCGACTCGCCCGCCGCCTTAAATGCCGCCAAGTGTATCAGCGCGTCGAAGTTCTTGCCCATCGTGCGGGAGAGCGCGGCGGCGTCCAAGATGTCGCCCTCGAAAAACGCCGCGCCCTCGAATAAATTCTCGCGGCAGCCGCTCGACAGGTTGTCAAAAACCGAGGCGGCGTGCCCCTTGTCGAGCAACGCGCGGGTCACGTGGCTTCCGATGTAACCGGCCCCGCCTATAACTAACACGTTCATCGCTCGGCCCCCCCTTACATTAACACGTTTGGCGTCCGGTTGACGCGCCCATCATCCGGCCCCTTTACTTGGGCACGTTCTTCTGCCGGTTCTTTTACCGTGGCGCATTCTTCAATCGGCTCTTTTACCGTGACACGCTCCTCGGCCGGCTCTTTTGCCGTGGGGCGTTCCGCGTTCGGCGCCGCGTTTTTTTTCGACGACAGCGCGGTCAAGAGCGCCGCGCCGAACTCCGTGCCGGAAGCCCCCGGCTTTTTCTCCGCCTTTGCCGCGTCCTGCTTTTTCAGGAACTGCCGCGCGGCCTCCGTCTCCTTCGCAACCTCGCCCATGCCCATCGAAAGCCCTATGCGGCGCTCCTCCATGTCTATGGAATCCACCATNACCGTNACCGTGTCGCCGGGCTTAATTGTGTCTTTCTTGTCGGCGGCCATGCGCGAGAAAACCAAAAGCCCNGTCACGCCCTCGGCCAAATCGACGAAATAGCCGAACTTGGCCCGCTTCGCCACCGTACCCGATACCTCCGACCCCACAGCGAACTTTTCCTCCGCGCCGCTCCACGGGTCGTCCGCCAAGTCTTTGAGCGTCAGCGAGACAGCCCGCTTCTTTTCGTCCAAGCTGAGGACGGTCACTTTAACCACCTGCCCGACCTTGACAATCTCCGACGGGTGGTGTACCCGCTTGCCCCACGCCATTTCCGATATGTGCACCAGCCCCTCGACGCCGGGGAACACCTCGACGAACGCGCCGAAGTCGGCTAACCGCGTAACCTTGCCGTCGAGCGCCTGCCCGGGGCTTACCGTCTGCGCGGCCTTTTCCCACGGGTCGTCTAACGACTGCCTGATGGAGAGGGATATTTTCGAGCTGCGCAGCGGCTCCTTGCGCTCCACCTTGAGCGCCACGAACGAGACTTCCTGCCCGACCTCAAACGACTCGTGCAGGTTCTGCGCACGCTCCCAAGATACCTCGGAGATGTGCACAAGCCCCTCAAGCGAGCCGACCTGCACGAAGAGGCCGAAGTCGGCGATTTTGGTTATCTTCCCCTTGAGCAGCCTTTTGGCCTCCACAGCGCTCGTGAGCTTTTTGAGCTCCTCCTCCATGCCGGCCTCAAAGAGCGGTATGCGGCTCACGACGATGTTCCTGCCGCCNTCGGTTATGCGGGTGATGACNAATTCCAGCGTNTTGCCCAAATACTCGTTCACGTCGGCGGTAAACTTCACGTCTATCTGGCTTATGGGGCAGAACGCCTTATGCCCCAAAATCTTTACGTTGATGCCCGCCTTCGCCACGCCGGTAACCTTGCCCTGCACCGGCATGCGGCTGTTGAGCGCCTCCATAAGGACGCTGATGTCCGCGCTGTGCCCGCCCAGATTCTTGCTGACAATCATCTCGCCGCCGGTATTGGACACGATGAACCCCTCGACGGTGTCGCCGATTTTCACGTTCGTCACGCCGTTTGCCGTATGCTCGGCAATCTTCATGAGCGCCTCGTTCTTGGCGCCGACGTCTATGTACAGATACTCGGCCCCTACCCGCGAAACCTTGCCGGAAACCTTCTCTCCCGCCGAAAAGGTCTTGATTTTGGTCTGGCAGCCGTCAATCAACCTCAAAAGCTCGCCGGATTTGCGGTCGTCCGGCGTCTCCTCGTCGAAAAAACCGTCGTATTTCTTGTCAAGCATAACTAACGAATCTCCTAAAATGATAAAAACAAGCGCACCACGCGCCGGTTCGGTAAAATAATATATGCACGCGGGGAGTTACAAACATAACCTTGCGTCCGGGCCGTTGTTTTTTCGGCGTATGCCGCGCACCCGCCCTACTCGGCCATCCATTTTTGCAAAGCCTCGATTATTTTGGTCGCCTGGTCCTTGCTCGAAATGTTGAATTTGGCCTGCTGGCGGTACTCGTCGTCCGTCTTGCGGTAGCGGCGGATGGAATACTTGTCCGCGCTGTAGGCTTCCTTGGCGTTCTCCCACTGCTGATACCGAAACAGTATCGTGGCCCAAGCCCCCTTCCGCGATAGGATTATCTTGTCAAGCACNTTGACAACCACAACCCCGTCCTCCTCATACTCGATTGTGAGGTCATCCACGTTCGATGCCATTTGTTTTTTTCTCCGATTTTTGTTGTATTGTTGCGGCGGTAAATTCCAATTTACCCTGCCATATATAATATAAATGTAATTGATTGCTATGGGCGGTTGCAACAAATATTATATTTAATAATAATTTTGATGGAGAGATATTTTTGCGCGTTATTCCGCCTGTTTCATATTTGTCGACATTAAAGGGGCTTTGCCGTAATTTTTTGGCAAAAAGCCCCGTATTCCCGTTTTACGCCTCGTTTAAACTGACGTCCAAGTGCCACTTCGGGTGCCCGTTCTGCAACGTCAAAAAAGACGCCTGCCCGGACTTGTCAACCGCCGATGTCAAGTCCATACTGCGGAACCTGTCGCGCTCTTCCGTGCTGATGACGAGTTTCGAGGGCGGGGAGCCGCTCCTGCGCGGCGATATCGAGGAACTGCTTAAATACGCGCACCGCTGTAATTTCTACCTGCTGTTCACCACGAGCGCCAAAAACTTATTATCATATCCGTTGGATAGATATTCGCAATATATTGATTTTTTGCACGTGTCTATCGACGAGGGGCACGGCAACCTTGAACTGTTCGACTCTTTAGGCGAACTGTCGAAATTGCCGGTAGGGCTGTCCGTGCAAACCGTGGTAACGCCTGACTCGATAAGCGCGTTGGACGACAAGGTGCGCGTCTGCCACGAAAGCGGCGCGAACATCGTTATAATACCCGCAACGAGGATGGACAACGCCGAGGACTGCTTCCCCGACATGGGCAGGCTCGAACGCAAAATTAAAAATCTGCGCAAACGTTATCCCAACGCAATCCACACGCCCGCCGGATTCTTCGACGCCTACCGCAAAGGGAAATGCTCCAGCGCGTCAATCATAATAGCCCCGGACGGGCGGCTCTACTACCCGTGCCACATATTGGGCCAAAAAGGCCCCGATTTGAGAGTTACCGACCTATCGGAATGGCTGACGTCAAAAGATGCCGCCAATATGCGCTCAACGATGAAACGGTGCAATAGAAACTGCGGTTGGTACCAATACTACGCGATAGATTCGTACACGTCGGCATCGTCGGTAATCGACGCGTTGAGACCTATATTATTACGCTGAAATCAAAATATACGCAAATAACGCCTTAATGTAACGCTTGTTGTTAGTCGCAACTAACTCGGTTAGTCATGACTAACTGAAAAACGCGGGTTTTATGGGGATATTGGCAATTAATCTGCAACACAACGAACCGAAAGCAAGAACGGTTTGTGGAGGTAGCCCTTGTTCACGCCCTCGCGATTGTAGTACATGCCCCACAAATAGGCGTAATTGGCATTGAACTCAATGGCGCTCCACCAATAGCCGTTGTTACCGGCAAAGTTGAACTCGCCGCCGCCTAAGCTACCACCGCTGGGCAATGCCGAAAACCCGTAATCGTCCGTGCCGTTACCTTTCTTCCCATTCCAATCGCTTGTTGCTTTGAGTTTTTTACCGGCTGTTTTCTCACCGCCGACATAATCCGTCAACGTCTTCCATTCAGCATCGCTCGGCAAATGGTATCCCACTGGACAAGCGCTCATCGCGTCGTTCCAGTTATACAAACGACCGTACTGCTCGCAATTTGACGACTTATTTCCGTAACACTTACTGTCTCCTGCCTCGTAATTCAAATTCTCTGCCATCCACGTTTGTTTACCTATCGTTACCTTTTTGTAAACCTTACCGTCGCGCTTATCGGTAAATGTCGTTACAGGTGTAGGTTTGACCGGTTCAGGTTTCGGCTTAGCAACGGCAACGGCGGGAGGCGGTACCGTTTTGGCGGGTTCGGTTTTTGGCGTTGGTTTATACTCTTCCACTGCCTGCGCTTTCGCTTTTGCTTCCTGCTGTTGCTGTTCTCTCGCCTTATCTTTGGCGTCCGCCAATGCCTTGTTTTGCACGTCGGCCATTTTTTTGAAGGCGTCGGGAAGCCGCGCTTCAAGCGAGGCAAACATCCCGCGAAAATCCTTTACGTCATCGTCGATAAAAGTTTCAAAAATTGACTCCTCATTTACGCTGTAAATTTCAAATTTCAGTACGAGGCTGTTGTCTAACCTAATGACGTCGCACCGTGCGCCGTAGTTGGCGTCGGTTTTTTTGGCTAAATCGCCAATGCAGACGCCCTCTTTACACGACCTGTAAAGTTCCTCTTCCCCGATAAGTCTGGTGATTACGTCCTGTTTCAGGATATTAAAATTTTCTATCGGCAGGTTTTT
>JGI24698J34947_10001442_pt1 | contig 12523 bp, 2 predicted proteins | sample TergutMp193P3_FD_34947 | JGI IMG/M metagenome (IMG submission 34947)
GCCAATATATCTGCTAATCGCCGGAATCCGCTCCCGCCCACCCAAGCAAAAAAAAGCCGCTATCTTGCGACAGCGGCTCTTTACTCATTTCTCCTGCCCTTTCTATGGCGTGGGGTTGTTAGCCCGTACCGACCACGTTCCAGAGAAGTTTATTACTCCCTTACCACTTTCGCCATTAAAGGTTTGATTATAACGAAGAACATTCTGGGGCGCGTCTGTAGAAACATAGCGGTGCTTGCCCGGGAACATACGGTAGGCATCTTTATACGATGTCCAACCTGCCCTCTGATATGCCCACTGCCTTGGGCCGAACCGCGTTATCTCCGCGACATTAGCCTCGGTTAAATTAGTATCATCGTTACCCAGAATAAAGTCGAAATACGTATCCGTGGTAACTTCCCATGTTACCCATCTCCACATCGCATTGCCGTTAAAGCCGGTTTGGGGGTTGTTTACACTTGGAGAACCGGTGTTCCCGCCTCCGGCGTTGCCCTGAGAATTAGTTCCGTCCGCGTTAGTCGGCGTTTGCACAAGCGTCATAAGCCTTATTCCAGCCCTTGTTCCGGCAGGTAATGTACTAAGCTCGTCAACATTCCATGTAAGCGGGAAACCGGGTATGGTTGAAGCGCCTACCGCGTCCCCTCCCCTAATCCAAACTTGCTGTCCCGACGCGAAACGCTGTTCTCCGTCTCCGGGCGGAACCATGCCTCTTACATGGTACGTCAGGACTGAGCGCATAGCCATATCTTCCTGCAACGCGCTTGAACTCGACCCGGCCGCGTTAGACGCTATAGCGTATACGCGCCAGATAAAGCCCTGCACGGTTGCTATATCACTATTTGCCGTTCCTATTTCAACCGGAGTTCCATTTGTGCTGGTGGTGTTGTACTGAGTGCCGGCCGCACTTGTGGGGGCGGTTGGCTGGGCCGGAACATTGGCGTTATCCTGCGGCGCAAGCGCGGTCGCGGTGGCCGCGGTTCCGGTGTACCAGTTGTCCGCGGTGATATTTGTTGCACTGGTCGTAGTATTGTAACGTATCCTTGAGTCAGGCGTCCTTGAGTCCATGCGAACGTTGGTCGTGAAAGGCTGGTCCGCCGTTATGCGAGGCACTGTCATTGACGGAGTCGGGGTTCCGTTAGCGCCGGTGTTGATTCTTATTATATCCTGCTTTTTCTCTACCCTGATGTACGGCCTCGCTACTCCTGGCATTGCGGCAGCGGTATAGTTGCCGTTGGCTCCCGTGTTGATATCGACAGCAGGAGACGGATAGTCCAGAGCGTCTTTTACAAAGCCTGCATCCATTCTAACTTCGTAAGTACCGCCGGGAACCTGCAGGGCGTTGTCGCCTGTAAGACTAATAGTTAAGCGGTTCTCGTTTGCTCCTGTTCCTATGCTTACCGCGCTGGAGGTTGCCGAAAGCGTAACACTTTCCGCCTTCCTGAAAACGTCGGCAAATTGCCCGGGAGTGCTTATAAGGGTAGCCTGAGTTACACCATCCGCCGCGGGGATTACAGCTAAATTTGGAGGATCAACATTAAACCTTAGAATATGCTTGGGAGAAGTGTCCACTCTCGCGTTTACTCCCGTTCCCGTAATTCCGTTAGTTCCTCTTGTGTAGTAGCTGTCGAACGCTTCCCCTCCGACTGTGCTTCTGTACTTACTGCGCTGGGCGTCCGTTAAAACGGCCGGAAGCCTGTAATCGAGCGCCCGTTGTATAATTGTAACATTGCCGGAGCCTCTTACAATGTTCCTGTTAAAGGTTACCGTTATTGTCCCGGTAACAGTATCGCTTGCCGATTGGTATGTTCCTGTAAAAGTCGGCGTTCCGCTTACCGTAAGGCCGCCTGTAATAATTTTGATTGCTTTACCGTTCATGATGGAACCGGCGGCCGGCAAGCCCATGAAGTTTGTAGGCGTTGTTGGAACAGGTTTACCGCCGTCTGTAGCGCTAAGATTCAAGGCTGAAACGGTAAGGTTTTCGCCGTTTGTATGATCTCCTTCCGCTACAGTATAAGTAAACGTATACTGATTGGTAGCGCCTGACGCGGTGCCGTTGATAACTTTAGTCGTAGCAGTCCCGTTATGAACGTTAAGCGTGATGCTTGCTCCCGTGATCACAAGAGATTTTCTGAAGTTTACCTGAATACTGACGCTGTCGCTTCGCGCGGCATTCTTGGTATAATCGCCGTTAGGCGTAGTCGAGCTGATGCTGGAAACAAGCGTACCCCTGTCCAGATTAAAGTCTATTTTATACGACGCGCCTGAATTCGGTACGACAATATTTCCCGCCCGATCAATTTGCCTCGCCTGAACCGTGAAAGGCCCGTTGTTAGTTATCTGTACGTTTACGGCTCCTGTGGTGCTTAAATTGCCGCTTGTAAGAGAAGTCCATGTCTCCCCGGTAAGCGCTCCCCCGTTCAATGTATACTCAAGCCTGCCCAAATTTACGTCTGTTCCTGTCGTACCCTCAACCCTCACGAACATGTTTTCATGGTACATATTTCCAAGATCAAAAGCCGCGCTGCCGGAAGTCGCAAGCGGACTTCCTGTGGGAGCTGCATTGTTTGCCGGAGCGAATCCCTGCCAAATAGTAACAGTCGGCACTGTCGGCGCGGCTGTGTCAAGGTATACCCCTGTAAGCGTTTGCGTTGCCATACTTGCCATCACGTTTCCCGGAACGTCAAATATATCTCCGCCCAAACCTGTTACCTGAAGCTGGCTTGTTCCGGTACTGTCGCCTGCAAGTACCCTGTACTTAAAAATAATCCTGTCGTTGCGTACCTGCACGTCGCCGACGCCTGTTAATGTCCTGTTGGTAGTGCCTGAATTATTACTGCTTAAAATCAAGTAGGGAACGGCCCCCTCGTTCACTGCCCCTGTCCCTATCTTTACATTTTCATCAAAGACAGCGGTAATAAAGATATCCACGCCCGCTTTGTGCCAGCCTTCCGGGGACGCGCTGATGCTCGAAAGTTTGGGCGCGGTGTTGTCTATGCTTATGTCTTTTCCGCCGCCAAGCGTATACGGGCGATCTGCGGTATTATTCATATCAACCGGAACCGCTTTGAAATAAACCTTGCTGTTTGCGGTAAGCTCACCACCAGTGTGAGAAGCGTTTCTTGTCAACCTGATTTCTTCCGTTGTCCAATTTGCCTGAACCGGGTCTGTTGTGTTTGTATACAAGAAGGTAAACGGATAATTCGCGTTATTGAACGCCGTACTATTTGTGGCAAGAGCGTTCGCTCCCCCGTCTATGGAAATTCCTGTAACATTGAGTCTGGTTACGTCGTGGTTGGCCAATACCTTGTAGGTAAAGTAATGGCGCGTGCTTTCAGCTTCCTGATCTGCGTCATAAGTGGCGACTCCTGTTACTTGGTTCCCTCCTACGGTGTTCATGTTCAGCAAAAGAACGGGTGCCGTAAGCCTGTCTTTTTTTAACACGACGGCTTTGTTAAACTCCATGAAAATTTTTATTTCTTGGTTTACCCTATACGCGCGATCGTCTGCCTCACTGGAAATACGCAGTAACCGCAGAGTGTCGCTTTCTACCAGCCACGAAGCTCCGTCTTCTGTAGGGTTATTTCCAATATCGCGGGCGGATACGTTTACTACAAGCGTGTCCCTAAGGCTTGAAGTTCTCATTGTTCCTGTATTATCCCGAACGTCTGCCGTTACTCTGAAAGTTCCTGATGTCGGGACATTGGGGGTGGGAGTAATTGTAACGGTTGTTCCCGTCCCGGCGCTTCCGCTTATGTCAAATCCGTTTATGGAAAACCTCATGTTGTTATAAAAATAAGTCTGTCTGTCCAGATACTCTGTAGAGTCCTCATTCCATGTTCCGTTAACGATTATTTGTTCGGCTCCCTTAAACTGGGGAATTTGTTCAAACCCTTGACCGGGCGTAAAAGTTCTGCCGCCTACTTGCACAGTGGTTATCTTCATCGTAGGCACGCCTGTATCGCCCTTGGGAGCGTATGTAATAATAGTACTTCTGCCGCTTGTGTTCTGCGCCCTAAACAGGAATACCTGGCTTTTTAACGGCTGGTTGCCGGAAGCGATATTCATATGAGTTGGCAGGCTGACTACCTGATCGTAACGGAACCACCTGCGCCCTGTATCGGGGTCTTCATAAGGAACACTGCCATTCATAATAGGTGTTACCGCCACTTTCCACACTTTGTTTTTATAAGTCTTATCAAATTCATCTTCTTCGATGAACGCGCCGTTGGTAAGATTGGCGTTAATTGCTCTATTCCAGCCTGTGTAGTTAGGGTCACGGAAATATGAAAGCTGGCTCATTGCGGCAAAATCAACAGACTGCGGATTAATCCATGCCATGTAAATAGAATCAATTGCCGTAGCGTCCGCGACAATGCCGGAAATTCTTATGCTGTTTGCCGGGGCGGCAGTCGTGTTGCGCGGATCGCCGTTAGCCCTGCCTATAAATTTGAAAAGAGGATCACCGGCTGTCGGGTATGGCGGAGTTGGGAAATCGGGGAATGTAATATCCTGCACCATGAAAACCGCGTCGTACTCGTCGCCCGGTATGTGCGTTTCCACCCCGTTTTCTCTTACGGAATAGAAAGGTACCGCTCTTACAACATAATTGCCTGAACGCGCTTCCGGCATAAAATCCCAGCCAAAATTTGTGGAATAAGAGCCGTTCGGCCTCGGAGTGTTCGGTATTGCTATTTTAGTGTTCCCTGCGACAAAATACGCGTTCCAATTCTCGTTAGGATCGTTCATTCTCTGCGCCATAAAAGCTAAAGAAGTCGGCTCCCCTATTCTCGCGTCGCCTGTCTTAGAATAATCATAAGGCAGAAGGGAAAACTCTATTTTGCTTACTCCCTGCGCCTGAAAAGCGTTCGCCCTTATGTTCCTTCCCGGATATATCATAAAAGCCTTTGACTTAAACTGCGCCTCATCATCGTTAACATGCTCAGACGGTTTTCTCATTCCGTCCGTATAGGTAATCCACGGTTTTTGGGCATCCGGCCAGTATACAAAATAACCAAGCACTTTTTCCTGATTTGCCCAGCCCGCATTGTCGTAACAAATAGAGACCACTTTAATTACGGTTTTATTCGTTGTTGTAAGCGGATTGTTTATTACACCGTTCTTGTATTTGCCCGTGTATGTACCTGCGTCTCCATTAAGATCGGGAACCCATACATCACCGTTTGGTTTTGTGCCTAGTGAAGGGTTGCTTTCCACAGACGGGTCAAGGAAAGAATAAATATAGTCACTCGGCAAATCGGTTCCCGGAAAACCGTCAACATTAACATCATAACCGTAGAACAGAAGTTCTATCGACGCCACGTCATGGTCGTCTTCTATCTGCCATTGAAGCTGGAATTCCTGAGAGAGAAACTTTCCAATAAGCTCAGGTTTGCGCCATTCATCCGCGGTTTCGGCGCTGGCAATAAGAGCTGCTAAATCACCTGTATACACGGTTCCATCCCAGCTAAATCTACTGTAAAGAAACGGATTAAACACTTCTACTTTGGGCGGCTCTGAGTCATAAATAAGCACTCTTGTTTTAAGGGAATTGTCGGTTGACATTCCGCCTATATCCCACGCCTGAGCGGTAAACATATACTCGCCGTCTTGGGATTTAACTCCGTTAATGGACAAATCAACCGCTACATTCCAAGAAACGGAGTTGTCGCTTCCCTTCCATTCCGCTTCGGAGAATGTTGTCCAATTTATGCCGTAATCCTCGGAAACCTGCCAGCCTGTACCCCTTGTGAAGCGCCACTGTTTGGGAAATTCCACATTGTTCACCGAGGTTTTTATAAGCAGTTTATCAATGGCGCTTCTATCCGAAACCTTGCCTTCAATTGTAAACTGATTGGGTACTGTCTTGCGCGGAGAAGGAGAGGTAAATTCAACCACCGGCCCTTCAACGTCCAGCTTTGTGCCCAAAGAAAGAGGACTGTTGCAGGAGAGCGCGAACAGCGCAAAAGCCAGTACGATTAATCCGCTATAGATAAATGTTTTTTTCGTTTTCATAGCTTTCTCCTTACCATCCTCTTACATTATGGCCGAAGGTTAAGTCCCCGTAACCGGCGCTTAGGTAGTTGTTTATCTCCCCGTCACGAGAGTGGCTTCCGTCAAAGCCCCACTTTATAAAGTACCATTCGCTTACGATTTCGGTGCTAACCCAGTACCATTGCGTGTTAGTCGTAGTTCCCCTGTAGAACATTTTTACAAACCTGTTGTCGCCCGTTTCTTCCGCGTCCCGTACAGGGAACCCAGAAATAGAGGGCATTCCGTTCTTAAGGTTAGAGCCTTCCACCAAAATGTAATTGCCCCTGTTTCCTTGGGTTTGGGTACCGCCGCCGGTCTGCAGAAGCGCGACCACCGATCTAAAAACTCCCTCATAGCCCTTGGGCGATATATAACCGGCTGTAGTCTGATTCCAGCCTGTGCCGTTATGATTTACCCGCGCCTGAGCTACAACATAGTTTTTGCTGGCCTGCGTCGCGTTGTAGTTAAAGTTAAGCGTGGTTCCAGAAGACACGGAAGAGGTAATCGAAGTACCTAAAGACAAACTGGTTATTTCTGTTTTTGTGGCGTCTTTGTTGTAGGAGCGGAAACCCCTGTAGTCGCCCATGAAATTGCGTTGTATTGTAACGCCATTTTCTAGTAAAGTGTAACCGGTTCCCCCGGTTCCTGCCGCCCTGCGGACAAGGTTAGGCCGCACCCATGTGCCGTTTGAACCGGTTGTCGTATCCCATGCCACATTTGGAGTGGCGTTTGGAACATTGCCCGGCCACGCCGCGTTAACAACGGTATCGTCCGCTACATAAACACTGCCGGTACCGTCCGCGCCTGTAATGGTACCGTAATCCAATCTCGCATCGGGCGTCTCCGTTTCTATGCGGTAATGTACAACATTGAAGTTTTCAATGCCCCATCCTGCCGAAGGATAAGTAGCTTCTGCACGGTTCGTCGGATTGGCGTATGTCCTTGTTGTAGAAGACCAGTTTTGAATTTTTGCGTCGTAACTCTTGCGGTTTACGCGGATTACAGGAGCGCGCACTCCGTAAGACCAGAACATAAACTCGCTGTCGCTTACCCCCTGCCCAGCTATTACTGCCGGAGTTCCTGAGTAGTTAAGGGCCGCGACGCCGTTGCCGGCTATGTCTGTAAATGTTCCGGCTTGATAACACAGGTCCCATTTAAGTCCGCGTAAAAGAGGCTCGTTCAGCTTTATGGTTACCGTCTTGTTGTCGTTAGAGAAAGTTACGTTGCTTGCGGTAACGTCTATTTCCTGCCAGCGGAATTTCGCCTTTGTAAGCACTCTTCTGATTTCCCCAACTACGCTGTTGTTATAAATACTGGGGGCTCCGTTAGTTCCGTTGTGCGCTTCCGACAAAACGGTGGTACTGTTTGCCTGTACAGGTTCCGGGTTGCCGTTTGCCGCAGGTATGTAATATGTATTTTGAGTGTTGTTTATGCTGTAGCGGTAATCAAGAACCCACTTTGTAGAGGTATCGGGTACCATGAGATCGGTACCTGACGGGTTCGGGGCATTTGAACCTGCGCTTGCGTAACTTCCTGTATAGCCCGCTCCCTCTTTTAAGCCCTGCGTCATTCTTATATAGGGGCCTATGTTCTGCCCGGTTCTGGCGTTAAGCGTAAGGCCGTTAGACATATTGGTTCCTGCGACAAGGGTTCTCTTGTCGGTATCGTTAAGCAGACTTGAGTTGTAGATGTCATAGAAACCGTCTACCCGCGTGTAGCCTGACACATAGTTGGCAGAGCGCAAATTGCCGTCTTCTTTTAGATAGTAGCCGTCGTTTTCAAAAACGGGCGGTATTAAAAATTGGCCGTGCGGTTTAATCGTTATAGTGCCGCTTCCTCTTTGCACAGGCTCGTCAAACACCAATACCAATGTACCGCTGTTATTGTTGGCCTCGGTCATAACGGCCGGAGCCATTGCCGTAGCGGCCAAGTTTACACCGTTTTTGGGAGCTGTATTGGCAGCGTCCTGTTGGAAAATAGGCGCGAGGCAGTCTACTTTTATGCCGCCTCCGTTCAAGTTTGTAACTGCCGGCTGAGAATTACCATCGCCGGGAATTGTTACGGCAAGCGTCGATGGCGTAGTGCCGCTTATTGTGGCTGTTCCAGCGCCGCCCGGATTTCCAAAACGGTCGCTAAGGCCGGTAAAATTAACCGCGCTTATATAAAGACCGTCCAGCATTTCCTTGCCGGTGATGTTATTCCATACAAAAGTAACAGTCGTAGTAGAGGTTGTCGCGGTTGGCCGCGCTATCGCCGTCGCGGTAAGCCGCTTTTGGAATGAAGGCAATCCGTCGGTATCATTTGTAGTGCCTGCTTTTGGCGTATTGCTTGCGTTGCGGTTGGTTAGCGTTATGGTCGCGTTGTTGAGGGTTTGTGTCCATATTGGAGCGTCAAAGGAAAGATCAAAGCTGAGGCTGTTATTTCCCGCTGCGGAAGTGTAATTACCGTTGGGATTCCTAGCTGTAATGGAGATTAACGATGGGAACTTCGCGTTTATGTTGATTGACTGCCTCGTTACGGCTCCTATATTTCCGGCCCTGTCAATAAAACGCGCCTGAAATTCAACCGCTCCGTTTGTGTTTGATAAATCAACAGGTACCGAATATTCTTCCCATGAAACGCCTCCGTTGAGTGAATACCAAGTTCCTGGAGAGGTTTCACCGCCGTTCCCAGATATTTCAAGGCGCGGAGCGTACCTGTAGTAGATAGTATTGTCAGGATTCGATCCTATAGCCGGAGCGGTATTTCCATTAATTAAAGAGCCGGGGGGCGTCAAAGTAACCGTAGGAGCTGTGGGAGCCACTTTGTCTATATAGATGTTATTACTGTTAACGCCATCACTTTCCTGACGCAGGATAATCGCGCCGGGTGCGTAGACGGCCGGAGTTACAAGGCCGTTAGAAACCGCGTTTCCTACGTTGTCCACAATAGAGGCCGAGTTGTTAAGCCTAATGGCCATAATCTGCCCGTCTTGCGGAGTGTATGTACCATTAATGGCAACGCTGAAGATCATCTGGTTAGCGGTTCCTGTTCGCGACCATGCCGCGTTTCTCCACTCTGTTGTGTTGGTTCCCACTTGGAACTCCACTGCAGGGGCTGGAGAACCGGCAAAGATTTCTTTGTCCGATACAATCATAAACTCAACTGTTTCGTCGGCTTTAAAGAAAAAGCCGAAGGGGTTAGATGTGTAAGGCTGGCCCGTCTTTTCGGTAATCATAGAGAATTCCATTAATCTGGGGCGTATTCCCTGCAATCTAATTGCTTTACCGTTTTGCAGAGAACGGCCAGGCCCGTTATTTTCATCCCAGTCATAAGAAGGTACATCACCTTCATTTGCAGGGTTCCTTGGAGTAAATGCCCCGTCTCCTCTTGAGGAGTCTATTATCCGAGTTCCAGACGGAAGTTTTATCGGGCGGTTGGTGTTGTTGCCTTCGGTTCCCACGCCGCCATTTCCGTTAGTGGTTGTCATATTGTTAAACATAGTTTCAATAATGCCGGCGTCCCCTTCCAGTATGGTGTACGGAAATTCAAGAGAAAGGCTGTCGGTATTAACCGGCGTAGAAGTTGGAATCTCCAAAACCACATCGGAGCCGGTTAGATTGTTCCAAGTCGCTCCCCTTTTAAAACGCACGTTAAGCTTGGGCTTGTTTGCGTCATTGTTGGCATTGCCTGTCGTTGTCCAGCGTACAGAGTTAGAAAAGTTTGCCTTTAGGGTAATTGTCTCTCCAATGCCGTAAGAGCCGGTCTGCGTCGTTGTGGTTATGTTGTTAAGGACGGCGGCGTTTGTTACCGCGACGGTGCGCTGAACATTCGCGACGTTGCCAAGAGAATCCGTTGCCGTAAAGAGGAACACCCTCTGCGTAACTTCGGAAAGCATTTCAACATAACTTAAGGTTTTCTCGGCGTTGGAGTTGGCGGTGGGATTAAAATATCCTATTTGAGACAGACTGCTTGCCGACGAAATATCGCGAACAGTGATGCTATTTACCGCAAGGTCCCCGTTGCTCTTTGCGGAAACCCAGTATTTAATTATCGTATCCCGTGGGTACGCCGCGTTCACACCGGCTATGTCGGAAGGCCCTTTCCCAATAGAAGTTAAGTTAGTATAACCTGTCGGTTGATAATCAAAACGTTTTCCCTCGTAATTCGAGCGTCCTACGGCATCAATAATTCCATCACTGTTGTAAAAATACCAACCAGTCTGGGCTTTATTTTCGTTGTTTAAGTTAGGCAGACCATTTGCAGGGCCGACACTCATACTAGCAGGATAGCGTGTTAAATCGTAAATGGTCATTTCAGGAGGAGTTTTGTTTTCCAAAAGGCGCAACTGCCTGAATACGACGTGCCCCATGTTATCTTCCGCGTAAACAATAAACAGCTTAGTTTCATTTTCATGAATTTCTGTGTCGCCGACTTTGTAGGTAAAGTTCTTGTAATTAAAGGGAGCGCCTCCCCTCAAATCGTCGGTTTGACCGGGCAGAACGCTGAATGTTTTCTTGAAAACTTGTTTTGTAAAAATATCTTCGTCATTGTTCGTGTCCAAAACCTGATCTTTTCCCGTAAGTAATGTTCCATTATTACTACCGCCAGCCTGGGTAAAATTCCAGTGCTGTACGCCAAGAGCCTCAAGGGCTGCCATACTGCCGCCTGTGCCGGTAAGAGGATAATCGCCCGATTGAAGGGCTCTTTGAACATCCGGGATTAAACTTTCTCCGCGCACTGCTGGAATCCACGCTATGCGGAATTTTGTAACGGTGCTTCTATTCGCAGTAGCTACGCTCGCCTTGTTCGCGCGCAGGGTGTACCCGTTAATTACAAAGGTGCTTCCGTTTGTAAGGCGCGGGAAGGTGTTTTCTTCCGGGCTGTCTCCTGTTCTGGCTGCGGGAGTGTTTTCCAGCACATCGCCGCCGGGATGCGTGGCAGGATTATAACCCGGCGATTTAGTATTCACCGTGTCAAAAACGATCAAAGGCTCGTTTTCGTCGATAACGTTAACGTACCATAGATCGAGCCTTTCCCTTGTTTGGTTGGTATCGTATGGGCCGGTTCCCGTATGGGGGGAAAGTTTTTTGTCCGCCGTAACGGAGAACAGCACAAATTGGCCGTTGTCGGCCGCGCTGCCGCCTGTCTGCACGGCGTATGTTGTATAGTCAATATCTTTTTGAATTCCATTTTCGTAGTCGAAGGCTTGGTTGGTTATCTTATATGTGTTTGAGTTATATCTGTCGTATCTCCAGTCATAAGTGTCATCACCGGCTTTAAGCCTCGCGCTAAGCCATTGCAGTTTTGCGGCATCGTCCGCGCCTGTAATAGTAGCGCCAACGCTCTTTGTTCCGTTCCACTGCTCTATGGTAAGAAGGCCGGTGAAGGCATATAAAAGCTGGTCGTCGTCGAAGAACACAACAGGAAGAGTGGCTCCCTTAGTAACGACTATATCTCTTGAAGAACCGGCCACCATAGGGTCTACGATTCCTTTTGGTATGTCGGCGTTCTGCCACATGCAGAAGAAGCCCTGCTCTTCTACGCGCAAATCAGACAGATAAAAGTTCTCGTGGTATTCGCTTTCGTTTCTGCTTCTGTCGTAACCTGTAACCTGAACGCGGTAATAGTAGCGCGCGTTCTGGTTTGTGTAATAAGTATTTTTGTAACCCGGCCACCGGGCATCTCCTGCGTCAAGCAGGGCTTCTTCGCTTACAATCCAGCGCGGAGAGAAATTGGTGGAACCTTCGGTCTTTGGCAGTTCCAAAAGCGCGTTGTTAGGATCGCGGGAATCGAAGATTCTAAGAGATACAATGTCTATTCTTGTCTCACTCTCTGCAACCTGCCCTGCCATTGTGAAAAAGCCGTTCTGGTATCTGTTTACATTCTCGCTTCTCTCGCCTCTTGGGTCATGAGTCTCAAGATCGAACAAGCTGTTGTACGGCTCAAGTTCGGCCCTTTTTACATCCGTCTTTTGAATCCAAACATCATCTATAATCGGGGGCCTGATATCAACAACAAGGGTAACCGCCCTAATACTCTGGTCGCCTGAATTGCCTGCCCTGTCGTAGGCGACAATCTCAACCGCTATCTTTTCGTTGTTCTGTTCCGGGCCAAAGTCCATCCTAATTTCCCATCTGTCGCCCTTTACTGTCGCGCGGAAAAGCTGTTTTCCGGTTGAAGCCTCGCGCAGTATTACGCGGTCTACGATAATATTGTCCGTAACGGTTCCCGAAAGAACAGCTCCCTGTTTCACATAGAATGGGTTAGGGGGAGCGGGGTCCAGAGTAAGAACAGGAGGCTCCCAGTCAATGGCGTCGCCCATGCCGAAAGGCGAATTACAGGTAGTTAAAGCTACCGGTAACACGGCTAAAGCGATAAGCAGCGCTGCGAAAATATTTGTTTTCTTCATCGCGGTCATAAATGCCTCCAGTTCTTTCCTCTAGAAAATGTAAAGTCTTAACCCCAGGATTACGTGGGGTATTATCGTTTCTATGCCCAAGGCTTCGGCGTC
>JGI24698J34947_10001443_pt1 | contig 12511 bp, 20 predicted proteins | sample TergutMp193P3_FD_34947 | JGI IMG/M metagenome (IMG submission 34947)
TAGGTGGGGATGACAAGTGGGTCTTTACGAGGCATGCTACTATTCCCAGAGCTTATTACTATAGAATGAATGATAAGGGTGGAGTGAGCTATTTAGCTGTACAAGATGAAATTGATGACATTTAACCCAGGACTAACCGCTGTTAGAAGGCTAAAGTGATCTGGTAAATAAATCTCCTCTAAGCTTAAAAAGCAAATCTGGTTGCAACACCAGAGTTCCGAGAGGGCGCGTACACACCAGATTTTCTGAGGTACTGACAAAGGGAGTGGCGAATCCCACCTGGGTTTTAATAGATTTTAGGGAGGAATATGAATAAAGATAAGATTATTTACATGAATCTGGATGCTCCTGAAAGAGTAGAAATACGTATGGTTCCTTACAATAGCTTGAGAGGAATATTACTTAGGTCTCAAGCATGGTTTAGTGTAATATCTTACAAAATTAAAAAGAAATTGGAGAAAATATGATTCATCAACTATGTATTATCATAGTGGTAGGAATAACAGTGACATGGGTACTGTGGTGCTATCACCTACACTCTATATATAAAATGGAGTGTAAACAAAGAGAAACTCTTAATAAAGCAATATGTGATGCAAGAGTGGAGATGTTAAAAGATCAAGGAATCCTTAATGAAGATGGGAGCGTAAAATTATGAGTATGCCTACCATAAATCAGATGTGGAAGCACTTTATAACAATTACTAAACACAAGTATTATGTTGCTTGTGCTTGTTTTAAATGTGGACTATACTATCAAGGTATTGTTCATGATTTAAGTAAATACCGGTTCAGAGAGTTTTTCAGTAGTGCTGCCTATTTTCAAGGTAATAAATCACCTATAAATGCGGAGAAGGCTGAAAAGGGTTATTCTATAGCATGGCAGTGGCATAAAGGGTGTAACCCACATCACTATGAATTTTGGGTAGACAGATTAGACGAGGGCGGTGTTCCTTTGCTTATACCATATAAATATGCAATGGAAATGATTTGTGATTGGATAGGTGCTGGAAAGGCATATGAAAAAGCAAAGTGGAACTCATCTACTCCATTGAACTATTATAATAAAAATATGAAATCGACGGCTAAAATACATTATAGAGTTAAAAAATTTGTTGAAAATATTTTGGAAAGCCTTTCTGAAAAAAGTGAAATAGTTTTGAAAGACCAAAGAAACATTAAAAGAATTTATAAAAATTTCATCGAAAAAGGGGACTTTTGTAAATGAAGGTGCTTAACAAACAAAGAAATGACTATCGTATACGCTTCAATGGCATAGAAGTTAGGAATATTAGATGCTTCATTGAAAACTACATTGATGATTGGGCTTTAAATGAAACTGACATTGAAGTGAAAGTGATAAAAAATTTACTTGATACGTTCTATGATTTGGATAATCATTTTATAGCTTCTGAAGGAGATGATGAAGATTTTTTAGTATAAATTTAAGGGAGGGCTAGTAATGTGAGTGAAGAAAAAATTAGTGATGATGCAAGACAGATCTGGTTATGTCTACAGAAAGATGAATTTGGTGGGGAGTGGAAAAAGCACATCCCTAAAGATGACCCCGATTATGATCCTGAGGCTGACTGGGACCCAGTAGCTGAGGACTGTAAGCATACTGGCAGAGGTGCATGGGCTAATATATTCCAGGACTCAGGAGATAAAAGTCGTATCCACTGGGACTGGGCTGACTTCTGTTGGGAATGCCGATTTTGCAAAGAAGCTGGACCTGAGAACTTTGTATGTAATAAACTTCATACCAACATGGCTCGTTATGAAGTAGAAGAGAAGAAGAAACGTCCTGACTGTCCTCAAGGATTTGATTACAATGAGTTTGTAAAGAGACGTGAGGCAGAGATAGACGACGAGCATTTGGAGTGGAAGCGTAATCGTGCTAAAGAGATATTGAGGAGTATATTTGACGAGCAAGGCAAAACTCGCTTCGATGAAGTCATTAAAACTGTGAGGGATGATGTTAAATCTGAGATAGCTCGTAATAAGAAATCAAAGGTAAATAAAAATGAAAGCTAGCCCCAAGCTAATGCTTGAAATACCCGCTAATTGCAATGACTACTGTGTTTTTTGTAGTTTATGGAATCGGGCAAAAACTGTGTTTCCAGAGTGGGAGGTGTTTAGGCGGCAGGTAGCTTTATATCATAAAAAAGGAGGGACAGGAACGGTAATTAGGTTGGGTGGTGGTGAGCCCTTATTTAGTATTGATGATTTTAGAGCATTTCTAAAAAATCTAATGGTTTATGGTCAAAAAATTTCATTTTGTACAAATGGTAAAAATCTTCATTTATTGAATAATAAAGATTTTAAAGGTATTGAAAATATTGGCATTTCCCTATTAAGCCATAAAAAAGAATGTTTTAATGCTTTGAAACCACAAAGTTCTTATGATGGTATAATAAAAAATATTGAGAAGGCTAGGAAGTGGGAAAATAGACCGCCTATTTTTTTATTAACCTTAATTAATGCGGTTACTGTAGGGCATTTAGATGAGTTTGCTGATTTTGCTGAAAATTTAGGGTTTTCTTGGGGCATAGAAGTCCAAGACAAAGATTTTACTACATTTGATATCCAGGATAAAATTAAGTGGTTATTTGATTTTGATTTGAATACATTAGAAAAACAATTAGTTTTGTTACAAAAAAGAAATAAGAACAAAATGTCAGACAAATACCTCTCCGCTATTTTAAAATATTATTGTGCTATACAAAATAATAATTATCGTGTTAATAAAGCACCTGAGCCCCTCTGTCATGCAAAATTTGTGCGGGTATGTGAGAATGGAACACTGAATTGTCCCTCTAATGGCTTATCACAAATAATTACGGAGTTTAAGGATTATTTTAAAGCTGTAGAAAATTGTATGGAGTCTTGTGGTGTGAAGTCCTGTGATACACGGTTAATAGAAAGTTTTTAAAATAGCTACTATTGGTTTCCAGAAGATTAACCCAAATCATCATATTGCTATAGAAACCTAAAACCACTTTACTTTAACAATTTTTCTAATGAGGCAATAAAATGATAGATAGACAAATATTCAGCAAAAGTATGGATGAATTATGGACTCTTGCAGGGTATGATGAGAAGAACTCAAATGAGCGGAGACGTTTTGATATGGCATTGGCTAGAGTAATAGGTTATGGCAAAATAAAAATACTTGAGGATGTGTGTAGTGAGGACTCTTTCCTTAAAAGAGCCATAACATGTGAAGTTTTAAAAGATTTTATAAGTCAGAACTTAAGAGAGATGGCAGCATAAGTACACATTGAAAGAATATTCCAGAATTTTGACCATAACTTGAATATTCTTATAAGGGTATCAAAATCCCACTTTACTTTAACTTAAAATTTCTACTATGGTAGATAGAAAAGGAAACGCTATGTCGAACAAACCAAGAACTGATATTTTTGGAGACCCTATAGAGGACTCTGAACCAAAACCGGAAGTTGATACCATCAGAAAACCGGTTGATGCTGAATTTACAGTGGTCGAAGAACCTACTAAAAAACCCGTGGAAGTTAAGTTGAAAGAGATAGAAAAGCCTGTAAAAGATGCACAGGAAGCTACATTGAAAGTTACAGATGCTGTGGCTGAAGTGGTATCCACAAAAAATTCAATGGTAGAGGAAGGTCCCGCGTCAGTTCAGAAAGAGGAGGTGCCACCACCACTGGAAGAGCCCGAATACGTTATGACTAATGATACCACGACTTTGACTATCGCAAAATGTTATTTGGTCAATGTTTTGCGCCAAATAAATGCTAATCTCAATTATAGAGACATTAGGTCTTTGATAAACTCGAAACCAGATCTTGAATTTATCAAAGCTTCTAAAAAGGCTGGTATTGATTTGCTTGCTTGTGGATTCAATAAGGATGTTGTTGATTTTGTAACTTTTTTTATGGTTTAAAGGCAAATCGAGATGGCATTGCATTGTAAGATAGAAGCATATCCGGCCTATAAAATTAAGGTTAGTGGTAGTCTTGATTTGTTAGAAACGGTATATGAGTTCTTTGAATCACATAAACTGTTGAAAGAGCCTAAGTATTTTTATGGTAGAAAAACCTGGACTACCACCAGAATTGATGTAAATTTGGTCGAAAAATTTGAAAGAAAAGCTTTGCCTGAGCCTTGGTTAATTGTAGATAGAGGCTATTTTGTTTATCTGATCTTGTATTTATATGACCTGAAACAAAGACATGGCATTGAATACAAAACTGAAATAAACCCAAAAAGTGAACTGAAATTAACAAAGGAGTGGAGAGAGATTTTAAGAGATGACCAGATAAAAGCCTTTGAAGAAATTGTAAAATTAAAAGGCGGGGCTACCCAGATGGGAACTGGTAGTGGAAAAGCCCTTCCACTAACTACTAAAATTTTGACACATAGTGGTTTTGTGCCATTAGGCTCTTTGAAAGTAGGGGATAAAATATTTTCTCAAGATGGAGCATTAACAACGATTGTTGGGTATTACCCCCAGGGGGTCAAGCCATGTTATACCATTACTACTGTAGATGGACAGGCTATTGAGTGCTGTGATGAACATTTATGGCAGACTCAGTATCCATCTAAAGGTGCTCAGAGATTGAAGCATGGTCAAGAATACTGGGATATTAGAACAACTAGAGAGATGTTGAATAGGCATTTAAGGGGGAAAAAAGGCGATGTGTGGGAAATCCCAGTAAATCTTGCAGTCCAATATTCTAAAAAAGAACTTCCAATACACCCATATGTTTTGGGAATTTTGATTTCAGAGGGAAGTCTAGCAAGCCATAATACTGAGTTTTCTTCGCCTGAAATAGATATTGTAAATAGAGTGCGTTCATATTTGGGGAGTGATTATGATGTGCATTCTAGTACAAGTAAAAATTATTCTTGGTATATTAAACATTTAGAAAATACATATAGGCACCCTTTAAAAATGGCCATTAAAAATTTAGGGTTAAATGTAAAATCGGAGAGTAAATTTATTCCAGAGACTTACTTACAAGGTAGTATAGAACAACGCAGATTATTGCTGGCTGGACTATTTGATGGTGATGGTAATGTCAGGCTAAAAAAACAAGGTAAATTTTATTCAACAGTAAGTAAACAACTTGCAGATGATGTTGTTAATCTTTGTAGAAGTCTAGGTTATCGTGCTAAATTAAGGATTATAGATAGAACACATGAAGATAAGGGGATTAATTATACTGTTAATATCCTAACAACAGATGTGATATGGATGTCTGAAAAGCACACAAGACGCTATGAATCGTATGTGCAAGGAAATAGGGTATATGATTACACTAAAGTCAAAATAAAAGCGATTGAGTATATGGGTAAAAAAGAAATGGCATGTATTATGGTTGATCACCCAAGCCATTTATTTATTGCAGAAGATTATATCGTTACGCATAATACGGAAATTATACTGGCTTTATGCCTATCATTTTTAAAATTACATACTGATAAAAATATTCTTATTACTGCGCCTAAAAATGTTGTGGTAGAAGAACTAAAATCAAGATTTGAGAAGTACGCTTATAGTAACCTTTTAGATGAAATGCCCAAGAAAGGTGAAACTTATTTTTCTTTGCTACCGAGAATTAAGATTATTAACCCTCTCGGTTTTACAAGGTCAAAAGCCTTTGCGGATACCTATAATCTTAAATGGTTATCTTCAGTAGGTATGGTAATTTATGATGAAATGCACAGATCAACATCAAACAGTTATATACAATTAAAAGAAAAACTAATAAATGTTGAATATGCCTATGGTTTTTCAGCGACAAACTCGACCAAGAGGCTTAATGTTGTAAATAATTTTAGGTCATTTGGATATGAGGAGCAAAAGAGATTGGGGATGACAGGCCCTGCGATGGTACACAAATTCGCCAAGGATGTGGGCAAAGGTATTGATTATATTCGGGTTTATGGTAACTTTGGAAAAGGAGACGTTAAAGATGGTACAGATTATACTAAAATAGTGGATTCTATGACAAAAGAAGCAAAGTTTTTAGACGCTTTAAGGACAATAATAACTCGGTGTGGGGATAGGGTATTCTTTATTCCAATCCCTTTTATTGAGGCGGGAGAAAGAATTTACAGGTATCTAATGACACATGGTATTATGACATTGCACTGGACTGGCGATTTTTCCCTGATGCCAGGGATTAAGTCTCTTGAAGACATTAAGCGTGAGCTAAAAAGTGGAAAATATCGGGCCTTAATTGCGACAGCGGCAGCATCAGAAGGAGTGGATATAGCAGAGTTGAGCGCAGTAATTTTGAGTTGTGGCAGTGGAGATAAAAATATCCCACAAAATTTGGGCAGAGCGGGAAGACGAGGAAAACCTATAGTTTTTAATATATACAATGAAGAACAGCAGACTTTGCGAAATCAGGCGACGCGAAGGCATACAATTATAAATACTCACTATGAAACAGAGCCGGTAAGGTGGGATTTATAAAACTATTTTGAATACAGGGGGTTTATTTGGAAAATGAAATCATTATTGACGCGGTGGAGTGTCTCCGGCAGGAGTGCCTAAAATCAAAGGATCAGCGTGATCCTGATATAATATCTTATTGCGCTGAAAGAATGGCAAAAGAAAAACTCATTGAAACTTTAATTAAGGGGTGCTATGATGCCAGTTTAAATGATGTTATAAAACTTTTGAAAGATAAATATTTCGTTGACCAGTTAGTTATGGAAAGCACATTAACAGATAATGCAAAAACTGGGAAAACTCCGGCTAAAAAATGCCTTGGAAGTAAGGACGTTTTATTACAAGAAGTTAAAAAAGAGAAAGAATCACGTGAAAAGTTATTAAATGCGATTTTCAATAATAATACTGATAATGGTGTTGTAATGGAGGATTATTAATAGAAATTAGGGTGGTTTTGACCTAATTAAAGATTACACAAATTTCATGGGTTTTAAAATGATTAGAACACATAAAATAAGGCTTTATCCTAATAACAAACAAGTCACTTACTTTAAGAAGGCTTGTGGTGTTAAACGTCTTGCTTACAACTGGGGCTTAGCAAAATGGAAAGAGATGTATGAACATGGTGAGAAACCAAATGCTAACATGATAGACAAAGAATTTAATAAAATCAAGAAGGAAAAGTTTCCTTTTACAAAAGAAGTTACTAAGTGGGCTACTCAACTAGCAATAAAAGAGGATCTTGATAGTGCATTTCAAAGACTATACAAAAAGATAGGAAAATACCCCAGATTCAAGAAAAAGAGTGTAAAAGATAGTTTTAGGGTGTTCCCCACAGCTATCCGTAATGGTCTTAATGATGTAAGAGTTGATGGGTTGAAAGTTAAAATTCCAAGATTGGGTTTTGTTAGAATGGCTCAATTACTACGCTATAGTGGTACACTCAAATATTGTACCATTTCCAGAAAAGCAGACAAATGGTTCATTAGTATAAGTGTTGAGATTCCTGATACTGTTAAAGAAACTTCTACAAACGAAAACCAAGTTGTAGGAGTTGATTTAGGTGTCAAGAATCTCGCTACTTTAAGTAATGGACTGGTTATAGAAGGTAGAAAAGTTTCAAGAGAGTTTGGTAAAAGAGTTAGAAGATTAAACCGAGAACTTTCCAGAAGAAAAGGCTCTAAGAAAGGTGAAAGGAAATCTAATAACTTTCTAAAAACTCAGTTGAAACTAAGTAAATTTTACTTGAAGATGGTAAACATTAGAAATGACCAGATTCATAAACTTACTCATTATCTTACTAGAAATTATCCTATTATAGGTATTGAGAATTTAAATGTTTCTGGTATGTTAAAGAATCACAGACTTGCCGGAAGTATCCAAGACATGTCTTTTCATGAATTTAGAAAACAACTGGATTATAAGGCAAAAGAAACTGGAAGCAAGGTTGTCATTGCTAATAGATTCTTTCCTTCCAGCAAAACTTGTAATGTTTGTGGAGGTATTAATAAGGAACTCCGGTTGAGTGATAGAGTCTGGGTATGCTCAGATTGTGGAACTGAACATGATAGAGATATTAATGCTGCTATAAATTTAAGAAATATGGCCGTAGGGGTTACGGTGTCAGCCTTGCGCAGTCAAGACGGTGGAGTAGAGCCGTCTTTAGGCAGGAATCCAGTGGTGTGGGGTAGTGAGACATGTAAATCTGGAGAAAAAGATTATGCGTGAAATTAAAATGCATAGTTCCCAAGATTGCAAGGGTCTCAAACATCCTGTTTCTGGGGAAAGAACAGGTATTTGCTGGAACTCTAAAGCACTGTTTTTAACAAGTTTAAATTTCTTGCAAATTTGGGATAGACATTATGGTGATAATGTTACTGATTCAGAAAATAAAGCCTAAAAGTTTAATGCCAGAACTTTTAAAGTAATTGACATATTATAATAATAGGGTAGTAAAGTAGTTAATTATTAAACCTCAATTTAATAAGGGTATTTGAGATATGTCTTACATATGTGAGTTTTGTGGCAAAGTTTCTGAAGAAAAGGTTTATGGTAGTGGCCGCTTTTGTAGTCAATCCTGTGCTTGCAAGTTTTCAGCGCAAGCAAAGAAACAACAAAAAGCCACAGCAGTAGCATTAGAAGGAGTCGCTAGTGAGACTACGAGAGAAAAGCCTATACAGCAGCATCAGCAACCGAATAAAGGCTGTGAAAACATCATTAAGCAAGCTATTATGCAGGAAACTACTACTGTTAGAATTACGCCTAATACTATTACTATACAAACTGATAAAGTAAAAGAAAATAATAATCAATCTTTGCAAAATAAGTTTAATGAAGTACCACATTGGCACCTTTATAGAAAACCACAAAGAACACGGGAGCAACAATTTAGGTTCAATGATAGAGATTTGAGCGAGAGAATTGAAAGGCATAAAGAACAGTACCCTATAAGATACTGGGAGCTTTCTGAGGAGAATTTAGAAAAGTTAATAACCAAATTATTTGGTTAAGATAAAAAGAAAGGTTAATGCCTTTCTATGGTGGAGGCACTTTTGCCTCATTTATTGTAGTCGTCGCGGAAACGCGAGGATTGAAACATTAAAGGAGACGTAGCTATGGCTACTACAAAATCCAAAGTCGGCGGGGCTATTGCCTCGAAAAAGTCACTGGTTAAAAAGGTGGCTAAAACCATCAGCGGACTTTCAGCGAAACAGCTGGAAATCAAACTTGCTTCCGCAAAAAATGCAATAACGCGGTTGGAAGGACAGCTGACTAATGCTAGGCAGATCATTGCAGATTTGCGGGCAAAACGAGCTGGGGCTAAAAAGAAAAAGTAAAGTAGTTTTCCGCGTACCGTAGAAATACGGTACGCTTATAACAGTCTAAAATAGAGGCAGTAAAATGAGCAAGATAAAAGATGAATGGTTTGATGTATTGTGCATGAAGATATTGAAGAAAATTATGTACAATAGTGTAACTCTTTGGTTTAAGGAAACTGAAGATAAACTCTTTAGCAAAATGTGCGATAAAAGGCACCGTAAAGAATATGAGCTGATGTCCCCTGAAGAGAAGAAAAGACATAATGCTTTGGCAGAGGAAAGTAGAAGGGTGCTTTTGAACTTTGTTGAGTCTCAGTATAACTATATTAAGCCTATAATAGATAAAACCACTGTAACGTTTCAGGATTATACAGATTTTCGCAAACGTCGTGAAGAAACAGGCGAAAGATACACAGAGTCAGGAGCACAAACGGTATAATACTATGGATTCTTCAGTATCGAATAAATTAAACTATGTGGCGATAGATTTTGATGGGACGGTAGTCTCCCATGAATTTCCCGCCATCGGTAAGGACGTGGGAGCTCTACCTATTATTAATAAATTAATAAGTAAGGGCGTTAAAATAATCCTATATACTGTACGTGGTGGTGAATATCTTCAGGCCGCCGTTGAGTGGTATAAGGAAAGAGGCATAGAACTTTTTGGGGTAAATGAAAACCCTGACCAGTACAGTTGGACGGATAGTAAAAAACCTTATGCGGAATTATTTATTGATGATGCTGCCGCTGGTGCACCATTGATAAAAGATGATAGTTGTAAATTGCCATATATTGACTGGAAATGGATAGAAAAATATCTGGAGGGAATAGGGGCTATAGACCCTGATAAAATTCTTCCTGATGGTTATCAGGAATCGCGTGGACAAATAATGAATCAATAACTTATAACTGGGAGGGCGGTATGTTTTATTCCAAGAGATTTGAAACTGAAGAATTTAGAAACTTGGTTAAGGACACAGGATCGGAACTTGAAATGGTTAGTAAGATCGCAAAGAAAACATTAAAATCAATGCTAAATATACTATCATGGTGTAGCTTCGCATATGGTGTAATAGTGGGGATAGGCGGATTCATCATAGTAATATCTATTATATCTATTATAGCTAGGTTTAAAGGATTATGTTAAATGCCAATAGAATTAACTGCTGACAATGTAGCAAAGACTTTAGCTAACCTTAAAAAGAAAGAAGAAAAGCCTAATAGCAATATTCTTCTTTCTCAAGTAGGTTCCAGTACCCATGCAGAGTATGAAAGGGCTGAAAAGGATCTTTATGTAACGAATCAAGAAGATTTTATTAGGTTTCTAAAAGCATTAATTAAAAGAGACAATTTTGAATTACAATGGCCGGTATTGGAGGCAGCTTGTGGTTTGGGGCATCTTGTAGAAGTTTTACAAAAGATGTATAAAGGAGACGTAATTGCCTCTGATATAGAAAATAGAGAGCACTGGGATAATTTTAAGTCGCAAATTGGAAAAGTACATTATCGCGATTTTTTAAAAGACGATTTTAGTGATTTAGAATTTAAAACTATAATTACAAACCCGCCCTTTGATCAAGCGTCTGAGTTTGTTCGTAGAGGTATGGAGTTATTAAAAGATGGACAGCATTTGATGTTAATGCTAAGGGTGCAATGGTTAGAAGGTATAAGTAGATACAAGTTATTTCAGGAGTTTCCTTATAAATATGTTTATGTTTATACAAAAAGAGCCAGTTGTTGCAGTGGTGGAAGAGAAGATTTAGGGTGGTCCAGTATTACTTGTTATATTTGGGTAATCTGGGAAAAAGGGTGGAAAGGTGAACCTATTTTGAGGTTTATTGAATAAAAGGGGAATTAAATGTTAGAAAAGAAACCTATTGTCAGAATTTGTGTACCATATCCTAATCACGGCACAGTTAAAAAGAAGTGCCTTGCAAGCCTCGAAGAGGTTTTGGATATGACTGAGATAGAGCCTCAAATTAAGATGATCCAAGGGGCAACTATTGCTAATCAACGCAATGCCGGTGTTAATGGACATGCTTCCCAAAGGGCTAAGCAAACTGTAGATTTTGATTACTATCTGTCTATTGATTCTGACATTGCTTTTAAGCCGGAAAATATCCTGCAACTTATTAAGTGGGATTTTGACATAATAGGGGGTGCTTATGAATGCCGTGGTGAAACAGATCGTTATGTTGCCGGCAAATTTCAATCTACAGATTGCCAAAGGGTTTTGAAAGAAAACATGCTCACAAAAGAGTATGGTGGAATTCAGACTATTGATTGGATAGGCACGGGTTTTTTGCTTATAAAAAAAGGTGTATTTGAAGCATTAGAGTACCCGTGGTTTCGGGATATGGTCATACCTTTTATGGATGACGAGGGTGTAAAATGTAATACTTGGGTAGGAGAAGATGTCGGGTTTTGCATAGCTGCTCAAAATGCTGGTTATAAAATCTATGCTGATTTAGACTGCAAGGTTGAACATTTACTCGATACTCAACAGGTTAATTCAGAAAAAATAGATACAACTATTTATAATGATAGTGATTCCGACAGTTTCTTTAGTATAACGGAAGAGAAGGAAGAAAACTAAAATGGCTTATCATACAGAAATCTTAGACCTTATAACGTCTTCTTTATCAGTGCCAATAAAGTCTGTTATAGACATAGGTTGTGGAGATGGGTCTTTTAGTGATGGTCTATATTTTGATAGAGAAGAGGTTGAAGTAAAAAAATGTGACATTAATCCACAGAATGACGATGTAGAAAAAGTTGATTTATCACAGCCTTTAAACCAAGAGAAACGTTATGACCTATGTATTTGTACCGAAGTTGTTGAGCATATTCCTGAAACTTATAGTAATGCGGTAATCCATAATTTAACTGGTTTATCAGATATTATATTATTCTCTGCTGCAATTCCACATCAAATAGCTGAATCACATGTAAACTTAAAGTGGCCTAGTTTTTGGCAGAATCTTTTTGAGGACAAAGGCTATGTTTGTGTAGATTGTATTAGACCTTTTATTTGGGAGATGCAAGAAATTCCATTTTGGTATAAACAAAATTTGTTATTGTACATAAAAGAAGATAAAACTGAATTGCTAAGGTATAATCACTTTAATACGCGGAAGAACCTAAATCTCGTCCATCCGCAAATGCTACATAATTTACTGGGTGGAAAGTATGAGCCCTGAATATATTGAAGCATATTATTTTGTACAATACCCCGGTTATGTTGAATGTGG
>JGI24698J34947_10001444_pt1 | contig 12509 bp, 10 predicted proteins | sample TergutMp193P3_FD_34947 | JGI IMG/M metagenome (IMG submission 34947)
CCGACCGGGATCACCGTGTCTTCGGTGGCGGGCGTTCCCGCGACTTTAATCGTCTGGTAGATGAGGTCCTCAAAATCCGCCCGCATCTTCTTGTACCCGGACGTNTTCACATTAGCCAGGTTATTGGAAATCGTATCAATATTCGCCTGCTGTCCTATCATGCCAGACGCGCCGGTCCATAAACTTCTTACCATATCTCTACCTCTTTATTTTCGCTTAACGATATTAAACTTTCGCGTATTGGTTAATTAAAACACCCAGCATGGAATCGTGGGTCTGTATCACCTTTTGGTTTGCCTCGTAGGCGCGGTTGACTTCGATCATCTGTACCATCTCGCGTACGGGTTCCACGTTGGCGGTTTCGATAAAGCCCTGCAGTATCTTGGGCCTCGATTCTTCCATAACAATCGCGGGACCGGATGTTTCCGTGTCGTAGTAGAGACTTGAGCCTTGCTTTTTTAGATATCTGTCGATGTCGAATTCCACGATTTTGAGGATGTCCAAAAGCGCGGTTTCTGCCCAGGTGTTGTTTTCCCTGGACACCATGATGTTGGGATCGTCCTCGGCGTACTCGGCGTTAATCCAGATTCGCCCGTCCTTGTCTATCTGAAAATTGTTTGCGTGTACCCTGAGGAAACCGTTCTCGCCCAACACCGGGTAGCCCTCTTTGGTTTCAAGGTAGCCTTCCTTGCCGAGCTGAAAGGAGCCGTTTCGCGTATAGCGCTCGCCCCAGGGGGTCGCCACGACGAAAAAACCCTTCCCGTCCATGGCAATGTCAAAATCGCTCTCGGTTTCCTTGAGCGACCCCTGCTCAAAATCGACGTAAAGCTCGTTTAGCTCTACGCCGGTTCCCAGCCTGCCGATGATAGGCGCCACGTCGGCGGAACCGAAGGGGTGAAGGTACTCGCCGTCGTCCTTCATTCGCCGCAGAAGCAGCTCGGGAAAGGCCTTAAAAGCCGCCTGTTCCCGCTTGTACCCGTCTGTATTCACATTTGCCAGATTATTGGCCACCGCGTCCAACCGCCACTGCTGGGCCCTCATGCCGCTTACAGCGGTATACCATCCTCGAACCATAGTTATTTAGCCGGCTGTTCCCATTTATATCCGTCCGTATCCACGTTTGCCAGATTATTGCCACCGTGTCCAGGCGCCACTGCTGCGCCCTCATACCGCTGACGGCAGTATACCACTCGAACCGTATTTTTTTAGCCGCCTATTCCCCCTAATTTTCTAATCGACTTATTTTGATTAATTCTGAGCCGGTTCAAAGTTTCAAATATTAAAAATAAGTAATATATTTATTATCTCCAGTGTTATAAAAATTATTATAATAACTATTTAAATAATTTTAAGTAGTATCAAAATTATTTTGATATTACTTAAAATTATTTTGACTATTATCATAGTTATATTGAAAATTCTTTAAAGTTTTTTGATATTTCTGTAATTACATTTAATAGTTCCTGAAATGACTTTGATAGCCCAAAAAATTATTAAGATAGTTCTTTTAATTCTATAACTGGTAATATTGACTATAATAAGTATAATTAAAAAAGGAGAAAGAATATTATCATGGCAAGAGATTATATACCCAGCAACCAAAGGCAATTTAATGATTGGTTCAAGGTAATTTTTGACTATGTTGGCAAGAAAACCAGACAACCGTATCCTGAATGGCGTGAGATCCCCGAGCCCGCCGTGAGGGAACTCGCGGCGGTATATAAGGACTGGTCTGAGCATTATGAGCCGACTCTGACGCCGCACACCCCCGTCCAGACAGCCGCCAGAAACGAGGCTCGGCGCCGCGTGGAACGCGTATTGAGGCCTTTCGTGCAACGCTACCTGAAGTGGCCGCCGGTGACCGATGCAGACCGTGCTATTATGGGGCTTACGATCCGCAACGCCTCGCTCACCCCGGTCGCAGTACCCACACTCAAGGTCGAAGGCGACCTTGTCTTCCCCAGCGTACAGATGGTGGAGGTCAGGAACATCCGCCCCGTAGGTCTCGCCGATGATGAGAAGCGCGACACGTACGGCGTCCGCATCAACTACGGCATACTCTCGCCGGCCGGCGAACCGGGCAAGTGGCGCATCTCCTCCGAGCCCAGGACCGGCGAAGACCTCCCCCATTCGCTTCTTACACGCAGGAAAAAGCATCTCTTCAACTTTGACGGCGAAAGCGGGAACAGGATCTTCATCTGCCTGTGCTACGAGAACACAAAAGGAGAGCGCGGGCCTTTCGGGCCAATATTGAAGGCGGCAATTCCTTAATCCTTACTCCCTGATACCTTTTTACATTACTCCCCTATTCCATTAACCCCCTTTTATGCTATTGTGGAGCAAGTATGAGCGACATAATATACGAAGGCAAATCAAAGATTATCCGCGCCGGGCCGGACGACGAGAGCCTCATCCTCAGCTACAAGGACACGGCCACGGCGTTCAACGGCGAGAAAAAAGAAGAACTTTCAGGCAAGGGCGCGCTGACCGCCGCGATTTCAAGCATGATTTTCCACTATCTTGAGGGGTGCGAGATCGAAACGCATCTCATCAAAGTGATTGACGAAACCACCTGGCTCGTGGAGAAGGCGGAGATCATAATGGTTGAAGTCATAATAAGGAACATCGCCGCCGGAAGTTTTTCCAAAAAGTACGGAGTCGCGGAAGGGGCGGCGCTCAATAACACGGTTGTCGAGTTCAGCCTGAAGAGCGACGAGCTTGGCGACCCGATGATAAACGAGAGCCAAATCACCGCCATAGGACTGGCGACGGAGAGGGAATTGGANCGAATGACGAAGCAGGCGCTTCGGATCAATGAAGAACTCTCCCGGCTGTTTTTNATGGCAGGAATCAGGCTTATAGACTTTAAACTGGAATTCGGCAGGCGCCACGGCAAAATTATNCTGTGCGACGAGATCTCCCCGGATTCCTGCCGGTTCTGGGACTCTGACACGAACAGGAAACTCGACAAGGACCGTTTCCGGCGGGACATGGGGGACGTTCTGGACGCCTATCGGGATGTGCTCGCGAGGCTTCAAAAAGTAATATAACGGCGGAAAACGGCAGTGACACTATGGAAAGCGCTTTGATTGTAACCTGTACAGAAAAAACAACCTGCTTCTTCAGGGATATGTTGAACGAGGCTAACATCAATCAAATTGTTACGCTTAACACCGCGGGAGAAGCGCGGAAGCTCCTTTTGAAACAGGATTTCGACCTCGTGATTGTCAACTCGCCTCTTTCCGATGAATCGGGTGAAAGTCTCGCGCGGCATATCGCTTTCGAAGACACCACGCAGGTTATCCTCGTCGTAAAGGACGAGTGCTTTGATGCGGTATCCACCGCCTGTGAAAATGACGGAATTCTTACAATCGCGAAACCGGTAAACAAAAGCGTTGTACGCTCCTCGCTGTTACTCGCAAGATCTGCCCAGGCCAGATTGAGGCGCTTGCGGGAAGAAAATTTCAAACTGAAACAGAAACTTGAGGATATAAGGATAATCAACAGGGCAAAATATATATTGATCACATACCTTAATATGAGCGAACAGGAAGCCCACAGGTATATAGAAAAACAGGCGATGGACATGCGCGCCGCCAAAAGGGTAATCGCGGAGGGAATACTGAAAACATATGAAAACTGAGAACACGGCGTATTTGATTCTGGAAAACGGCACGACTTTCACGGGAAAATTCTTCGGCGCCGAGGGAGAAGTAACGGGGGAATTGGTCTTTACCACCGGCATGACCGGATACCTCGAAACCCTCACCGATCAAAGCTATTACGGTCAAATCGTTCTGCAGACCTTCCCCCTCATCGGGGACTACGGCATTATACCGGATGATTTTGAAAGCGGCTCCGTCGCGGTAAGAGCCTATATCGCCAAACACCCGTGTGAGGATCCCTCGAATTACAGAAGCAAAGGCGACCTTGGCGCCTTCCTGAAAGAGCGCGGCATCATCGGGCTTTACGGCATCGACACGCGCGCGCTCACGAAGATCATCCGCCAGAATGGCGTAATGAACGGGAAAATAACGCCCGCGCCGCCGACCGGCGCCGACCGCGCCGAGGCGAAAGCCTATTCCATCACCAACGCCGTGGCCGCGGTCTCTTCCCGCGAAATCGTAAAATCGGGCGGGGGCTCGCGCCGCATAGCGCTCATGGACTACGGCGCGAAGCGCGGCATCGCGGCGGCGCTGGCGGCGCGCGGCTGCGAGGTGTGGTCGTTCCCGCACGATACGTCCGCGGATGAGATTCTGAAAATGGCGCCTCACGGTGTCATGCTCTCCAACGGCCCCGGCGATCCCGCGGAACCTGCGAACGACATACTAATCGAAACGATCCGCGAACTCTTAAAACGCGGCGTACCGATCTTCGGCATCTGCCTGGGACACCAGTTGCTGGCCCTGGCAAAAGGCTATACTACCAAAAAGATGAAATTCGGCCACCGGGGAACCAACCAGCCCGTCAAAGAGCTGTCGACCGGCCGCGTGTACATCACGAGTCAAAACCACGGTTATGCGGTGGTAATAAATGAAACGACCGCCGTCGGCAGGCAAGCAGTCGGTATACATGCTGTTGGCAGGCAAGCCGACGTGACGTTCGTCAACGTCAACGACGGCACCTGCGAGGGCATGGAATACGGGGATTCGTTCTCCGTGCAGTTTCACCCGGAAGCGTGCGGCGGGCCGCTTGATACCAATTTTCTCTTCGACCGTTTTATGGAAAGGATACCGGGGGCGCCAATATGATCCCGCGAACCGGTGAGCGGGTCTTAGGGGAACAAGGTAACACGGCGTGCCCCCCGAATAGCATTAACAATGGAAAAAAGCTTTTAGGGGGCGCCAATATAATCCCGCGAACCGGTGAGCGGGTCTTAGGGGAACAAGGTAACACGGCGTGCCCCCCGAATAGCATTAACAATGGAAAAAAGCTTTTAGGGGGCGCTAATATAATCCCGCAAACCGGTGAGCGGGTCTTAGGGGAACAAGGTAACACGGCGTGCCCCCCGAATAGCATTAACAATGGAAAAAAGCTTTTAGGGGGCGCTAATGCCGCTCGATAAGAACATCAAAAAAGTTTTGGTGATCGGTTCCGGTCCCATCGTGATAGGTCAGGCCGCGGAGTTCGATTACGCCGGTACCCAGGCTTGCCGCGTGCTTCGTGAAGACGGGATTGAGATTGTCCTTGTCAATTCCAATCCCGCCACGATAATGACCGACAAGAATATCGCCGACAGAATTTACATTGAACCGCTGACGTTAAAAACCGTCAAGCGCATCATTGAAAAAGAGCGCCCCGACAGCATTCTTTCGGGACTAGGCGGGCAAACGGGGCTGACGCTGTGCATGCAGCTCGCACGCGGCGGCATTCTCAAAAAGATGAACGTGCACCTGCTGGGTTCCTCGCCCGAAGCCATCGACAAGGCCGAAGACAGAAAGATGTTCAAGGAAACCATGCAGGCCATCAATCAGCCGGTAATTCCCTCGGTTATAGCGAACGACACGCGGACGGCGCTTGAATTCGCGGGCGAAACCGGGTATCCACTCATTGTGCGGCCGGCCTTTACGTTAGGCGGCACGGGCGGCGGCATCGCGGACAACGAGACGATGCTGAAGGAAATAGCGTCTAACGGCCTTTCAATTTCGCCCATTCATCAGATACTCGTGGAAAGGTCAGTCGCCGGCTGGAAGGAAATCGAGTTTGAGGTCATGCGCGACGCCGCCGATAACGCTATCACGGTCTGCTCCATGGAGAACTTCGACCCGGTGGGCGTGCACACCGGCGACAGCATCGTCATCGCGCCGGCCATTACGCTTGCCGACAAAGAGTACCAGATGCTGCGCTCCGCGGCCCTCAAAATCATTAGAGAACTTGGCGTAGAAGGGGGCTGCAATGTCCAGTTCGCGCTGGACCCGAAAAGCAAGGACTACGCCGTCATTGAGGTGAACCCGCGCGTGTCGCGATCCTCGGCGCTGGCGAGCAAGGCGACAGGCTACCCCATCGCGAAGGTGGCGACGAAAATCGCCATCGGCTATACGTTAGACGAAATCACAAACGCCGTTACAGGAACCACCTTCGCCGCTTTTGAGCCTACCCTTGACTACGTGGCGGTGAAATTCCCCAAATGGCCCTTCGACAAGTTCGTATATGCCGAGAAGGATCTGGGCACGCAGATGAAGGCGACAGGCGAAGTCATGGCTATTTCGGATACTTTTGAAAAGGCGCTCCTGAAAGCCGTGCGCGGCGCGGAATTGGGACTCACGGATCTTAACCTGCCGCGCCTGGCCGCTAAATCCGACGAAGAGATACGTGCACTCCTGGACACGGTAACCGACGAACGTGTATTTGTATTATACGAAGCCATTAAACGCGGCGTCGGTGTGGACGAGCTGCACCGTTTAACGTGGATAGACCGCTGGTTCCTGTACGCCCTTGTAAATATCTACAACAACAAGGTCCCGGAGCAGAAGCTTGTTTATAAAATGGTTGATACCTGCGGCGGCGAATTTGAGGCAAAGACGCCGTACTTCTATTCAATTATTCAATACACATTGGAAAACGAAGCCCTGCCCTTCATCGAAAAAAGCGATAAACCCAGAATCGTCGTGCTGGGCAGCGGGCCGATACGAATCGGCCAGGGGATTGAGTTTGATTACGCCTGCGTGCATTGCGTCTGGACGCTGAAAAGTCTTGGCTACGAGGTCATCGTGATCAACAACAACCCGGAAACGGTATCCACGGATTTTGATACCGCGGACAGGCTTTACTTTGAGCCGCTTTTCATTGACGACGTGATGAGCGTGATCGAAACGGAAAAGCCCATCGGCGTCATCGTGGCGTTTGGCGGCGGCACGGCAATCAAGCTGACAAAAAAGCTCCATGAGCGCGGCGTCAACATAATCGGCACATCGGCGGAAAGCATCGACATCTGTGAGGACAGGGAGCGTTTCGATAAATTGCTTGAACGCCTGCAAATCAAACGTCCGGCAGGTTACGCCGTGATGACGGAAGAAGAGGCCATTGCCGCCGCCGATAAACTCGGCTTCCCTGTTCTCATGCGCCCGTCGTACGTGTTGGGCGGACAGAACATGATTATCGCGTTCTCGGAGGAAGACATACGCGAGTACATGGAAATTATACTGCGCTCAAAACAGGAAAACCCGGTTCTGATCGACAAGTACCTGAGCGGAAAGGAAATCGAGGTCGACGCCATCTGCGACGGCAAAGACGTACTCGTCCCCGGCATCATGGAACACATTGAGCGCACAGGCGTTCATTCGGGCGACAGCATTTCGGTATACCCTGTCCTTAACATCGACGACGATCAGGTTCAAGATATCTTTGAGCTTACCGTAAAGCTCTGCAGGGCTCTTGAGGTCAGGGGCCTTGTAAATATCCAGTACGTGTTATACGAAAACGAAATTTACGTTATAGAAGTTAATCCGCGGGCATCGCGCACCGTTCCCTATATCAGCAAGGTAACAGGCGTTCCCATGTGCGAACTCGCCACAAAGGTCAGCCTTGACGGTTATACGCTTTCCTCCCTGGGATATTCGCATGGCATCGCGGAAATGCCGCCCTATGTCGCGGTCAAAGTACCTGTTTTTTCCTTTGAGAAGCTTGCCGGAGTAGATACCCATCTGGGACCCGAAATGAAATCCACCGGAGAGGTACTCGGCCTCGGGAGAAATCTTGAGGAGGCTCTTTACAAGGGGCTTGTCGCCGCGGGATACAAGATGAGTAAGACCGGCGGGGNGCTCATCACCGTCCGCGACAGCGACAAGGCGGAAATTACCAGCGTAGCGGAAAAATTCAGAAAGGCCGGTTTTAAACAATACTACGCTACGCGAAGTACCGCCGTATTTTTATCGGAAAGAGGGTTCGATGTTCAACCCGTAAATAAGATAAGCGCGAACCAGGATGATAACATCGCAACGAAACTGGAAAGCGGTGTTATAAGCTATATAATTTCCACATCCAAGAAAGGCAGAAACCCGGCGCTGGACAGTGTTAAAATACGCAGAAAGGCCTGTTCTCTCGGCATTCCCTGTCTGACGTCAATTGATACCGCCAACGCGCTGGCGGACAGCCTGCTCTCGGATTACAAAGAGGAAAACACAGAGTTAGTCGATATAAACAATTTGAGAAAAAGCCGCATGAGACTTCCATTCACAAAAATGCACGGCTGCAGCAATGATTATATCTACATAAATTGCCTTGACCGTGAAATAAATTCCCCGGAATCGCTGTCCGTGCTGCTGTCCGACAGGCATACAGGAATAGGCAGTGACGGCGTTGTGCTGATCCTGCCTTCCAAAATTGCCGACGCCAAAATGCGGCAGTTTAATGTTGACGGCAGCGAGGGCAGCATGTGCGGCAACGCCATTCGCTGTGTCGCAAAATACCTTTACGATAAAGACCTCATCAGAAAAAAACATATGCGGATTGAGACCATCAGCGGCACGAGGGACCTTTATCTCACTATTATAAACAGGAAGGTATCGTCGGTTAAGGTGAACATGGGACGCGCTGAACTGAGGCCCGAATTAATTCCCGTTAAGCTGGCTGGGGAAAACGTTATTTCAAAGCCCGTGACGATTGACGGAAAGGAGTACTCCATCACCTGCGTCTCAATGGGCAATCCTCACGCCGTGGTTTTTCAAAATAACATAAAAGAAATCGATCTGGCCACGCTAGGGTCGCAATTAGAAAATAACAAATCGTTGTTTCCGGACAAGGTAAACGTGGAATTCGTCGAAATCATGGACAGGAAGCATCTTAAGATGCGCGTGTGGGAACGCGGCAGCGGCGAGACACAAGCCTGCGGCACCGGCGCCTGCGCCGTGGTCGTGGCCGCCGTCCTGAACGGACGCTGCGATAAAAACACGGACATAAAAGTACAGCTCCTGGGCGGCGAGTTGATCATCAACTATACCGATGAGGCCGTATACATGACGGGCAACTGCGTTGAAGTATTCAGCGGAACGGTGGAAATATGAGCGAACTCGTCCTGGTGCTGGATTTTGGCGGTCAATACAAAGAACTCATCGCCAGTACGGTGAGGAAATTATCGGTTTATTCGGAAATACAGCCCTGCGATACGGATATTAACGAAATCAAACGGTTAAACCCCATCGGTATAATCCTGACGGGCGGACCGAACAGCGTCTACCTGCCTGATTCTCCCAAATGCGACCTCCGGATATTCACGCTGGGAATCCCGGTACTCGGAATATGCTACGGCATGCATCTGATATGTTATGCGCTAGGCGGCGAGGTCGCGTCAGGCGGCACGGGTGAATACGGGCGCGTAACGGTAACGCCTGACGCGCGGCCATCGGCGCTGCTTGGCGATGCGAAGAACCCCTTTATCGCGCTTATGAGCCACGGCGACGCCGTTAAGCGCCTGCCTCAGGGATTTCGCGTAACGGCAAAGTCCGCCGCCTGTATCGCTTCCTGTGAGGACGCCGAACGAAAACTCTACTGCGTACAGTTCCACCCGGAGACGAAACATACCGAAGGCGGACGCGCCATCTTTCATAACTTCCTGTTTGACATCTGCGGTGCGGCGGGCGATTATAAACTGGATGACTACATAGAGACGCAGATCAATGTGATACGGCAAAAAGCAGGAAACGAGAGAATACTGCTTGCCCTGTCGGGCGGGGTTGATTCTTCGGTATGCGCAAGCCTTTTGTCCAGGGCTGCGCCGGGGCAGCTCCTCTGCATCTTTGTCGATCACGGTTTCATGCGGCTGAACGAAGGCGATGAAATTGAAGAGGTGTTCTCAAAACGAAAACTCACTTTCATCCGCGTGAACGCGCAAAAGAGATTTCTTGCCAAACTGAAAGGCGTGACCGATCCCGAAAAAAAGCGCAAGCTCATCGGCGAAGAGTTCATCCGCGTGTTTGAGGAGGAAGCCGCGAAGCATAAGGATATCCCATTCTTCGCCCAGGGAACGATCTATCCGGATGTTGTCGAGTCCGGCGGCAAATACGGTGCGACCATCAAGAGCCACCACAACGTCGGCGGGCTTCCCGAGAAGCTTGGCTTTACAGGAATTATAGAACCGTTGTCGGGGCTTTTCAAGGATGAGGTGCGCGTTCTGGGCAGAAAACTCGGGCTTCCGGCGTCTATTGTAAACCGCCAGCCGTTTCCCGGCCCGGGGCTCGCCATCCGCGTAATGGGAGAAGTCACGGAAGAAAAGCTGGAAGTTTTGCGGAAAGCAGACGCCATCCTCCGTGAGGAACTGGAGAGGGGCCGCAGTAAACCTCGGCATTTGCCGGACCAGTATTTCGCGGTATTGACCGGCACGCGCTCCGTCGGCGTCAAGGGTGACGGCAGGACCTACGATCCCGTAATCGCGCTTCGGGCCGTATTGACGGGCGACTTTATGACCTGCGAATACGCCCCGTTGGCGCATAACGTCCTGGGCAGGATATCCTCGCGGATCACGAGCGAGATTCCTTCCGTCAGCCGCGTTGTCTACGACATTACGTCAAAACCTCCGGCCACGGTAGAGTGGGAATAGCGGTTAACGGTGACTTATGATTGTCAGTGTTTCAAGACGGTGTGATATCCCAAGGTTCCAGTTCAAATGGTTTATGGAAAGGATTGACGCCGGATATGTTGTAACGGTAAACCCGTTCAATGCGAACCAGCGGAAACGTGTTTCGCTGCTGCCGAAAAAGGCGGACATGGAACAGGCCGACGGCGTTGACGTTCTCGTCTTCTGGACAAGGGACCCGAGGAACATACTGGCGAACGCTGAGGAATTGACACAACGCGGTTTTCGTTTTTATGTTATGGTATCGGTAACAGGGTATCCCCATGAACTGGAGCCGGATATGCCTTGTACCTCTGAGGCTTTGATAGCCATGAAGGAACTGGCGCGAAAGATCGGGCAGGACAGGGTGATATGGCGCTACGATCCTGTCATTTTGACGAGCGTCACCGATGAGGATTTCCACCGGCGGAATTTTTACGAGATAGCGGAAAATCTTTCGGGTTCTGTCAGGCGGGTTATTATCAGTGTGTATGATGAATACCGGTCTCCAAAACAGCGCATGGAAGGACTGGAAAGAGCGGGCGTCTTTCGCCTGCTTGATACCGGCGCCGGTTCGGTGAACCTGCTCGCCGATTTGGCAAAGAGCGCCGAAGCCGCAGACATGGAAATCCAAAGCTGCGCCGAAAAGGAAGATTATTCATCCATCGGCATCAAGCCGGGCGCGTGCATTGATCCGGCTTTAATCGGGAGGCTTTGGGGTTTGGAGTTTAAAGGCAAGGATAAAAACCAGCGCCCAAATTGTCTGTGCTGTCAAAGCGTTGACATCGGCAGCTACGGAATTTGCGGCGCACACTGTGTGTACTGTTACGCATGGTGAATTTAATTATATACTTTATTGTTTTTGGAGGACTAAAATGCGGGATTACGGGCTAGAAACAAAAAAAAGGATCGAATTCATACGCGGCGTGATTGGCTCCGCCGGCGCGGACGGCATTGTTTACGGAAACAGCGGGGGGAAAGACAGCGCGCTTGTCGGAATCCTTTGCAAAATGGCATGTGACAACACGGTTGGCATTATTATGCCATGCGGTTCCAAGCGGAATTACGAAATGGACAAGACCGACGCGGAGAAAATCGCCGGACAGTACAATATAGCCACGCGCTTGATTGATTTGTCTGACGTAAAAGACTCGCTCACACGGGCCATCGGGGAAAAAGCCCGCCTCAATGAAGCGGCGTTCACGAATATCGCGCCGCGGCTCCGTATGGCAACGCTGTACGCGGTAGCCTCCAGTGAAAACAGGCTCGTCGCGGGAACCGGCAACCGCAGCGAGGGATACATGGGTTATTTCACGAAGTGGGGCGACGGCGCTTTCGACTTCAACCCGATTGCCGATCTTACCGTCACCGAAATTTATGAATTCCTTCGTCACCTGGACGCGCCCGGCTTTATCATCAGCAAGGCGCCGTCGGCCGGATTATTCGACGGCCAGACCGATGAAGCCGAGATGCATATTACCTATCGCAGTATAGACAACTTCTTGCTTTCAGGCGAGGTAAACAAAAATGACCTGGCTGTCATCGAAAAGTTTCATAAAACAAGCGAACACAAACGAAAAATGCCGTTGACTTATGAAGAAAAGAAAACTTAAAAAAAACATCTGAAAGCACTTGACAAAAAAGTCCATTTTTATAAAAATAACGGTATAAACAGCAAAGGCGCTGTGGACTCACTGTCCGCGGCGTCTTTTTTTTATGCCCGGACATTGAGAATATACGCCTTTAATTTTTCTTGAGGAGGAAAAATCATGGATTTTAGTATTTGGTTTCTAATTGGAGCGGCGTTGGTGTTCTTCATGCAGTGCGGTTTCGCGATGGTGGAGGCAGGTTTCACACGTGCAAAAAACTCCGCCAACATCATCATGAAGAATCTGATGGACTTTTGTATCGGAGTGCCCTGTTTTGCCGTGCTTGGCTTCAGTATCATGATGGCCGAAAA
>JGI24698J34947_10001445_pt1 | contig 12499 bp, 5 predicted proteins | sample TergutMp193P3_FD_34947 | JGI IMG/M metagenome (IMG submission 34947)
AGATACGTAACCCCGTCACGGATCATCCCCGGATCATTTCCAAAAAGCATAAGTATCTGTTCGGGAAAGAACCTTACCAGGGCAAAAAAAGCATAGCCTACGCAAACCGAGAAAAGAGTCCCGATCCTGCACGCGGAAACCGCCCTGTCGATTCGTCCCGCGCCAAAGTTCTGGGCGCTCATGGCGGAAATCGAGGCGCTCATTGCCATGATGGGCATAAAGGCAAAACTGTTGAACTTCCCCACTGCGCCTACGCCGGCGGACGCGCTCACGCCGCCGACGATATTCACGATAGTGGTGATGAACATAAACGAAAGACTTGCGATGCTGTTTTGGATACAGGAAGGAATCCCTATCTTGAAAATTAGGCGCAACTGCTCTCCGTCAATCCTGAAAGATCGCAATTTAAAGTCGAACTGAAAATTGTTCCTCACCATGTAATTGATACAGAGGAAAACGCTAAGGGCCTGTGATATGACCGTGGCAAGGGCGGCGCCGAAGGCCGCCCACTGGAAGACCGCCACAAAGAGGAGGTCCAGGACGATGTTGGTAATGCAGGCGGCCATGACAAAGTATAGCGGCTGTTTGGAATTGCCCATGCCCCGAAGTATCGCGGCGAAAGCGTTGTAACCGAAGATAAAAATAATCCCGGTAAGGGTCACCGTCAGGTAACGGTCGCTTTCAACAAAAGATTCTGGCGGGGTACGGATAAGGTGCAGTACCGGCACCCTGAGGAACATCATGATTACGGTAATACCAAGGGACAGCAGCACAAGAAGCGTGATGAGCGTTGCGGTAGCTTTCTTGAGGGCTGTCCTGTTTCCAGCGCCAAGGTACTGGCCGATAAGCACGGTACCACCCACGCAGAGCCCTATGACGGTGTTGGTGAGGATCAAGGTAACCTGCCCGCCGATATTCACTCCAGACATGCTCTCCGCGCCGCAGAACCTCCCCACGATGAGCATGTCAGCCACATTGTAAAGGGACTGTATAAAATTGGAAATCAGGAAGGGAATCGAAAACCTTATCAGCTTTCCGAGCACACTTCCCCTGGACATGTCATTTTCAATCATTACGGGTACACTTCCACCTTTGGTATAATGTTTATTGCGCCTAATGCTACAGCATTTGCTTTGGCAAATGCTGTAGCTAATGCCGTGCGCAGCGAGGCTGCCCGGCTCTCAAGAAATTCCAGGGGCAGCGCCGTGGTTTTCGGATCTTCCGGGCTGGGGCGGGCCTTGCCGTAAATTTGCACTTTCCGAATCGCCCCGCCTGAGCCTTCCGCCACGCCGTTAAGCGAGGCGTTAGCCGCCAGTTCAAGGATCAGCTTTTCCCAGCCCCGCCCTTCCTCGGGCGGCGGGCTCTCACCGTCAATGGCGCAGATCATGGTCTGAATCGTTACCGGGGCGCAGGCGGCGAATTCCTTAATCTTCTCTGTTATTGTTTCAAAGGGAAGGTTACAGCGATTCATCTTTTTATACCATTCGGGAGTCCCCGCGTCAAGTTTGAGCCAGATGTCAAGTTTGAGAGCGCCTGATGCCGCGTCATGAAGCAGGGAAAAGAGCTTCTCGTCCAGAAGCCCCGAACCATTGGTAATGAGAACCAGTTCCGCACCGGCAGCCATTTCCCGCCGTACGCGGCCAGCCCGCTCAAGCGCTTCCGGGAAATACGCCGACATCGTCGGTTCGCCGTTCCCCGAAAAGCAGATGTCCCTGACGGGTATCTTCCGCTCCAGGGCGGCGGCAATCGCCGCGATTAGATCTTCTTCCATCTGCCCGGGGGAAAATTCGGCTCGGGTTGAAAACGGGAACACCTCGCAATAGGGACAGTCGAAGGAGCAGAGCTTTTTATCCGGGAAGAGGTTTATCCCTATCGAAAGACCGCCTGAGCGCCGGGAATATACGGGATACACAAGGACGCCTTTTTCGCGCTTCCGGTGATCCTCTACGGGGGCAACAGAAGAAAAACTTTTTTGATACATATATCCATAACATATCAAATTTTTGAAAAGATGTCTTCTTGCTTGAGTTGCATAATGCCGTATACAAGGCTATAATGGCGGGACATAAACAGGAAGGAGTTGTGTATGGAGAAAAGGAAAAACTTTTTAAGCTGGTACTTCGAATCCAATCTGCTCTACAGAATTCTGCTTGGGCTTGTGCTTGGCGCGGTTTTCGGGCTCGTTATCGCGAATGCCCTGTCAAGCGAAAATCTGCAGAAAGTACTTGTCTGGACTACATTCTTTGGCAACATCTTTGTAAGGCTCCTCAATATGATAATGCTGCCCATCATTATTTCGACCCTCATTGTAGGCGCTTCGTCGGTCAGCCCGGCGAACCTGGGAAAGATAGGCGTCAGGATCATCATTTTTTACCTGTTGACTTCCGCGGTGGCGGTGGGAATCGGCTTGATCATGGGTTCAATTTTCCGCCCCAGTGCGGAACTTGCGGGCTTTGCCGAAGCCGCCGGCAGGGACATAACTCAAACCAGCATTACCGACATTTTGCTTAACCTGATACCGACGAATGTTTTCGCGTCGATCGTTAATGTAACCATTTTGCCGATCATCTTCTTTGCACTCGTATTCGGACTGGCGCTCTCGTATTTAAAAATTTCGGCTGATCAACGCATTAAGAACGCTGCGGAGACAGTCTATAACTTCTTTGACGGAGTTGCGGAAATAATAATGAAAGTCATCAAGGGGATCATGGAATACGCGCCCATCGGCGTATTCGCCCTTGTCGCCGGGGTATTCGCCACAAACGGGCCAAGGGTAATCGGCGCACTGGGAGTGGTGACAGCGGCATGCTTTATCGGTTACGCCTTACAGGTGATATTTATTTACTTCGGGCTATTGCGGGTCTACGGGGGCCTGAGTATCAGGCGTTTTATCAGGGACGGAAAAGATCCTTTCTTTACGGCGTTTGTAACCAGAAGCTCCAACGGTACCCTGCCCGTTACCATGGAAGCCGCCGAGAACATGGGCATCAGGAAGGACGTGTATTCCTTCTCCCTCCCGTTAGGTGCAACAATCAACATGGACGGCACCGCCATTTATCAGGGCGTATGCGCCATCTTTATCGCGTTGACCGTATGGGGCCATAATTTCAACATAGGGCAAATGGGAACGATCGTCATGGTCGCGACTTTGGCTTCGATAGGGACCGCCGGCGTTCCGGGGGCGGGGGCGATCATGCTTCTCATGGTGCTTGACGCGGTCGGATTGCGTGTAACGGCGGGAAGCATGGTCGCGGGCGCTTACGCGATGATCCTCGGTATTGACGCCCTGCTTGACATGGGGCGGACCGCCCTCAATGTTACCGGCGACCTCGTTTGTACAACGGTTGTTTCCAAGAAGCTGGATATGCTCGACATGAACAAGTGGAATAGCTGAGGGAAGGGAATAGGGGACGACATTATGAAACCGTACAATACCATGTCCCGTGAGGAGCTGTTGCGGGAAAAAGAATCGCTCGCCGCGGTTTTTGCCGGGCATAAGGCGAGGGGCCTTTCGCTTAACATGGCAAGGGGCAAGCCCGGCAAAGATCAGCTTGACCTGTCCATGCCCATGCTTGACGTGCTGAATTCCTCAAGCGATGTTACAGCCGAGGGCGGGGTCGATTGCCGTAACTACGGCGAGTTGACCGGCATCATGGACGCGAAGAAACTCTTTGGCAATTATATGGGCGTCTCCACGGATGAGATTGCTATCGTAGGTTCCACTTCGCTTACCTTCATGCACGACTGCATGGCGAGGGCGATGCTGACAGGCGTACTCGGCTCCGAAAGACCGTGGGTCAGGGAAGAAAAGGTAAAGTTCCTCTGCCCGGTCCCTGGCTACGATCGCCACTTCGCGATTTGCCAGTTCCTCGGCATAGAGATGATCAACATCCCCACGTCCGCCAGAGGCCCGGACATGGACATGATTGAAAAGTTAGCCGCAAGTGACCCCCTGATAAAGGGTATCTGGGTCGTCCCGAAGTTTTCAAATCCCCTGGGAATCACTTACTCGGACGAGACAATTCGAAGACTCGCGGCGATCAAACCCGCGGCGAAAGATTTCCGTATCTTCTGCGACAACGCCTACGCCATGCATTTGGTCTACCGGGACGTGCCGCTTTTGAACCCGCTTGAGGCCTGCAAGAAAGCCGGGAACCCCAACATGATCTATCTCTTCGGCTCCACCAACAAAGTCACTTTTCCGGGCGCCGGGGTCGCGTTCTTCGCGGCGTCAAAAGAAAACGTGGCGTTCACCGAGAAGCAGCTTTCCATGCAGGCGATTGGCTGGGACAAGCTCAACATGCTGCGGCACGTCCGTTTTTTAAAAACCGTTCCGGGCATATACGCGCAAATGGAAAAGCACGCTAAAATCCTGCGCCCAAAATTCGACGCCGTTATAAATAAATTTGAAAAAGAGCTTTCCGGCACGGGTGCGGGTGAATGGGTCAAACCCGACGGCGGCTACTTCATCACCTTTATCGCGGAAACTGGTTGCGCCAAACGTACCGTCGCCCTCTGCAAGGAGGCGGGCGTCATCATGACCAACGCGGGCGCGACTCACCCATACGGCAACGACGCCGAAGATCGCTACATCAGAATCGCGCCATCATTTCCCTCACTCTCGGAGCTCGAAAACGCGATGGAGGTTTTTTGCGCTGCCGTGAAGCTCGCGACGGTCGAACGCGCGCTGGCTAAACTCTAATTTGTCGGGATGTCTGTCACAGAAATAATGTATATACTCAGCAAACGGGTGAGCAAGTGCTGTGGCGAAAACGTTTGGAGAACCCGGCTGCGAAGCCGCCTGACCACTGAAACCTCAAGCTTCGATTATCATTGAGTGCTTAGCGTTCAGTGGTCAGGCCTGCTTCCCCTTTAGTCTTACATATTCTCCTCGTCTTCTGCGCCGGAGAGCCCAAAGATGTTTTCTCCACAGCACTTGCTCACCCATTGGTTGAATTACTCACTATTTATATAACAAAATCACGACAAATTAGCGTTTTTATCATGGTGAAAACAGCCTTTTCGCTCATTCACTGTAATTCAACGTTGGGAGCATAGTAAAATACCTCGCTTGCGGAAGTGAGATGCAGAATTTCCCACCCGTATGTAAATCCTAATTGTCATTTTGATCGCTTTGTGGTCTGACATATCTTTGTCGCGGCGAGAGCGGGGAGCCATGCGGGCAGCATTGGCGTGCGTAGAAAAAAGCTTTGCTTCGCCACGATAGAGCCACGCCACGAGCTGACCGCAGGGGCCTAAATAATACTTTAGATGTGATAATTAATCTGGCCCCTCGCCATGCTACATTAACTCAAAACGCCCTCACGGGCGCTTAAGCTGGCGGGCTAGCCCGCTTCGCCGCGCCAGATTGATATGCCTGATGCCGGTTACGATCATCACGATAAATTAGAGTTTAGTCATTAGTCCGGGAATAGATCAATCTGGGTCTCTCCCTTTGAATCATCCTGCTCTTTGACGATGCGGTCAACGCCAATCAGGAAGTCCGGCCTGTCGATGCTGAGGATCTTGACCCCCTGGGCGCTGCGACCCATGACGCGTATTGAGGAGACCTTTAGCTTGATGGATTTGCCCTGGCTGGTGATGCACATGATTTCCTCGTCGTCGAGGACGCCGACGCAGCCGACGATTTCGCCGGTTTTTTCGCTGACCGTGTAGATACGCTGCCCGCCGGTGCCCCGGCCGTGGGAACTGAACTCGCTGAAATCCACCCGCTTGCCGAAGCCGCGCTCGGAGATGATGAGCATTTTTTCCCCTTCGTTCATCCTGATAAGACCCGAGAGTTCGTCATCGCTTCCCAGCTTCATGCCGGTTACGCCGCGTGAAGAACGCCCCATCGCCCGTATATGCTCCTCGTGGGTACGCAGGGCGCGGCCCTTGCGTGAAATGAGGACAACCTCGTCCTTTCCTTCGGTCAGGAGGGCGCTGACCAGTTTATCCCCCTCGTCCAGGCGTATGGCGATTATTCCCCTGGTTTTGGCGTTTGTGAATTCGTTAACCGCAACTTTCTTGACAACGCCGCGGGCGGTTCCCATAAAAAGGTAAGGCCCCTGTCCATCTTCGTTGGTAAAGTCCTTGAGGGCGACAACCGCNGTAATGTCTTCGTTAGGCGAAACTGTAAGCAGGCTCTTGATGTGGCTCCCCTTGCTGACCCTGCTTCCNTCGGGNAGTTCGTGGACTTTCATCCAGTAGGCCTTGCCTTCGTTTGTGATGAACATGATGTACTCGTGGGTGGAAGCCACGAAGATCTGATCCACATAGTCGTCTTCGGTAAGCTTGGCGGTCTGCATTCCCTTGCCGCCGCGGCCCTGATTGCGATAGCCTGAAACCGGCATGCGCTTGATGTAGCCGTTATTGGAAATGAGGATCATCATCTCCTCTTTTTTGATCAGATCCTCAATGTTGATGTTTTCGACTTCCCCCGCGACGATTTCGGTACGGCGTTTGTCACCATAGCGCTCGGCGATGGTTCTGGTTTCTTCCTTTATGACGCCCCGCAGCTTTTTTTCGTCTTCAAGCAAAGATTTGTAATACGCGATTTGGATTTTGAGTTCCGCCAGTTCCTGTTCGATTTTCTCAACTTCAAGGCTCGTGAGGCGGCCCAGTTGCATCTCCACGATTGCCTTGCTCTGGGCCTCGGATAAAAGGAAACGCTCCTGTAATTTTTCCCTCGCCTCCCTGACATCTTTGGAGGCCTTGATGAGGGCCACTACCTCATCGATATTCGCGAGGGCGACGATGAGGCCCTCAAGGATATGCGCCCGCTCCTCGGCCTTCCGGAGGTCGTATTGCGTACGACGGGTAACCACCTCTACCCGGTGTTCCACAAAGTAGTGGACGAGTTCTTTCAGGTTGAGGCACTGTGGCTTGCCCTGTACGAGAGCGAGGTTGATGACCCCGAAGGTGGACTGGAGCTGCGTATTGGAAAAGAGCTGGTTCAACACTACCTTTGGGATGGCGCCTTTCTTCAGTTCAAAGACAATCCTGACCGGTTCCCCCTTGCCGGACTCGTCGTTGAAGCTCGCGATGCCGTCAATGGCCTTGTCCCGGATCAGTGTCGCGATGCGTTCAAGCAGGGGCTTGATGTAGACCCCGTACGGGATTTCGTTAAAGACGATGATTTCCCTGCCGTTCTTGAAGGTCTCTAGCGTGAAACGCCCCCGGACGATGATCTTTCCCCTGCCGGTTTTATACGCCTCCCTTATGCCCCGTCGCCCAAAGATTATCCCACCGGTGGGAAAGTCCGGCCCGTGGATGAACTTCATGAGTTCTTCGATGGAGATGTCCGGGTTATCGATCAGGGCGCAGATTGCCTCGCAGACCTCGGCGAGGTTGTGCGGCGCCATGTTAGTCGCCATGCCGACGGCGATTCCGCTGGATCCGTTCACGAGGAGGTTAGGCACAACCGTGGGAAGGACGGTCGGTTCTTCTTCTTCCTCGGAGAAGTTGGGAACGAAATCAACGGTTTCCTTTCCCAGGTCCTGCAGCATCTCTTCCCCGAACCGGGAAAGCTTCGCCTCGGTGTAGCGCATGGCGGCCGCCCCGTCCGGGGCCAGCGAGCCGAAGTTGCCCTGCCCGAAAACCAGGGGGTAGCGGAGGGAGAAATCCTGCGCCATGCGCACCAGGGCGTCGTAGAGGGCAAGGTCCCCGTGGGGGTGGTACTTTCCCATGGTGTCGCCAACTATGCGGGCGCATTTCTTGGTCGCGGCGTTGGGCCGGAGGCCCAGTTCCCCCATGGAGAAGAGCAGCCGCCGGTGGACCGGCTTAAGCCCGTCCCGCACGTCCGGCAGGGCCCTCGCCACGATCACCGACATCGCGTAGTTGAGATAGTCTGTTTTTACTTCGTCTTCTATCGAAACGGGAATGATCTTCCCCGCTGGGGCTTCTCCACTTGATGTTCCGGTTTCCAACACTGTTGATTTCCTTGAGGTAATAATACCGATTTACAAGGATTGCTTCAAGGTCACTTACAAACCCTAATTTGTCTGGATGTTTCATATCTATCATTCGTAATAAAATCAGGAAAAGAACATCAGGCGGCGTAGAGGCGGTTAAGAAAACTCCGGAAGAGTCTGCCTCCGGAGCCGCCTGACCACTGAAACCTATAGCTTAGATTAACCTTGAAAGCCTAGCGTTTCAGTGGTCAGGCCTTATCGCCCCTGCAAGGTTTTGCCTATTCCCCTCGTCTCCTACGGCAGTGAACTCCGGAGATGTTTTCTTAACCGCCCCTGCGCCGCCCATGTGTGCTTTTTTCCGTATTATTTCGATAAATATGGCACCACACGACATATTAGCGTTTTGCAACGGGGGAAGAAGGCATTTTTCCCTCTCGTATGTAAATCCTGATTTGTCTTTTGATCGCTTTGTCGTCTGACATATCTTTGTCGCGGCGAGAGTGGGGAGCCATGCGGGCAGCATATGGCGCAAAAAAGGCCATGAATGACCTGACCACCCAAAAAGGTGATAGTCACCTTTTTGGGTGGTCAGGTCAGGCTATGAGAAAAACCCCTGCGCCATCGAGCTGACCGCATGGCTAGCCCGCTTCGCCGCGCCGATTTGATATGTATGACAGCGGTAACGATCAGAGCGACAAATTAGAGTTTGAAAATAACCGTATTGGCAATACGCCCGTCCATCACAATATTCAACGGCTGATCCGTGCTGCTCCACCTGCAGAATCGCAGTTTTCTTTCGCAGGGAAGGGATCTGAGCCATTCCCAGTCGACGCGGTCCTTTTCGCGGCCGGGTGAGACGGACAGGTAGCCGATGTTCATGCTGGTGAGGTTGTGAAAGAAATGGCTTCCCTGGGAAGATTCGACGCTGAAATTCGGGAGGTTTGTTTCGACGATAACGCGGGCAAAGGAGATCTGCGGGTATTTCACCGGGATGCCGAGCGAGAAGTCCTTCGTCCCCCAGCGTCCAGGACCGACAAGCACATAACGCCGTCCGCCTGCTTTCAGGAGGCCGTTCAGCTCGTCGATTTCTTTCGCGATTTCGACGGTTTTCGCGCTTGAGAAAATTTCGGGATCGACCCATACGATGTCACCGATGGAAGCGTCCCTGCCGTTCCCCATGCTCCTGCCGGAGATGACGAAGCAGTCATCGGGGTTAATTTCGCTGAGATCGTTCTCGAGTTTGCCGGTGTTCTGGGTGAGGGGCTTGAGCTGGAGGAAATGAAAGACCGGCTTTTTATCTTCCATGGCGACGGCAAATTCGATTTCAACAGGCAGGCCCATGCTTTTTGAGCCGACATCAAGAACGGCGTCCACAACCTCTGCAAACGGGAATAAATCGTACTTGAGTATGGGCGCGAAATTGACTATCCTTGGCCCCCTGTTGCCAATCCCCGGCTCAAGCCTGTCGTCTTCCCTGTTAATCGTGCTTACCGTCATGGCGAAATTCGGGTTGGCTTCCGCCTCGGAAATATCGAGGCATTCCAGCGTCGCGTCCGAACCCGGTAAAAGGTTGAACTCCGGGCGTTCCATGTCAAGCGCAAAAAAGCTCCTCTGCGAACCTTCAATCTTCGCCCCCGCCGAAACAACATCGAGTTTCGGATAACGCGGCGAGAACCTGAACGCCGCCATGCCGTCAACCACATAGCAGCCAAGCCCGATGGCGGCAATGCACAGGCCGTCATCCGGTTTAAGATAGGAAACGGGATAATAATTATACGACTGCGCGGTCCCTGAAATAATCGGGTAGTACCACCTGCCGTGCCGCGTTCCCGCAAGTTCCTGAATAATAACCGCCATGCGCTCTTCTTCGATCTTGTACGACGCCGCGTCAAAGTACTGGCGTGTCGACTCCAGGTAAAGGCTCGCGTAGATGAGCCTTAAGGCATCGCACAATTCGGAAAGCCGCGTCTCAATATCGGAGGCCGCGTTGGGAATAACGTAGGTATCATATACGCCTGAAAACGTAACCATGAGCATATCTTCGAATAAGCCGGACGAACGGACCGCCAGGGGCTTGTCCGTCGTGGACAAAAACAGCCGCAGCCGCTCCAGCAGGGCCGGATCAATGGGCAGCGATAAAAACAGTTTCTTGATTTCGTCATCACTCTGCGCGAACCATGAAAAACCCCACATATTGTTGCGATCCATGAATTTTTCGAATTCATCTATGCCAATAAACGCCGTGTAGGGAAGCCTTATCTCCATCTTCTCCTTTAAATTGGTAAAAGCGAGATTGTCTATCAGGCTGCTGATGAATGCAAGGCCGCGCCCCTTGCCGCCTATGGATCCTCCGCCGAGCCTTACAAGTTTTTTCCGTGAAGAACCGGATGAAGCGTTATGCAGATAAGAAGAATCAAGCAGTGGGATGCTGCCGCGGGTCTTGTCCTCGTTTATTTTGTCAAGACTCGCAATGAGGAAGGCACGCACGGCATCGGTCGTCTCAAAATCGTCAGGGCTCATCGCCCGTACGATTCGGGCAAAGCGCACCTCGCCCCTTGCGACTAACCATGTGGAGAAGTGATTTGCGCGCGCGTGGTACAGGAGGGACTCATTGGGGATGGTCCTTATCTGGGTTTCAAACTCGTTCATTTTTTCCACACGCGCCAGTTCCCTGCCGTCAGGCATCCTGAAAATAAAGGGCCCGAAACCGAGGTGCGTCCGGAAAAAAGTCGTTAATTCATGGACAAGGGTGTTGGAGTTCTTGTCGGCAAACTCGGCGCCCATCGCGTGGACCCTGCCTCGGTTCGATGTTTCACCTGACTGCATGAGTATGGGAAGCTCGGGTTTCCTGGCCTTGACGGTTTCCATAAATTTGAAACCTGCGTCAGGGTCTTCGACGCCGTTAACCGGATAGCGTATATCGGAGATTACCGTCAGGAGAAACGGTTCATAGCGGTTGAACAGTTCAATGGCTTCCTCATAATTCACGGCGTGAAGGATTTTCGGCCGCCACCGCATCCTCAAGACTTTGTTTTTTTCTACGGAACGTTCGTCTTCCACAAGGAGCTTCGTCTGGGTCATAACCACGGAGAAAAGCCTCGGTATGAACCGGGAATAATGACGAATCGAATCTTCAACAAGAAGGACAACCTGAACCAGGCCCGTCTGCGTGTCGCTGTCAACGTTATGCAAATCTTCGATGTATTTGATCATCCCGACGAATAGTTTGGAATACCCGTTCCAGACGAACACCTTATCGATGTACGCCTTGCATTCGGTCCTGTTCACATCCAGCCCCACGAGGCTTGAATTGTTCATCGCCAGAAGCAAAACAGGCACATCAGGATTGTGCGACTTCATTATTTTGGCCAGCTCAAGCGGCCCGTCAAAATCAAGGGCCGCCATGAGTATGACCATGTCGTACTTGCCCTGTTCAAACATTTCCTTCGCGGAATCGGGTGTGTACGCGCAGGTAACACGCGGTATCGTCGTAAGACTCAGGTTGAAAAACTCGCCGTAAATCTGTTCCGACAGCGCCCCGTCCTGTTCAAGCACAAAGGAATCGTACAGGCTCGCCACAAGAAGAATCTCACGCACACGATAACGCATGAGGTCATGAAACATATCGCGTTCACGGCGCTCTTTGTAATAAACTTCTACAAGGTCATCGAAGTACATAGCGTCCCATTATTCTATGGCCGCTACTTCACTTTGCTTTTCGGGAATATCAAATTAAGAATGATCCCCACCACCGTCGCCAAAGCGACACCCGCGAGCTGGAACTCAACTTCCTCGGTGATGGCGAAGGCGAGCCTGCCGCCGCCTATGCCGATGACAAGGATCACGGAGGAAATCGTCAGGTTGCGCTTGTCCTTGTAGTCGACGCCGCTTTCCGCGAGGGTCCGCAGGCCGGAGGATGCGATTATCCCGAAGAGCAGCATCGAGATTCCGCCTAACACAGGCGTGGGGATGGTCTGGATGAGTGCGCCGAACTTTCGGAAGAACGAGAGAAGCACGGCAATGACCGCTGCACCGCCGATGACCCAAACCGAAAAGACCCGCGTGATAGCCATAACGCCGATGTTCTCGCCGTAGGTGGTGTTGGGGGGCCCGCCCCAGAAGGCCGCCCACGCGGTGGCAAGCCCGTCGCCGGCGAGGGTGCGGTGCAGGCCGGGGTTCTTGTAAAAGTCCTGGCCAACGACCTTGCTCGTGACAAGCGTGTCGCCAAGGTGCTCGCAAATCGTCGCCAGGGACACGATGACGAAGGTGAGGGACGCGACGAAGTTGAAACTTGGCAGCCTGAACGACGGGAGCCCGAACCACGGCGCGTCCCTGACCACATCAAAATTAATGAGGGCATAGGCGGGGAAGAAGGCGCCCATGATGAGGACGAAGACATAGCCGGACACGAGGCCTATGAGAATAGGAATCGTGTTGAAGAAGCCCTTGAAGAAGATGGTCCCTATTACGGTCACCAGCAAGGTAACCGCCGCGATTGAGAGGCACACGAGGCTGTAAACGCCGTTGCTGTTCATCGCCATGTCCATCGCGGTAGGCGCAAGGTTAAGGCCGATGACGATGATGAC
>JGI24698J34947_10001446_pt1 | contig 12490 bp, 12 predicted proteins | sample TergutMp193P3_FD_34947 | JGI IMG/M metagenome (IMG submission 34947)
GAAACAGCGACCGCGCCGGAGCCTGTACAAAGATCAAGTACTTTTATACTGTTAGTTGAAGTTATGTCATAATTTTCCGCTTGCTCTTTGCTCATTGCTGTTTGCTCATTACTCATCACTAATTTCTCATTGCCCATTCTTATCTGCTCTTTGATAACACTTATCGCGGCTTCAACAAGGGTTTCCGTATCGGGGCGCGGAACAAGAACCGACGGGTTTACCAGAAACTCAAGACCCCTGAATTCTTTTTTGCCGAGGATATAGGCGGCGCATTCGCCTTTTTTTCTTCTTTCAACTAACGCGAAAAATGCTTCTGTATTTTCCTGTGAAAGCGGCTCTGCCGTACGCGCGGCAAGAGACGTGCGGTTGATTTTTAAAATATGAGCGAGTAATAGCTGCGCGTCAAGAGACGGCGTGTTTATGCCGGCTGCCGCAAGACCGGAGCAGGCGGCGGCTAACGCTTCACGTATGATCATGGCGGCGGATTTGCCTTTTTAAGATGCGGAGGCTTCTACGGAAGCTAAGGTTTCCGAGCCGCTTGTCCGCAGTAATTCTTCTTTGGCTGAAAGTTTGAGGGCGTCAAATACTTCNCCGATGCCGCCTTCGATGATTCTGTCCAGCTTGTACAGTGTAAGGCCGATNCGGTGATCNGTAAGGCGGTTGTCNGGGAAATTATACGTCCTGATCCGTTCTGAGCGGTCTCCAGAACCTACCTGGCTCTTGCGGTCTTTGGCTCTGAGAGCCGCGGCTTTTGCTTCTTCCAGTTCATAAATGCGCGCGCGCAATATGCGCATAGCCTTGGCTTTGTTTTTAATTTGGCTCTTCTCATCCTGACAGTGAACGGTAACACCGGTGGGAAGATGCGTTATGCGAACAGCAGAATCGGTGGTATTGACGCACTGGCCTCCCGGGCCGCCGGCGCGCATAACGTCTATACGCAGGTCTTCCTGTTTGATGTCAATTTCCGTCTCGTCAGCTTCAGGCAAAACGGCTACCGTTACCGCCGATGTATGGATCCTTCCCGACGCTTCTGTGGCGGGAACCCTCTGCACGCGGTGAACGCCCGATTCATAACGCAGGTTTTCGTATACGTTATTTCCGCTGATTGAAAAAATAATTTCCTTTATCCCGCCAAGTTCAGTGTCGTTTGAATTCATTATTTCAAATTTCCAGCCTTTTGTTTCCGCGAAACGCGAATACATGCGGTACAGATCCGACGCGAAAAGAGCCGCTTCTTCTCCGCCGGTACCCGCCCGTATTTCCATGATTATGTTTTTTTCGTCCAGAGGATCTTTTGGAATGAGAAGAAGCTTTAATTTTTCTTTTTCGACCGCGAGTTTATTTTCAAGCTCTTTTAATTCTTCACGCGCAAGCTCGCGCATTTCCTGATCTTTTTCTTCCTGAATAAGAGTTTTGGCTCCGTCAATCTGCTTTTCAATTTCTGTAATTTTATTATGAAGTTCCGCGATTTCGCCAAGACGGGAATGTTCCCTCATCACATCGCGGTAGCGGTTTTGATCCTTTACAAGCAAGGGGTCCTGAATAATGGAAGAGAGTTCATCGTATCGTTTTAACATTGATAAAAGACGCTCGTTCATCTCTCGCTCCGCCGATCAGTTCTTTTCGTTAAAATACGGACAGGAATAAATTACCAGTTCCATAATATCGCCGGGAAACGCGTCCATCGTCTGCACAAACGTTTCCTGAACTTGACAATTCCCGCATGAAGCGCAATACGGACAGGCTCCGTTGCCGCGCGAGTTTAGTTCTACTTGCATGATTCATTATAACAGCCCGGGCGGAATCCGGCAATAGTTCGTACATTGGAATTGCGGCATCGTCTGTAAAAAAAGCTGTATCACAGGATATTTTTCTGATATAATAAAAATGAAATGGCTTTCTTTGAAAAAATTTCAGTTTTTTTTAATGAATGGTTCAAAAAACTGACAGATGATAAAAAGCGGCGCATTATCCTCATTTGTACCGCCGCTTTCGCCGTCCTGTTAACTTTTTCCGTTATTGTGTCGATGGTAAACCGTGCGGGCAAAAAAAGGCCGTCAGAGCCTGAAAGAACGAAAATACGCATTGTAATTCCGGCTGAAGAACTTTTTTTGCCCGAAGAGCCTGATTTCCTTCCCGGCGTGCTTTTGGACCGGGACAGGAGAACCAGCTGGAGCGAAGACGACGCTTTGGGATACTGGCAGGATCCGCTGAGAGTTGGGGAAGAACAGTGGCGGGAAAANATAGAAGCCGCGNTTGATGAACTTTTGGAGCGTGTTCAATGAAATGCCTTTTTTCGATCTTTTTATCAATCTTGACGCTTTTGTTTTTTTCCTGCACCGGAACGCCGGATTCNAGGAATGAGGAAACAGATAAACCTCCGGAATCAACCGAACCTGTAAATGAATCTGTGTATGATGAAATTACAAACGAAGATGAGCAGGATGCTGTTGAGATTACTGAACTTGAGTCTGAAGACGGGCAAACTGATTATATCGAAGAACAAATTGATGATGTTGANAATTTGGCCGAAGTAATATCAGACGGTCCTGAAACGGCCGTTCTGGATGAGCAAATAGAAGACGAACCTGCTCCTGTCGAAGAAACGCCGCTTGTCGAAATCGCCGTACAGATACCGCCGCCTCCAGAATCCCCGCCTCCTCCTCCTGTACTGCCTCCCGCGCCTCCTCCTGTACAGCTTCCCGCGCCTGTACCTGAGCAGCCTCAGGCACAGACGCCGCCTGTACGGCAGCCTCCCGCCCCTCCGCCTGCGCTGCTTGGCCCGGCGGAAGAGAGACCTCCTTCGCAGAGAGAAATTATTCCGCCGCGCAGCGAGCCGCCAAATGAATCCCGCATCGAACCGCGAAGCGAACCTCGTAGTGAGCCGCGTAACGAACCGCGAGTCGAAATTCCCGCGCCTGTTACGGCAAGCGAAACTCCTTTTCGTCCTGTAGCAAGGCCGCAAAACGACGACATTGTTTTTTCGCGGACAGTAAGGGCTACTGTAGGTCAAATTATTGAAATACCGTTTGTAGGAACCGGCTGGTCGTATTTGGGCGAACTTGCCTCCCGCCGCGGTATAGTTTATAGTTCCACCCGTTCTGATCCTGAAGGGCAGAGTATTATTTTCGGCGCTGAAGAAGCCGGTACATATGTGTTAAAATTTTACAAAGAGAATTTTTTGGCAGGTTATATTTTAAACGACTATGTTCAGGTTATAGTAGGAGAAGCGCCGTCTACAGGCAGAACGGGGTGGTTTGCTCCGCCCTATGACCGCGGCAGAGTAGTAGCGCTGCCGCGCTGGCCCTCTGCCCTTGACGCTCAACAGCGTGATAATGAACAGAGCGGCTCTTATTCCGCGGATAGCCCGTCTCAAATAACTGCTTCAAGCGCTGCTCCTGCCGGTACTACGGCAAGGGAGCCTCCTTCTTCACAGGGACTGCCTCAGCCGCAAGGGACGTTTTCACAGGGGACAAGCCCTTCGCAGGGGACAACAGCCACACAAGGGACAACAGCCCCACAGGGAGCAACTGCCTCGCAGGGGACAACAGCCTCGCAGGGGGCAAGCCTTTCGCAAGGAACAACATCTGTGCAGGGAACTTCGGCAATCTCGGAGCCAGCCGCCGGCACTGCCCAGGCGATACAGGAAAGGTTAACGCCGGATGTTATTCTGCAAAGAGCGGAAGAAACATTTACAGGNGGNAATACCGCGGCGGCGATAGCGTTACTCGATCAATTCAGGGAGTATTATCCATCAGGCAGCGANGAACTTTACTGGCTNTACGGCCAGTTCTACGAAGCCAACAGTCCAAGCCGCAACATACTTCTTTCGCTTGATTACTACCGCCGCCTTGTGAACGAGTATCCCCAAAGCAGCCGCTACAACGACGCCCGCAGAAGGATTGCGTATTTGGAGAGGTTTTATATTAATATTCAGTAGTCGGTTTTTTCTATCCTCTAAAATGCCCGTTTAATAGGAAATTTTTTATTTCTTTTATCCGTTCAGGACTTAATTTTTGGGAATTTTTTCTCCAATTCAATCATGGCTATATATGTAGGGGCGGTATTTGCTTTTTCCGCAAGATTGGCTTGTGAAAAACCAAGCTCATGCCGCCTTTCTCTCATGTTCAGAGCAAGTATCTGTCTTAAATTGATCATTTTTTCCCTTTCGGTTAATAAATCAATAATATTAACCTTTTAGGTATTGACAATTATCTATTTGATGAAATATATTCATGTATATAATCTTATCGGTGAAGTACAGTTATATTGACCTTTATAGAAGATGTTAGTATTTTCGAGGTATAGTGAAGCCAAAATTTAATTATTTAATAAAAATACAAAACTATTTCCAATTACTTCGTATTCATCATTGGATAAAGAATTTCCTCATTTTTATACCGCTTATTTTTAGTATCAATCTGTTTAACGCCAAAATTATAACCATTTCTGTTTTAGGCTTTATTTGTTTCTCCGTTTTATCTTCAATTGTTTATATTCTCAATGATATTAAGGATATTGAAAAAGACCGCCTGCACACTGTCAAATGCCGCCGCCCCCTCGCCTCCGGTGAAATANCGGTATCTCATGCGGTTATCTCAATGGTTATTTTATCTGTGTTGCTGCTTTTTTTTCTGACGGTATTATGGGCTCTGGGGAATCGGTTGTACTATCTTATGTCCATCGGACTACTGTTATTTTATATGTTGTCAAATATCGGTTACAGTTGGGGACTCAAAAATATCCCCATTGTTGATGTAACCATTCTTGCGTCGGGATATGTGATTCGGGTTCTCTTTGGCGCGTTGATTATAGGGGTTGATATTTCNGTTTGGCTGTACCTTGTTATTACCATGGGGGCGTATTATCTGGGACTGGGAAAACGCAGAAATGAGATAAGCTGTAATGAGGANGNNAAACGTGATGTTATGCGATTTTATTCCCATAATTTTCTCGATAAAAATATGTATGTATGTCAGGCTCTCTGTGTGGTATTCTATGCCCTCTGGAGTATTGATCCCGGAACAACAGAAAAGTTTCATACATCAGCATTTGTCTATACCATACCGTTAATTCTTATCATCTTTTTGAAGTACAGCCTGAATATTGAGACTGATACTGAGGGAGACCCGACTTCGGTTTTATTGAATGATAAAATTTTATTGCTGTTATGCGTAACATATATTGTGTGTGCATTTTGCATTATCTATCTAAACAGGACTGTTTCATGAATGTGTATGGTTTTAAAACAGCCGCTTTTGAGAAAATAAAGAAAACTTATTTTACAAAAGATTTCATTTTGTTTGTTTTCTGCGGCGGTATGGGAACGCTTACCAATTTTATTTTTTCTTTGGTTATTTCAATGATACTGAATCCGTCCGTTTCATACGTTTTTGGTTATGGTATAAGCTTGTTTGTCGCCTACGCCTTAAACGCCAAATTGATTTTTCATCATAATCTTTCATTTATGGGATTTATCAAATTTATCGTTTCTTATATACCAAATTTTTTGATATTATTCACGTTTGTGCTGATTTTTCTGAATTTGTTACATTGGAATAAAATTGTTGTGTATGCATTGGCAGGGTTGTTGGGGTTGCCCTTAACATTCCTGTTGGTGAAAATAATGGTTTTTAAAAACGGGAGCAAAAAATGAAAGACTTATTTATCCATGATGAAATAATACTGAATCAAAAAATAAAGATATTTTTCGCTTTCTTCTGCTTTTTGGGAATTATTGGGTCTTTCTCCGTGCTTATTCCCTCAGCACAGAAATATTTTTCTCCATTTGTTTATAAAGCATTGGTTAATCATCCCATCGCGTTAATTAATTGGATTTCAATATTTCTTATTATAAGCCTGACTTGTTTTTTTATCATTTTTATTATAACTGTAATTAAAAAAACAATAAATATATATGAAATTTTCATTTTTATGTATTTTATAATTCAGCTTTTATGCGTATTTAATTTTGATATGGACGGTTACATACAATCATCTTATTTATTATCTTTTCGTTATGGTTTTGCGCATAGAATGCTTATTGGGACGATATTAGATGTACTTTCAGGAGCAGATAATATACTTTCAGGCAGCTATGTGAGTAGTGCGATGATATTTTATTTTGTTTTTTGCGGCACAATCTGGCTGAGTTTTCTTGTTTCAACAGTAATTGGTTATTTAATTATAAAGTCAGATGACAAAATACCGGTTTTACTGTTAACGGTTTTGTATCTCTCGTCTTCTGTCTCAATCAATGCTTATTTTGTTCAGGGAAATTTTGGGAGAATGGAAATATATGTTTTATTGTTTATGCTTATTGTTCCGTTTATCATTAATAAAAAACTTTGGCGCTGGTTTATTCCGGTATTATGCTTTATGAGCCTTGCCGTATATTTAGCTGTAGTCTTCTTTTATATTCCTTTTGTATTCATTATACTTTTGTATGAAATTTATAATAAACCTAATCGAAACAGAAACGATATAGTTTTTTTTATAATTACAACATTATCTATTATCGTTACTTTTATTTATTTTGTTATATTTTCTAAACCGACATTAGCTTATCAAGATGAAGTTATTTTTGCACAAATATTGAATAACAGGACAAATATAAATATAAGACATTATTCCAGTTCTTTACACTATGATTTTTTTCTTTCTATTATTGATACATTTAGACTAGCAATGTCTATATATAAAGAAGGGATATTATTTAGATTTTATTGCATTATACAAAATTTACCGCTCTTTTTATTTTTTATATTGTTTTGGAAGAAATGCATTAAAATTGAACAAAGAAAGNTTGTAAAGTTGATTTTTNTGATTTCCATGCTTCTTCCGGTATTTTCGATACCTGCGTTTTTTCTTTTTGTTGACTGGGGACGGTGGGTAATCATGATGCTAACNGTACAGTTTATGCTGGTCTTTTATTTTTTTNATAGGCGGGAGAACTCGGTTATTCTGGTTATGGATAAATTTACNTTAGTTGTTAAAAAATATAATTTTATGTTTGTTATTTATATATTGTTATCAGTATTTATGGGTCCAATACAGTATGTTAATGCTTCTACTAATTTTATGCGTTTAATAGAAACATTTATTAATTAAAAAAAAATTTCTGAACCGGAGGAAAAGTTTTTATGGCGAAATATTTTATAACAGGCGGAACCGGATTCTTGGGAATTAATTTGACTCGTCTTTTGCTTGGAAAAGGCCATCGGGTAGTATCTTTCGACATATCCACACAATACGAATATCCTGAAAAAAACGATGACAGGGTAACTGTTATACAGGGCGACATACGGGATATTGAGGCAGTCCGTATGGCTATTAGCGGCTGTGATATTGTAGTGCATGCCGCCGCCGCGCTTCCGCTTTACTCCGAAGAAGATATACGCACAACCGATATTGACGGAACAAGAAATGTGCTGCAGGCGGCTTATGACATCGGGATTAATAGAGTTATACAAATATCCTCAACAGCGGTATATGGAATACCGGATCACCATCCCTTGGTTGAAGATGATAAACTTATCGGCGTTGGTCCTTACGGAATAGCAAAAATAGACGCGGAAAAAGTATGCGAAGAATTTCGCAGCAAAGGAATGATAGTTCCTGTTCTGCGTCCAAAATCATTTATCGGACCGGAACGGCTCGGGGTGTTCGCTCTTTTTTACGATTGGGCTTCAACCGGGCATGGATTTCCCATGATTGGGAGCGGGAATAACCGTTACCAATTGTTAGACGTATACGACCTTTGCGAAGCGATTTATTTGTGCGCCGAATTGCCGCCTGAAAAGGTAAACGACACTTTCAATATCGGGGCGGAGGAATTTACCACTATGAAAGAGGATTATCAGGCGGTACTTGACCATGCCGGATTCGGGAAAAAGATACACGGTTTTCCCGCAGCTCCACTAATATGGACATTGCGCCTTTTGGAAACTATGCACCTATCACCGCTTTACAAGTGGGTTTATGAAACGGCGTCCAAAGATTCATTTGTTTCGATAGAAAAAGCCAAGAATGTTTTAGGTTTCAAACCTCGCTATTCTAATAAAGACGCGCTCATCAGAAACTATCAATGGTATTTGGATAACCGCAATTCTTTTGCCAATAAGTCAGGAGTTTCTCACCGGGTTCCCTGGAAACAGGGGATACTTGGGTTTGTTAAGATGTTTTTTTGATTTTTATATGCGGATAATTATAGGTAAATGCCTCTAAATCCTCAATCTTTGCGCGTGATGATACACTTCGCTCTTTAGAAGACTGGTTTTTCAGTATTGTATAGTGTATACTTGAATCGCCTGAATTTATGGAGGAGATGAATGAACGGACAACTTATGACATTAAAAGAACAGCTGGTGATTTTAGCAAAAGCTGCGGAACTTCGTGGAGAAGGAAAAGAAACCGAATCAACAGCCCTTATCAAAACTGTCCCAATGCCGCCATTTTTAGCCAAAATTATGAAAGAGAAAGTTGGAGTAGACTATTTGATAAATGGCGGTTGGAATTTATCTGAAGCGGAGGCTGAATTTGGACAGGATTGGCTATCTCGATAAAATAAACACAAGTGTTATTAGTATCTACAAAGGTCGGGATGGATTGGATACCGATGGCGGAGAGCGTGAGGGAAGAATAAGTTATCAAGATGGCCTTGCCGTTGCGTTGGATATTTTTCAGAAAATACAATTACAAGCAGCAGAAGATTTGGAATTACTTGTTTTGGCTGAGTATTTTTTCCTTGGTCAGGAACTCCAGTTTTGCGCTTCTGCAGATACCAATGCAACAACCAGCCTGACAAAGGCAGTTCAGGAGTTTGATGAGGCTTTTCTTGCTCTTGGTGTTTTGTTAAATACTGATGTATATAAATCGCTGGAAAAAGCAATTTCACACCGGCCAGAATTTCGATATAAGGAAATGCCAAAAGATGCGTTTCATGTCGCTTGTGCCGGACATAGAGTGCGTATTCAGAACATTTTAAAATCTCCGGGTATTAATCTCGCTGAGAAGGAATTACTAAAGCAGCGTTATTCCAATATGGGAACAGCACAGTCAGTATATTTAGAAAAACAGAAAAAAATATTGCTAAGTATATAAGTCACGGTGTCTTCGTTTAACATTTTTATCCTCTAAATCCTCAATCTCTGTCCCTGGCGATACGCTTCTGAACGAAGCTGCTTCACGCTTGGGTCGATAAGATAATCGTCGAAGGGCATCATGCGGTCAATATAGCCGCCGGCTTTTTCTTCCTGGGGAAGAATCTCGATTATTCTGTTGGCGATTGAATTGATGAACTCGTGATCGTGCGAATTAAAGAGAATGACTCCGCNGAANNCGGCAAGGCCGTCATTTAAGGCGGTGATCGCTTCAAGATCAAGGTGGTTGGTCGGCTCGTCNAGGATNAGCACATTCGCGCCGGAGAGCATCATTTTGGCTAACAGGCAGCGGACCTTTTCGCCGCCTGAAAGGACGTTTACGGGCTTGAGCGCTTCGTCGCCTGAAAAGAGCATGCGTCCGAGAAAACTGCGCACATATGTTTCGTCCTGATCCGGCGAATACTGCCTTAGCCAGTCTGTAATTGATAAGCCGGAACTGAAGATATTTGAGTTTTCTTTAGGAAAATAGGAAAATGAAGTGGTCTGCCCCCAGTAGCAGTCTCCGCTTTCGCTCTTTTTCTCACCGGCAACAATGTCGAATAACGTGGACTTAGAGGAATGTTCGAGTCCTACAAAGGCGATTTTGTCGCCCTTGTTTACAATCAGCGAGAAGTCTTTTAAAAGAGCTCTGCCCTCAAAAGAAAAGTTCAGTTTTTCAACACGAAGCACATTGTTGCCGATTTCGCGTTCCGGCTTGAAACCGACGTAGGGAAACTTGCGGCTTGTTACGGGCACATTTTCAAGGTCTAGTTTTTCCAAAACTTTTTTTCTGCTTGTCGCCTGACGCGCCTTGCTAGCGTTAGACGCAAATCTCTGTATAAACTCCTTCAATTCCCTTGCCTTTTCTTCGCGTTTTTTTAACTGATCGCGTGCCTGCCGCTGGAGAATCTGGCTCATCTGATACCAGAAATCGTAGTTGCCGGAATAGGGGGTGATTTTCCCGAAGTCGATGTCGCATACATTTGTGCAAACGGCGTTTAAAAAGTGACGGTCGTGGGAGACGACAATTACCGTGTTGGGAAAATCAATCAGAAAGTCCTCAAGCCATGTGATCGATTCAAGGTCTAAACCGTTGGTAGGTTCGTCAAGGAGCAGAATGTCGGGGCTGCCGAAAAGCGCCTGCGCCAAAAGGACGCGCACTTTTTTCGATTCGTCAAGCTCCGCCATCAGCTTGCAGTGGTCTTCCTCGTCAAGGCCGAGGCCGGAGAGGAGCTGGCCTGCCTGCGCTTCGGCTTCCCAGCCGCCGAGATCGGCGAAGTCCGCCTCAAGTTCGCTGGCGCGCATTCCGTCGGCTTCCGTAAAATCTTCCTTCGCGTAAATCGCCTCGCGCTCTTTCTGCACGGCGTAGAGTTTCGGGTAACCCATGATTACCGTTTCCAGAGCGGCATATTCCTCAAATGCGAAGTGATCCTGCCCGAGAACAGCTATGCGCATATTTTTACCGACGGAAACTTCTCCCTTGTCATGCTCAATCTCGCCTGAAAGAATTTTCAGGAAGGTGGATTTTCCCGCTCCATTAGCGCCGATTATCCCGTAACAACTGCCGGGAGTGAATTTTAAATTAACGTCTTTAAAGAGAGTGCGCTCTCCGAATATAAGGCTTAAGTCTGTTACAGTTATCATTTTTTCTTGAATAGTCCTATGAATTTTGAGATAATTCCCTTTTTGGCAGGAGCTGCCTGTTCCTGCGGTTTCTGCTCTTCGCTTTGCTCAATCTCCGGCCGGTTTACCTGCCCGCCGTTAGCTGAAATTTGCTGGCGGTGTTTGGCATTTCGCCTTGGATGTTCCCTGTTTCCGCCGCGTTTGGCTTCGGCGCCGGTATATTTTTTCTTATAAAGCGCCATCCGCTCTTCCATGGAGAGATGTGACATATCCTGACCGGCTGTGTTTACGCCCGGTTTGCGCATAACGTGTTCACCGTGATGGGCAGTTTCGCGCTTGTGCCCGCTTCGTTCTCTGTTCTTTCGATGTTCGTCCGGCTTTCTTCTTTCGCCCCGTTCAATGCCCTCATGCCTTTTACCGCCTGTGCTCTTTGCGCCCCGCGGAGGCGTTCCACGCACGGCAGTATGAGGACGGCGCTCTTCGTAATAATCAGTTTGAATCCTCATTCCTTCGCTTTTATCATCCTCGTAAAGATCCTGCGCGGCAATTTCTGACGGTATTTTTTTGCCTATGTAACGCTCAATTGCGGGTAACTCGTAAACATCCTGCTCGCTTGCAAGCGTTATTGCCTTGCCGGTTTTTCCGGCGCGCGCCGTTCTGCCTATGCGGTGAACATAATTTTCAGATTCGGCAGGCAGGTCGTAATTTATCACCATCGCGAGGCTTTCAATGTCAAGGCCGCGAGCCGCGACATCGGTAGCGATAAGAGTTTTAATTTTTCCGGCTTTCACGTCGTCAATAATTTTGAGGCGTTTGCTCTGCGGCAAATCGCCGATTATAAACTCGCAGGTGTAGCCGTTGATTTTCAGGCGTTTCGCGATAATCTCGGTATATTTTCTTGTGTTGCAAAAAATGAGCACGCTCTCGGGCTGTTCCCGTTTGAGAATGCCGAGAAGCAGCGGCATTTTATCCTGAGAGGGAACATGGTAGAGTACCTGCGTGATTTCTTCTACCGTAACAATTTCAGGTTTTATCTCAATTTCAAAAGGAGACTTTGTGTATTCCCAGGCGAGATTTTTTACCCATGCGTTAAGCGTCGCGCTGAAGAGCATGGTCTGGCGGCGGTCTGCCGCCGGCACTACCCTGATGAGCTTGCGTAAATCAGGATAAAAACCCATGTCGAACATTCTGTCCGCCTCGTCAAGAACGAGGAACGCGATGTCCATAAGATTCATCCTGCCCGATTTATTGAGGTCAAGCACGCGTCCGGGAGTACCTACTAAAATCTGCGCGTTTTCCCTCAGAAGTTTTTCCTGCTGGGTATAGCCGACGCCGCCGTAAAAACTTCCGGTTTTGAAGGGCAGATACCTGCCGAGCATTTTCGCCTCTTCCTCAATTTGAACGGCAAGTTCTCTGGTAGGGGCCATTATAAGCGCCTTGCGTTTTGTCAGAAGCTCTTCTGTCAACATCCGCTGGTAAATGACGATAAGAAAAGCGGCGGTTTTCCCGGTCCCGGTTTGGGACTGGACGTACAGATCCTGTCCTCCAAAGGCGTGGGTCAGCACCTGCTCCTGAACCGGCATACAGTTTATATACCCGGCTTCGTCGATGCCCTTTTGTAAATCTTGATGCAGCTTAAAGTTTTTAAATTCCATATATGTTGATGTAAGTGTAGCGATTTTTTGGGGAATTGGGAAGGCAGCTATTTATAGAAGTCAGGTTCTTTT
>JGI24698J34947_10001447_pt1 | contig 12475 bp, 1 predicted proteins | sample TergutMp193P3_FD_34947 | JGI IMG/M metagenome (IMG submission 34947)
ATGTCCGGGCAGGCTTTACTGCGCATTACCTGTGTGCCGGTATGCAGCGCGGAGCATTACAAAAATGTGACAGTACTGGTAACAACAACGCTGGACGGGCTTGTCTATTTAACGACGCGCGACAATTTCACGCAGGTAAAAATAGGCGAGACAAAAACGTTGAACGTTGAAATGGTGGGTTTGGAGAATTCCGGCAACGCGGGGTATGAGTGGTCTATTGACGAGGCAGATGAAGAATACAAATCATATTTACAGTTAAATTATACCGGCAGGCAGGCGCAGATTACGGGCNTGAAAGAGGGCGCGGGCAAGACGGTAAGGATAAAGGTGCAGAATAAACANTATGTAGACCCGATGTTCAATTTGATTATATATGTGCGAATTTCTGACAATTTCTTTAACAATATATATTTGACAACGAATAAAAATATAGTGTCGGTAATTGAAGGCAAGAGCATGTATTTGACGGCTGAACTGGTTAACGGTGAACCGGGAGAGGAAAGCAGGATAAGATGGGAAAGTTCCAACAAAGATGTGGCGGACGTAGACGGCGCGGGCGCTCAGGCGTACATTATCGGAAAAAAAGTCGGCTTTGCGCGGATACGGGCGCAGTACATCAGAGCGGTTAACGAATTTATAGAAATATTGGTCATCGTTGAAAAAGACACAACCGGGGAAGGCATTTATATCACCAGCGGCGATACGCTGGTACAGCTTAAACCGGGCGATATGCGGGAAGTTTCGGTACGTCTGGTTGGCGGAAGTTCGGGAGATGAAGCGGGATTCTGGTGGGAAGTATATACGCAGACTCCGGTTGTCGCCGGCAAGGAGGTCGTGCAGATAATCGGCGGCCCGTCGGGGATTGACAAGGTGTACGTAAAGGGGATTAACGAAGGTCAGGCGACAATACGGGTAACGCATCCGGCGCGGACAACTTATGCCCTTGAGCTAAAAATTTATGTGCAGGAGTACAACAAGGTAGAGTTTAGCGTCAAGACTCTGACGGTGAAGCAGGGAGAAGAGAAAATCGTGTCTGTCAATATACCCCCCGGCATGATGGTGCAGTATGAGGTCAGTAAGCCGGACATTGTGCAGCTTTCAGATATGGGGTTGACTTCTTCATCTTTCCTGGTTGTTAAGGGTCTGGAGCCGGGTATATGCGTGATAAAGGTCAGCGCGGTCAACACGGTGTTAAGCGACGAGATGATAGTGACGGTGGAGGCGGTAAACAACCGGCTTTTGCAGTACATACAGACCAACGACACGATATTCAACATGGTCGACTGGGAGAGCGCGGCGAACCGGGTGATGGTTTCGGGCCTGCCCGTCGGCGAGAAGGAAGGCGGGGGCGAGTTTACCGATGCCGACAGCATGGATCTTGTATGGGAGATTACCGGCGGGAAAGAGTTTATCGAGTTTGACGCGGTATCGACGGGCAGCGCAGTAAAAGCACTAGGCAAGATAGCGAGCGTAAAGTCCAGGCGGACGGGTACCGCGCAGATAACGGTAAAACACAGCGAGATGAAGGATTACGCAAAAAATATTTACGTCAACGTAATACCGTACGACGCGAATTTTATACTTAATCCGTCGTTTGTAAGTCTGCGGATTTATGACAGCGCGTCTTTTACGGTTAATATTACCGGTAATAATATAGATTTGGATGATTATAAAAAAGTAACGTGGAGGCTGCTTCCCAATGAAAAATCGGTAAAGGGCGTTCAGTTTGTCGGCGAGAGCGGGGACGGCCTGTATGAAATAACCGGCAGGAGCAGCCAAAGCGTCAAGGTGCTGGCGAAGGACGAAGGCGTTTATAAAATTAAGGTGTTATACGATGGGCATGAACTTGAAGGGTTGATTTATGTAGAGCCGCCGAAGGTGTTGGAAGTATACGACGAAAGTTTTGTCAAAGTGGTGCCGGGGACTACGGTATTTATCGGTCTGTACCACGAGCCGCTTTTGGCGCCGGAGACAGAGTTTGAAGATATAAATACCGACTATAACGCGTTTGCGGATATCGGCTATTGCGGCCCGATACGCAGAAAAGACGCAAACGATGTTATTGGACCGGTGGATCCCGGTTTGCTGCCGGCTGAGCGCAGTTATAAAGGGGATTACGGCCAGAATGTTACTTATCCGATACGGAGCGCGTTTACCCAATACGCGCAGAGAGCGATATTGGATCAGAATTACAACGCGCTTCTGGTGGTACATGGAAAAGACCGGGAAGGGTATACGCGGATAAAGATAACGTATATGAACATAGAGCGCATAGTAACGATACACAACAGCAATGATTACACATTCAGCATGGCGGGGATTACGCAGATAAACAATATAGAATACCCGGATATTTATAAAACAACTTCGGTGCGCGGCCGGCCGGGAGATACGGTAACCATTAAGTATGAGATAGTGCCGATGCAGTCCGAGATAAGGCATGGGAATATCGAAGATTATCAAGGTGAGATTCGTAGTTTCAATGGTTGTGAAATGATGACGGGAAATGAAAAAATAGTTTTTCCGGGAGGTAAACAACTGGTTTCTTTCGAAGAAGACGCAATAGACTTTATCAATCAAACGATAACGTTTAAGTTGGAAAAATGCGGTTATACGCTATTGCGTTTTGAAAATACTTTTTACCATGATATGGATAAAAAATTGGAAATACCGGTATTTATATATTATGACAAAATAGACGTGGAATGGTCTGCGTCTTCTCCCGGAAAATCAAGAATGGATGGATTAAGCAACGCAATATACATTGCGAATAACGAAACATTATATATCAATATTGAAACGGATAATGATACGGTAAATAACAACAACAGGTGCGTAAAAGGATACCCCGGCGATGATTTGGATATTACAGCAATAAAGATAGGTAATACAATTGCGAAACAAGGAGTAAGTGTAACGTATACCCCTCCTTCTTATCTTGCTTCCAGTGAAAAATCTATAACATTCGGAAATTGGGAAAGAAATGGAAACAATTTCAGGTTTAGAGTCACCGGCAATCCAGCGTTAGNCGCTACGANCGGGAAAAATACTTTGCAGGAAGTAACCTATATAGGAACATTGGAAGTNACNTATGTGTATTCAAATGGCGGGANAAGAAAAGCTGATAACGAAGTTACCAAAAGATTTTTAATTTATGTGGAAAAATGGACGTAAAAAAATAACAGGTAAGGAGAAAGTTATGNTTAAAGCGAAATGGGTTATTATGGGCATTTTGGCGGGCGTTTTGGCGTTGTCGTGTAACGACGGTATGTCGTCCAGCCGCAGCCGTGACAGCGGCGGCAGCGGTACGGCAAAAAAAGACCGGAGCCAGCGGACGGCTATCGACAATCAGGAGTATTTTGATTTTACCATCGAAAAGTACAACGCCAGGACGGTGAAGGTTGAGGACGTGCTGTTTGTGCTGAATAACGGGACGTTCAAAAACGGCAATTCGGTTATCAAAATAAAACCGCAGGAAGGGACGGTCGAAATAACCAGCGACAACGGCAGATACAACGGCAAGGATAATTGCCAGGTTTACGGAAAATTTGCCATTGACGTGAAGGCGGCAAACAGCGACTGCCTGTATCTGCGTAAAGACCCGCGCAAGGAGGGGTTTGTTATGATTGACGGCAATATGTTCCGCAACGAGGCGGTGCCTGATTTGGCCGTCTGCCTGCCGTTGTACGGGTATTCGCGCAACCGCATTGAGGTAAGCCCGGTTATGGACGGGTTTATTGCGATGCCCAGCGGGACATATTGGAAACAATAAAAAAGGAGACGCGGTATGAAAACATTAGGTAAAATATTTTTAATAATAATTATATTCTCCTGGCTTATATCATGCCGCAATGAAAAGGAGACNCGCCCAAAGATTGAAAAAATAGCGTTTGAGGTGGAAGAAAAAAAATTTTTTGAAGGGGATAACGCGAAAGTAGCGGTTATCGCGGAGCCGAGGGAAGCGAAAGCGTATAACACGATTAAATATTGGGTAAGCGGCAATGATATTATTGAAATTCTGCCGGAGTCGGACAATGAAGGCGTTGTTTTTAGGGGCAAAAAAGCGGGCAAAGCGGTTATTCAGGCATCGGTTAACGGGATGTCGGTTTTTTGCAGCGTTACGGTTATCAGCGCGGGCGGCAATATCATCCCGTATATTACGCTTTCAAAGTACGTTATTGAATGTGAAAGAGGCGCAAGGGAAAATATTGTCGCGTCGCTGATAGGGGGCAGCCCCGCTGACGAAAGCGGGTTTACCATGATCTCTTCCGAGCAGAATATCGCTAATTTAGCGCAGAATAATAATATCGGGGTAATCGAAGCGGTCAATAACGGAAAAAGCGTCATAACCATAAGCCATGTAAAAGCGCAGTACAGCGCCAAAGTAATAGTGTTTGTAAAAGAAAGGGATGAAGTTCCGGTATATATCAATACTGATGACAATGTGATTAATTTGGACGTAGGCGACAGCGTGCGCGAATATTCGGTTATTTTAATGGGGGAAAACAGCAATAATTACCACCTATTCAGACATGAATTGCTGGATGATAACGGAAATATAAAAACAAAAAGCGATATTATTGAGCTGTCGAAAAGTAATAATGTAGGGACTATTAAACCCAGGGCGAAAGGCATTGAGCGGATACAGGTAAGCCATCCCAGTGCGGATTATCCGATAGAAATTGTGGTTATTGTTAACGAGGAAATTGAATATAAATATATAGACATTGAAAATACGCTGGTTATTTTGAATGAAGGCGAATATACCATGTTAAGCGCGGACATAGCAGGGGATGTGCCGCCGGACTATTTATATAAGTACGAATATATCAATGAGGATGACAGCGTTATAAATTTAAGCCCATCAACAAACATGGTCGGTATTCGCGCGCTTAAAAAAGGGAAATCGGTCATAAAAGTAAAAAATGATTATGTGAATTTTGACCGGGAAGTTTTGGTTATTGTCAACGGTCAGGAAAGTTTAATAGATCAGGATAAATATATTACGACTAACCAGAATGTTATTACTACGGAAGTTAACGGGGAGGTTACGCTGACGATGACGCTGGTTGGCGGCAATTCGGCGGACGCGAATAATTTTATATGGACGGTAGACGACGGCAGTATTATTGAGGTTACGAACCAGCGCGGGGAAGTGCGGTATAAAAGCCGCGCAATGGCAGTGAATAACAGCGAAAAGTTTGAAGCGACGGCATTGATAAAGGCGAAAAAAATAGGGACGGCGACGATAACGCTGGAACATCCGAAAGCGGGAAACAGCCTTCAGGTAACGGTAAAGGTGTACAAGCAGGGGGTTTTCGGCGTTGTCCCCGTTGTTATTAACGGCCAAAATATTTACAAAATAGAAGAAGGGAGCGAGATAAACGCCTATTTGTATGTAGCGGCGGGGCTGGAGAAAAATTTAACCAATGTGCGGTGGGAAAGCGAAAATGAGAATGTGGTATCGGTGGTAAGCCATAATAATTTAACCGGTATCCTGAGCGGCACAGGCGAGGGCATTGCAACGCTGAGGGTGACGGGCGACAATCTTAAATACGATTACATGGCGACGGTCATTGTCGGCGGTGAGGATTACTTAAATGAAAGGCCGTATATATATGTAAACAATCCGTATGTTTCAGTCATAAAGGGGAAGAGTTTATATTTCGGGGTTGAATGCATAAATTTAACCAACAATGATATTGACAATCTGAGCATTATTAACAATTCCGGCGATAAAATGGAAATGTTCGCGTATCGTAATCATATTACCGTTACGGGACTTGAGTTGGGCGAGGGCGAGATTATTGTCAGCGGCGAAGGACTTAACACATTGAGAATAATCGTTATGGTGGAAGATTACGCGCTGAATCCCGAAAAGCCGTATTATTTGCGGCCTGAAAAATTTATATACGGAATGGTCAAGGGGCGCAGTATAGAAATACCGGTTGATTTAGTAGGCGGAATTGCGTCTAACGAAAAAAATATAACATGGAATATTGTAGATAAAAATGTCGCGGAAATAACCGGGAACGGAAAAAAGTGTATTGTTACCGGCAAAAATGAAGGACAAACGGTTTTGAAAGCCAGTCATGATAAAAGCAACAACGATGTGGAAATAGTTATATATGTGGCGCTGTCTGACGCGGAACTCAAAAGCAGGGTAATAATTCATGTGCCGGAAGAAAATATTTTAATGAGGCATGGGGAGTCGCGTTTTGTCTCAATTATTACCAACGCGGCTGAGGGACAGGCGGATTTCAGGTGGGGGACGAGCAACGCGAATGTGGCGGCGGTAAGGCCGAGCGGGGACAGGGTAAAGGCGTATATTGACGCGGTATCGGTGGGCAATGCGCAGGTGACGGTAGGCTATGGAAGCCAGGTTCCGCAGGTTATATATGTGTCGGTGATCGATTACAACAGCGGCGCGGCGTATTTTAACGCGCCTTCGATTGTAGAAATGTACGCGGGGCAGACAGTTAACGTTAACGCGGTAACAAGCGGCGCCTATAATACGTTTGAAACCGCATGGGCTTCCGCTGATGAAAGCGTTGTTAANGCGTACGGGAACGGAAGTATATGCACGCTTACGGCAATAAGGGCGGGAAAGGCGGTTGTTGAAGTAAAGTATCCGGGTTTTGCAAAAAATATGGTTGTGTATGTTTATAACAGCAGCGAAGAGATGGCAAGCGCGTATGTGTTTGCAGGCGAGCAGAGCCGCTATACCATAAACAAGGATGATATCGTTAATATTGATCTGGTATTCGGGCTGAGGGGGTATCCTGAACATGATAAAGTTAACATCAGGTGGACGACCGATACCGGCTCGTTTGTTGAGGTCAGAGGCAACGGGGCAAGCGCGAGCGTTAAGGGGCTGCGCGAAGGCATTGGCGTGATTTCNGCCGCCGATAATTACGGNAATGACATTAAAATCGAGATCGTGGTCAGAGGAACCGGNAATATAGGCGCGTATTATTTCAGCATTAACAGTCAGGATCGCATTAAGGGGATGCTGTCGGGAAGCGATGAATTTATTGAGGTTAAGGTATTTAACGGAACGGCTGAAATATACAATATCAGCGGAATTGATTACAAAGTTGAAAACAGCGACATTATCAGGGTTGAGAAAAAAGAAGGCGGCGTGCGCGTTTACGCNCTGGCGGGGAAAGAAGGNCANAGTTATATAACGGTTACGCATGATCTGGCGGAAGACGGTAAAATACTGATTTACACGTCGATGACGCAGGGCGGGATGGTCAACGCTTTCCCGATAATGGTTGAAAAATCAAATTATCTGGTAGAAAAAGGCAGCAGCTTCAACATTGCAGTACANACAATAAATGACGATTCAGGCAAGCTGCGCAATATTGAATACGGTCTGGAAAAAAATAATGGGGTTGTATTCATTCAGGAAAAAAATAAAAAAGAGCTGTTGGTAAATGCGGAAAATGAAGGCAGCGAGATTATTTTGGTGCGGTATAATGCCGAGGTTGTGCAGCGGGTATACGTGTCGGTAGTGGAGAGGGGCTTTGGGCTGAATTCCGGCTATATGGTAACGGAAAATATCATAGGGTTGGTGAGAGGGCAGGAATATGAGNCAAGGGTNGATACCGATAACGGCTGGGGAATTGAGTGGTCNAGCGAGAAAAGTTATATATGCGCAATTCTTGAAAATAACGGAAAAACCGCCGTCTTAAAAGCTTATCAAAGGGGGGAGACCTTAATAACGGTAAAGAACGGAAATATTGAGCGGTATATTCTGGTATTCGTCGTTGAAACTCAAAATGAACTGAATGTATATCAGGCGATCAACATGGAGCAGCGCAGGTACAGGATAGGCAAAGGCGCCAATGTGTCGCTTAACATTCACAGTTTTCAGGGAAAGGTAGAGGGGAATACCCAATTTGAAGATTATTATAAATACGGCGCGCCGTATGGCAATGTAATAACCGTCAACAAGACTGACAATGGCAAATTAAATATACAGGGCGTCAATGAAGGCGTTGCGGCAATAAGGGTTGTTAATGAGTATTACAACAGCGAGATAGTTGTATATGTCGAAGTTTATCCTTCAGCGCCGGGAGGCGTTACCGCCAACGTTAAAGAACATTATATAACGGCGGAAAAAACGCTGTACATTATGGGGCCGGAAGACGAAACGCTGTATATATACGTTTCGGTTTTACCGGATAATTTTTACGGGGATGCGTATTGGGAATGGTCAGTAATTGATGAATCCGTTATTGGCGTTGACGCGCTGGGCAGGGGCGCGCTGGTCAGGGCAAAAACAAAAGGGCAGACAAAAATAATAGTGAGCAATAAAGAGTGTACCAATACGCTTGAAATTACGGTTATTGTCGGCGAGCGTTTTGTCAGCGATGGGGGCAGCGTTCCCTATATATATGTAGAAAAAGATCTGTTTGAAACGGTGAAAGGCGCCAATGTCACCATACATTATTCGATTATGAATGTTAAAAACGTTGTATTGAGAAATATCACGCATCAGTTGTACAGCGACAATATCAGTATCAGCCATAATGTTAATAATGGCGTTTTTAATGTAACGGCGGTCAAGGCGGGGATAGCGCGTTTTGATATTAAATACGGCGATCTGCGGCGCGAAGTGTATGTTTTGGTCAAGGAAAATGTAAACGCGGGCAATATTTACCTGACAACCAGTGAAAATTACGTTGTTTCAACTGTAGGCGTAATGCGCGCCATTAATGTTGAGCTTAANGGGTATAATGAAATTGACAGCAATAAAATAAAGTGGAGCGTAAGCGGCGACAGCCCGAAAAATGTAGTGCAGCTTGTGGGAAACGGGNTGGTCGGGCAGGTTTANGGGGTAAGCGAAGGCAGCGTAGTTATTTATGTGACGCACGAGAGGGAGGATGAGTATAAGGCTGCCTATCCGCTTAAAATTAATATAAAAATTGTTAAAAATATGAGCAAAGAAAAAGTTGTCTATTTGACAACGCAGCGGAATGTCATTGAGACGGTAAAAGGTTCCCAAAGCCAAATGATATATGTGCAGAAAGTAGGCGGGGATGTTAATAAATCGGAAATGACATGGAGCGGCTATGATAAAAACATTATAGAGTTAGATGAAATAAAGGGATTTTCGGCGCGGTTAAATATAAAAGGCGCAGGATCGACGAAAATAACGGTTCATAACGATGAAGCGTATTATGATCTTGAGATAGTGGTGATAGTAAGAGAATCGTCCGGGAACGGCGTATATATATCAACCGCGAACAGCCTTTTATGGCTCACCCCCGGCGAAAAAAGTTATAGGGTGAGCGTTGATTTGGTAAACGGCGAGTCTAAAGATTATAATATATTTAGTTGGGAAGAAGGTTTGCAAACGCCGTCTGATTCCGATATTTTGCAGAACAAAGGCAAGGTAATTAATATTGTATCGAGCAACAATGTGTGCCTTATCGACGCTGTTAACGTTGGCATTGCCCATATTACCGTGACAAATCCAAAATCCGATCTGCCGTTGATCATAACCGTATATGTCAGCCATTACAAGGAAATCAAGTTTTCATCGGACAGCAGGGATATTGTTATGGGCGAGGTAGAAATTGTCGAGTTAAATTTGCCTACTTACGAATATTTGAAGGATAAGGTGAAGGTCTGGGTAGAGGATCTAAACGGGAATGAGATTACCCATGTGGTTGATGTGTATTATACCAATTCGCTCGTTATGCTTCATGCGGTTAAGGTAGGGCACGCGGTAGTCAAGGCGGCTATCGAAGGCAAGGAAGGCCATGCGCAGATGACCGTTTCCGTGCGGGAAAAACACGACCCCAACATAAACCGCGTGATAATCGGTAAAAATTTGTATGTAGTCGCCGCTAATTCGGGGACGATGACGTTAAACGCATCAGTTACCGGCCGGGATATATTTGAGCCGGATGCGGAAAATATAATATGGGAAATTGTCAACAATTATGATGAGAAAGACATTGAACAGAAAAAACCTCTTCTTGATATTATCCCCAAAAATTTGTCGCTCACGTCCGCCAAAGGGCGCACGGTACAGATTACGCCGCTGAACGAGGGGAACGCCGTGTTGAGGGTAAGACACCCCGATGTTACGAAAGATTACTGGAAAAATATTTATATCGTTATCGCCGAGATGAACAANCGTTTTACGGTTACGAAAACAGATGTCANGGTTAATACCGCGCGGGCGGAAACCGTCGCCGTGAATATTGTGGGCGGCACCAACAAAGACTATGAGCAGGTAAAATGGGTTGCCAAAATGCAGCAAAGGTGGGACGGGACGATGGTTGAGATTGTGCGCATCATGGGATCGGGCAGGGAAGTTATATTGTGGCCGGTCAACAACGGCGAAACCGAAGTTTACGCATATTATAACGGCGACATGAAGACCATCAAAGTAAATGTCGTATCAGACTACTACTTTAGCATGAAGAATACCAACGAGTTCATGTACCCCGGCGAGGAGCGCGATCTGTATTACAACATAACGCCCGCGAGTAACAACGTTAATTGGCTTTACACGCCTGACAGTACAACGGGGCCGGTTGTTACCGTAACGCCCATTCAGGGATCAAGCCCCGGCGGCGGTTCCGAGCCTAACCGTTTTGTCAGGGTAACGGCTCTTAAAGAAGGCAACGCGACGATCATCGGGATGCCCCAGAACGGTCTGCCCGCACAGATCAATATTGTCGTGGCTTACGACTATGAGTTCGTTTTGAACGGCAATGTGTCAGGTCCGGTAACGGCGGTAAACTGGAAAGACCCAAGGCCGAACTTTGAAAATCGTAACGCTGACGGCACGATAAAAGATTCTTCCGCCGGCGTAACGGAAGTTACCTATCAGGTTTACCCCGCCAACACCTACATCCAATGCGTAACCAACCCCCTCCCGGCGGGGCTTACCGTGGAAATATCCGATCCCGAAACATACCGGTACGACAGTAAAGGGAGGGCCGTCGGCAGGGGAACGATTAAATTTACCGGCTATGTAGAAATGATGGAAGATATTATATTCCGGCAGTACAAGGCGCGCGAAGGAGGCGGCGCGGAAACGCCCGTCGCCAACACGAATACCCGCCCCAGCGAGCGCACCGTGCAGGTAATTTATTTTTTCCAAAATGTAAGTTTAGAGCCTTTCTTTGTGCGCGGCGACGGCTATTATTCCAATCAGAAAAATTATGCCAGCGGACCCACCGCGGCGCCTCAGGGGGGCGGGCAAAAAAAATGGCTGAAAAACGGACAAAACGTTCCCCGCGGGGAAACAATATACCACGCAACGGTAAACAACAAAAGCGGCATGACGCTCGGTGACGGCGAAGAGCATTATATCCTTTTTGACAAACAATATGAAGGCGCGATCGCCAGTATTACCGGTATATCCATAAGCGATAGTCCTGATTCGTATAATAATAATTTTACTACGGGCGGAACCCTGTACACGTATGGCGATACCGAATTCAAGGCCGAACTCGTCGACTTTACCATTGAAGGCGCAAACTACAAGGCTATCAGACTCTCCGGCGGCAAAGATTATATCAAATATAATAGAGTCAAGTTTAATAGGGAATTGTTTATTACCGTTTCTTCCGGTGGAAAATCCAGCGTATTTAATGTCTTAAAAAATAGTTATGAAAGAGGTTCAGATGGACCAAGCTTATCTAATACTCCAGCAAGTGAACGTTATACCGGTATTACGGTAAGACCGGATGATGGTGATGGTATAACAATAGATCATGTACCAGTATATGGTGTAGAAGAGGAAAAAATGTATGTTTGGGGTATTGCAAAATATGTTTTTACAGGTGAAAATAATACTCCTTATATTCCAATTAATTCAAATAAGGATTTCCGTAAAGGAAGTTTAAAAACTACCCATGGGAATTATCTTTTTGGAGATCATGGTGCCGTAACCGGCGAATATACTGGTTATAAAGGTGAGTATAGTTATAAACAAAAAAAAACTGAACATATACATTATCTTAGTAATGGTACTTTTACAGGTTCTGCTAAATTTAATGATGCAAATGATTTTGAATTATATGGCCATGATAAAGGTATAAACATATTTGCGGGAGGACTTAACGGACCTGTTACTTATGGTGTTGATGGCAGATTATTATATACCGGCTCATCATTTTATACACCAGGTGATACTTCGAGAACAGGAATATTTTTTACTCCTGTAACATTGCAAGTTAAAGCTGAATGGGTAAATAGAAGTACTACGGTAACCGTTCCTTATTATGTATTTAATAAATATCCCTATCGTTATGAAGGAATAGGGGTACAATCCGGTCAGGTTGTTATTAATGATGTTCAGTTTATAAAATTAAACGATCCTTATGGCGGCGGTAAACCCATGCCGTCGGTTGACAGAACGCCTGTAGGAGAGACCAAATTAAAATATATAATATATCAATACGAAGTATTTGATATAAATTCTCCCAATAATAATAAGAAGAGA
>JGI24698J34947_10001448_pt1 | contig 12467 bp, 11 predicted proteins | sample TergutMp193P3_FD_34947 | JGI IMG/M metagenome (IMG submission 34947)
TTTTTCCGGTTACGGCTTACCCGCCATTTCCGTTTTCCTCGGCGCCGGGAAGGTTTGTTTTCTCTTACGCGCATCACATCTTCCTGCCGCTGTTATCCGCGTTTTTGGGCGGGATCGGCGGCTCTCTGCGCATGATACGCGCTACCATGCTCGATCAGCTTGGACAGCCTTACATCACAAGTTTAAGAGCGCGGGGTATCGCGGAATGGCGCGTCTACTTCGCACACGCTTTCCGCAACACCCTGAACCCGTACATCACGGGCAGCGCGAATCTTTTGGCAAGCCTCTTTTCCGGCTCTCTGATACTGGAAATAATTTTCGCGTACCCTGGAATTGGCAGGCTTATGTACGAGGCGGTTATTCAGCAGGACATTAACCTTGTGCTTGCGAATATCATGTTTATCTCGTTTTTGGTGCTGGTCGGCATGGCGTTAGCCGACATCATACTCGCTCTTGTAGACCCGCGTATCCGGTATGGAAAAGAGTGAGCCATGAAAAAATTTTTCAATTATATAAAAACCCGCCCCGTGGCAATTATTTCGCTCTTCTGCCTCGTTCTGCTGTACTTTATGATGCTATTCGCCGAATTTTTCGCGCCCTATTCGCCTAACACTTCATTCGCGGATAAAAGTTACCACCCGCCAAATGTCCGTTTTTATAAAGGAAAACCGCAGGCGCAGGAATGGCGGATAACAAATTCCATAACATGGAGATACGCACGGGTACGCGATCACTATTCGGCGCTGAAATTTTTCGGCAAGGGGGAGCCTTATCTCTTGTGTGGAATTATTCCAGCGCAGAGGCATTTTTTTACAACAGCGCCGGATGAGTACCCGGTGTTTCTCATGGGCGCGGATAATCTGGGCAGGGATTTATTTTCGCGCATTGTTTACGGTTCGCGGGTTTCGCTTACAATCGGCTTTGTAGCGACCGCAATTTCACTCGCGCTTGCCGGTCTTGCGGGCGGAGTTGCGGGTTTTTTCGGCGGCTTCGCGGACTGGTCTATCATGAGGGCGTCCGAATTTTTGATGCTCATTCCGACCCTGTATCTGATACTGTTCCTGCGTTCGTTGATGGCGTCTAACATGGACCCCGGCCAGTCCTACATGATGATAACGATAATTCTTTCGCTGGTCGGCTGGCCGGGTTCCGCCCGCACAATAAGAGGCATGGTTCACTCAATCAAGCGCGAGGAATTTGTTTTGAACGCGAAACTGGAAATGATTCCCTCAGTGGTGATAATTTTCAGGCACATTATTCCGCAGATAGCGAGTCTGCTAATCGTCAGCGTAGCCCTTAGTATTCCCGGCTTTATTATGACGGAGACAGTCCTTTCCTACCTTGGGCTTGGCATTACAGACCCGGCGGTAAGCTGGGGCTCTCTTATAAAGCGCGACCTTTCCACGATTGCGAACCTTCGCGCCTTCCCGTGGCTGTTAAGCCCTGTGTGGTTTTTGTTAGGCGTAACTTTGGCTTTTAATTTTATCGGGGACGCGTTACGCGACTTTTTTGATCCGTATCATACGGTGTTTGTGAGGAGGAAAAGAGAAAAGAGAAAAGAGAAAAGAGCGATTAATGATGAGCAAATAGCAAATAACGGTGAGCGGTTGGCAGGAAGCAGTGAACAGTTAGCGGTGAGCAGTGAAAAGAAGGGGGAGAGTGAGGCGCGGAATAGCGTGAGTCAGCCGTTATTGGCAGTTAATGATTTAAAAGTAGATTTTTCCGTACTGCGCGGCAAAGACATGATTACCGTTCACGCTGTCCGGGGGCTTTCGTTTACTTTGCGAAAGGGAGAAACGCTGGGTATTGTGGGCGAGAGCGGCTCGGGGAAAAGCGTCAGTACTTTGGCAATTCCGGGTCTGCTGCCCAAGAACGCTCATGTTGGCGGCTCCATCTGCTACGAAGGAAAAGAACTCGCCAGTCTTGGGACCGAGGCGTTACGTGAATACCGGGGTAAAAAGATCGGAATGATCTTTCAGGAGCCGGGGCGCTCCTATGACCCGCTTCAAAATATGGGCAGCGTGTTTTTGGAGACGTTCAGAAACAGCGAGCCGGAAATTGACCGTGAAGAATCGGCAAGGCGGGCGGCGGCATTGCTTGAGGAGACCGGGCTTGATAACGGCATGGAACGGCTTGTCAATTTCCCGCACCAGTTTTCGGGAGGGCAGTTGCAGCGTATCGGCATCGCCCTCGCTTTGGCGCAGGGCTGTGAACTTTTAATCGCCGATGAGCCGACTACGGCGCTTGATCTTACGATTCAAAAACAGATCGTTGAACTTTTGAAAACCCTGCGCCGTACCAGAAATATCTCCATCATCTTTATCAGCCACGACATAGACCTGGTAGCGGAAATATCAGACCGTATCATGGTGATGTACGGCGGCCTTGCGATGGAATCGGGGAGCGCGGCGGAAATTACAAACGCTCCGCGCCACCCCTACACAAGAGCGCTTCTTGCCGCCTCCCCCCGCTTTGGCAGCCATTATTCCAAAGAGCGGCTTCTTACCATACCGGGAAAGGTCAGCGACCCGGCAAACCCCGAAAGCGGCTGTCCCTTTGCCCCCCGCTGCGCTACGCGTGGCGCTACGCGCGGCACGCAGGCAGGCGCCGAATGTATGCAGGCCGTTCCGCCGCTGCGGGCAGAGGGCGGAAGGGAATTGCGGTGTATCATTGAAGAAAACCAGGGGAGTTAGGGGAGAAATCGGTGATTAAAAAGCATTATCAAATTTCTGATTTTACCGGGAATCTCTTGAATTTTTTGCGGCTGTCGGTTATTATATTTATTGGAGGCTAACAATGAAAAAACTCATTATCGCATTGGTTTTGTTGGCGGTACTTTCACCGCTTTTTGCCCAGAATAACAAGGAAGAATTGCCTAATCTTTACTACATTAATGTACCTGTGGAGAAAATTTATCCGTCCGGGAAAGGCTATATCATTCAATACCTTAAAAATACCGGCATAATGGGCACTGTCGGTATTCCCAACGAATGGTTTATATACTCAAAAAACACAGGCGGCCAACCTGAGTCAGGCACAGCGGCTGCCAGCCTCCAATACGTTGCGGCGGGGAAGGCGGAAATAGTGACTTTGCCGTCGGGAAGAAACTGGCCCACTTTGACTGTATTCTATAAAGACGGAGAATTCAGCCATATCAGGCTTTATGTACATAGAGACAAAAGCCATTCGACTTGGGGTAATATTCCACAAGGCTCTGATGTAAGCAGATACAGCAGATTCTTTGAAGATACGGAAACCTTAAAGATTGAATATTAATGGATTCCGGTAAAGAAATTCCAAGCGTACCGGAAGAACTAGTTCAATTTATTAAAACCGGCTCAAAGTTCATCGTAGCCGGTCATAAAGAACCTGACGGAGACTGCGTAGGAAGCCAGCTTGCCCTGCGCAGTGCGCTTGTACGCATGGGGAAAGAAGCGGTTGTATGTTCGGCAGGTCCCTTCAAACGCACAGAACTTAAAGATTATGCCGGGCAGTTTATTGCCGTCCCTTCAGAAGAAGAAAAATCAGGCGCAAAAGTAATAATTGTTGATTGTTCCACCAGCGAAAGAACAGGCAGTCTGAAAGAGTCGCTTGAAGGACTGCCCTGGGCGGTAGTCGATCATCACGCGGCGGGGACTCATCCGCCCTCCAGCCGGCAGGCGCCTGTTTATGTTGACGCGGATTCGCCGTCATGCGCATTGTTAATTGAAAAGCTGATAACCGCCCTTGGACTCGAACTTACCGCGGAAGAAGCGGCGCTGCTTCTTTTTGGCATTTGCACGGATACCGGTTTTTTCCGCCATCTGACAGAAAAAAACGCCGAGGTGTTTGAAGCCTCCGCCAGAATGGTACATTGCGGCGCCAGTCCCAAAAATATCTACCATGTTATGACAGGCGGCAAAAGTTTTAATTCCAGAATCATGCTGGGGCATATTCTTTCCAGGACAGAATCACACTTTAACGGAAGGCTTATAATAAGCCACGAAACACTGGAAGAGTTTAACACTTTTGGTTTTGAAAGCAGAGATTCCGACAGCCTTTACAAAATGCTGCAATCTGTTGAGGGAGTGGAGGCAGTCGCCATTATCCGCCGGGAGTGTGTAGATGATTGTACTGTGAGTTTAAGATCGGTTGATAAAATTGACGTTGCGCAAATTGCCGCTTCCTTTGGAGGAGGCGGGCACAAAAACGCGGCCGGACTCACAATAAAAGGAAACATTTCAGATATAAAACAAATCATGCTGGAAACATTTAAAAAAGTTTTTGATAATTAACTAAAAATTTTTCGACATGACTAACCTCACTTTAAATTGAATCCGCACCGCATGACACTGTCTCTGTTTCGAATCTGTTCCGATATCCAGAAACAGAGGTTAATCATGGATCAAAATTCTTTAAACGGATTATATTCCCAATACACGCTGGATATTATTGAGCGCGGTAAATTTGAGGGATTGATTTATCAATATCTTGGAAAAAATCAGGATAAAACCTGTTTAAGCCACTGGAAACGCGATGAATATGAAGATTATCTGTCATGGCTTTATCCGCGTATTCATAAAGCTATAGATTCCTATCAGGAGACAGGCTCGTCATTTGAAGCATACATCAGTTCGGTTATGCATCTGACCGCGAGGGAATACCGCGTTCAAATAATAACAAAAAGTATTATTGAATATTCGGCATGGAGCGCCCATGTTCCCGAATTATATATCCGTGAAGAAACGCCCGTTTATTTATACGAAAGTAAAGAAAACGAACTATCGCAAATTATCATTGATCACAGAGGGAGAAAAAACCCAAAACAGCTTCTGGCGCTTATTCTAAAATGTTATTACTATGTTTCAGATGATTTCCTTGACAGAATTGCCTGCTATACCGGAGTTGACAGGGAAAAATTGAGGGAGATGATAAACAAACTGCGCGCAATCAGGCAAAAAAAGGATGATGAAATTTACTTTATGAAAGAAAGAATCTATTGCCAATACTACAGGTGCATTGTGTATGAAAAAAGACTTTCGTATGTTACGGAAAATACAACGGCATATATAAAGCTAAAACTGCGGCTTGAAAAAGCCCGCCGGCGGCTGGAAAAAATGCGAAAACGCCTGACCGGTATCCGCACGGACGCCACCAACAGGGAAGTTGCCGATGTTATCGGCGTTTCAAAAGGCTCCGTTGACTCAAGCCTTCACAGACTGAAAATAAAATGGAACATCCTTGAGGATAAGTCCCTGTTAAATTAAGAGATTACCAATCAAACGAAAATACGGATTTTTCGCGGTAATCATTTTCAGGACCGGCAATGCAGGAGGGAAAACTGCCCTGATTCGGCGAATCGGGGAAATGCTGGGTTTCAAGGCAAAAGCCGGAATGTTTCACATAACAGGAGCCTTGCTTGCCTGTAACATTTTTAAGGTGGTTTCCTGTATAAAACTGAACGCCGGGTTGTGTTGTAAAGACATTCATTGTCCTTCCTGAATCCGGCTCATAAACTTCGGCGCAGGGACGCAGTTTACCCGGTATCCCATCCACAACAAAACAGTGATCGTAACCGCCAAATATGCCAAAATCAGCATTGATGCGCTTGCGGGATTTAAAATCAAAAGCGCCGCTTTTAACCGGAACCAGCCGGCCTGTGGGGATAGAGTGTCTGTCAACCTCTACATAGAATGAGGAATGAAGAATTACCTCATGCGAAAGAACAGTACCATTCCCTTCCCCGGCTAAATTAAAATAAGCGTGATTGGTTAAATTCACGGGACAGGGTTCATCGGCTTTTACCTGATAATCGGCAACCACTTCATTTGATTTCGTCAGCCCGTAAGTAACCACGGCCTTTAACTTGCCCGGAAAGCCGCAGTCCCCATCGGGGCTTTCAAGTTCAAAGCGCACATAAACGCCCTCGCTTTCTTCATAGGCTTCCGATTTCCAAAGCAGCTTGTCAAAACCGCGCCGCCCCGAGTGGAGGGTGTTTTTGCCATCGTTTGCCTCAAGGCGGTACGTCTTGCCGTTCAGAGAAAAAGCCGCGCCCTTGATACGGTTTGCAAAGCGGCCAATCGTTACGCCAATAAACTTGGTATCGTTTAAATAACCGTCCAACCCGGAAAAACCCAGCAGCACATCATCCCTGCCGCCGCTGCGGGAAGGCACAATGAGGCTTGTCCACGTTGCGCCGTAATTTGTCAGTGAAAGTTTCAAGTCTCCCGCACTGAGAGTATACAATTTTACTTTTTTTCCGTTGGAAAGAATTCCAAAAGTGTTTTTATTGATTTCCATAGATTCATTATACTCCTTGCCCGCCCTTCGCGTACAGGGTACAATTTGGAATTTATTCATGTTAAGCTATGGTTAGAGGGAAGACTGTATGCCTAAATAATACATAAAAGCAGTGGATTTTATGCCGTCGGCGCTCCCGGTTCGGACGATTATTGAAAATGCCGTATCTCACGGCTTGTTTACAAAATGCACAGATGGTACAGTAACGATAAAGACGAAAGAAGTAACAGTATGTCATACAATAATTTATTTTCCATACCGGTTTCACGGAAGAAACAGACTTCCATGCGGCGTAAATTTATCGTTTTCTCCTCCGCCTTGTTCCTGCTCATTTTTGTTCTTGGGAGCGCGGCTTTTGTTTTCCTGATGAGGCAGATATTGCATGATAACGCCGGGAACGAGCTAATGCAGGTTGTGGAATTTGAGAAACTTAAACTGGAAGCGTACGTGAACAGCGAAATTGCCATTGTGCGGAAAATGGCTACCTCCCCGATAATACAACAGTATTTCCTTAATCCGGACAATGAAGATATAAAAAGAATCGCCCTTGAAGATATTGAAGGCTATCGCCGGACATTTGTATCCAATTCCATTTTTTGGGTAAATGACGCGGATAAAAAATTCTACCTTGACGGTGAATACGCCTATACTGTCGATCCAGACGACCCCGTTCACTACTGGTACAACATGACGATGTACGAAACCCAGGTTTACAACTTCAATATCAACTACAACCCGAGCCTCAATGTAACAAACCTTTGGATAAACGCGCCGGTTTTTGACAGGGAACAGAATACCCTCGGAATGCTGGGAACGGGTATATATTTGTCGGATTTTGTTAATGCCATTAATGACAATAATTACAGGCAGGCGGAATTGTATTTCTTTAACGCCTCTGGGGAAATAACCGGAGCGCGGAATGTTGAGCTTGTAGCGAATAAAATAATTTTAGTTACCGAACTCGGCCAGACCGGCAGGGAAATTCTTACCGAAGCAAAGAATCTGAAAGATGGTGAAATCAAATGCTTCCAGACCTATGACGGGAAAGGAGTAGCCGCGGTTTGCCGGATTCCGGCGTTGGACTGGAATGTAGCCGCGGTTCACCGCTTTACTGTCAAAGACATCCTCCAGACCGGCATGACATTTCTGTTCGGCATAACGATGGCGGTTATTTTTTCCATCTTTGTGGTTTTAAATATATTTGCCTCAATATTGCTGGAGCCGCTTAACCGCCTGATTAGAACATTAAGCCAAATCTCCGTCGAATGGGATTTAAAGCCGCAGAATAAAACAGAGCAAAAAGACGAGGTCGCAACTTTAGGCGAATTCTTGAACATGACAATAATTGATCAGCTAACAGGTATTTATAATAAGCGGTTTCTGAACGGGTACCTGAGAAAAACCATTAAATCCCTGTCCCGTTCAGGCGGCAAACTCAGTGTGTTGATGGTTGATATTGATTACTTTAAAAAATACAACGATACATACGGCCATGATACGGGCGACATCTGCCTTAAAACAGTTGCGGCTGCTCTTTCGGGATGTATAACAAGAGAGGAAGATTTTGTCGCAAGATACGGCGGGGAAGAATTTGCCGTTGTTTTGCCGAATACCGGTGAAGACGGCGCCGGTTTAATAGCGGAAAAAATGCTCAAGAAAATTTATGGGTGTAACATACCGCACGAAAAAAGCGATGTAGCCGAGTTTGTTACCGTTTCTATCGGAGGCACGACGGGTATTGTAAAACATTCTTACCAGGAAAGCGATTTTATTAAATGTGCCGATGAGGCGCTCTACAAGTCCAAACAGGACGGGCGCAACCGGTATACGTTTAAAAATTTAGATTGATAAAAAACATGACGGTTACCTGCTAACTCTCCACGCGCCTGGGCGTGAAGTTTTTTTACTGTTTCAACGGGCAAGCGCACTCCACAAAACTCCACAGGCCGGTATCGCGCAATTGTGCGGCAGCTTTTTCCGCCTGCGCTTTTTTCCTGAATACTCCGAAACAGGTAGACCCCGCGCCCGAAAGACTCGCGAAATCCGCGCCCAATTTCCGTAATTGCGAAATAATGTCCCGGTAAACGGATTTTTCAGGCTCTTTAAAAACCGGCAAAAAGTCATTCCAAAAGGTTTCGGTTTTCATAAGCGAAAAGAATTTTATACCACGGAGTTTCACGGAGTTTTGGGCTTGGTTTTGTAATTCCACGCGATCACCCCGTGTTCTATATTCATCGAGGAGCCGGTAGGCGGCGGCGGTGTCGCTTGGGAAGCCGGGGTTGACCAGTACAAAAAAAAGGCGTGGGGGTTTTACCGGCTCAATACATTCGCCCCGGCCGCTTATCCGGGCGGCGGCGGTTTCGTAAATAAAAAAGGGAACGTCGCTGCCCAGGGAAGCCGCCATCTCCAAAAGAGCGCCTCGGCTTAAGGGGCCGCCTGCCAGCTTGTTCAGTGCCAAAAGCGCAGCCGCCGCGTCGGAAGACCCGCCGCCAAGGCCGCCGCCGACAGGGATACGTTTTTCTACCATTATACTCATCCCCTGATCGTAGCCCGTTTTATCCCTGAAAAGGGACAGGGCTTTAAAAACTATGTTTTTTTCCAGAGGAGGGTCGAAATTTAACCCTTTCATGGCTATTTCCACGGAATTTTTGCCCGAAATAAGCTCAAAATGCAGGGTATCGCCAAAATCCAGAGCCAAAAAGACGCTTTCCAGGTTGTGAAAACCATCCGGCCGCCTGTCTTTCACCGCCAAATGAAGGTTAACTTTGGCAGGCGCCGGTACGGATAATCGCGGTATATTTACTGACATCAAAATCAGATTATCACAAAAATTATATAAAAAACCAGTTGACAATTTAATAAATACTCCTTTATGTTTCTAAAGGGAGGCTTTATTGGCTTCGCCACTCTGTTTTGATTCAAGAAAAGACCAGTTTCAAGGGAGAATATTATGGTTCTGAACGGAGATATGGACAACGAAGAACTCGCGTTGATGCCTGTGGACGATTTTGAGTCCGCTTACGAAGCGGATGACATCCAGGTGCCGGTTTTTATCTTTGGCGATGATGACGACTACGAAGATGAAGACGACTTTGACGATGAAGAAGATGACTATGAAGACGATGATTACGAAGATGACGAACTGGAAGAAGACGATGATGAGGAAGATGACGACTTTGACGATGATGAGGAAGATGATGACTTTGACGACGATGAGGAAGAGTGGGACGACATCGACGAGTAAGAGTAATTAATCCTTCGTTTGGCCGCTTGAAGCGGTTACAGACCAAAGCCTCTCAAGTTCGTAAAATTCCCGCGCGCGCCTGTTCATCAGGTGGATGATCATTGAGCCAAGATCAATCAAGCGCCATTCGTCATCCTCGCTCTTGCGGGAATTGCCGAGTATTGCTATTTCCTTCTCACGGCAAAATTCCCTGATGTGCCGTTCAAGGCCGTCCATGTGAGTTTTGCTGGAGACGGTAGCGATAACAAAAAAGTCTGTCCAGTTGTTAATTCCGCGAAGGTCAAGCACAGAAACATCCTGCCCGTTATGTTCCCGCACAAGTGCGCTAATAGCGCCGCTAATAGCGCCGCTGATAGCTGCGCTAACAGCGCCGCTAATAGCGCCGATCTCGCCGTCTTTATCAGTTTCCTGTAACATATCTTCCATTAAAGTTCCTTCCAATGATCAGGGTGAAATCAGCCTTGTATTCAAAGTTATGAATGTTTTGTATGTCTTCCTGATTGTCCTGCGAATCAAATTCGCGGCGGATATTGTCGCAGTGGATAACATCGGCAAAAGCCTTTACCATATTTTCATCTCCCGAACGTTGAATGATCAGGGTACTTTCGTAATTAGTACGATCGGCGTTGCCGATTGAAATTACATCATAGCCAAAACCCCTGAGCATTTCCGCAGTCCTTCCCGCAAGGCCGCTGACTGCGGTTCCGTTTAACACCTCTACGGTTGGAGTCTGTTCGCTGAAGGGGTCCTCAACCTGGCGGGTAAGCATTCCCAAAGTCTGCCGTACAATCTCTTTTACAAGATTTCCGTCCCAGTACGGAATGATCAGCATCTGATCCGAAACTTCCCGAAGGTTGCCCCCCACAGACTGAATATTGGTGCGGCTTGAGTCTATGTACGCAAATTCATCAAAGAGCCTCTGCAATGTGTGCTGGCTCATGCCGGTTCTGAAAAACGAATAGTACAATTTCGCAACAGCCGGATCTTTCAGCCTGTCGTTCATTTTTATCCAGCGATCCAGCAGGCCTAAAAAGAAACGCTGCCTGCGAAACATTTCCATTTCGCGGTCTTCGTAGCTTAGGCTGTATGTTGCGTAAATTCCGGCTTTGTCGCCGTCCAGCATGGTAATACCGGAAGGAAACAGGATAAGCCCGTTATCATTCCTGTGCGATACAGGGGAAGGGATAAAAATTTCCACACCTTCCAAAAGGTCAACCATAAATACCAAATGTTCCATTGTAATAACAACTGAAAAATTAATTTCAATTCCCAGAAGTTTTTCAATTTCGCTTTCATAGCCGCCAATTCTCGCGGGGTCGTATACCCTGTCGATACGATCGACACGGTTGATTCTTGTGATTAACAATCCAAGTTCGCCGGGTATGTCAAAAACGGCGGCGCGTCTTGTAGCCGGGTAGTACATCAGCACAAAGGTACTGAGCGGCTTTTTTTCTTCTTCAATTACAAATAATGTGTTTATTACACGGTTGCCGGAAAGGGCGTCTTCTACCGGATTACTGCGCAGGGTGTATACCGCGAAGATAATTCCCGTAACAAGTAAAAGAACTATCATTACAAGCAAAATACGCGAAGCGCCTGTTTTTGATATACTCAACGGTTTTTTCCCCTCATATTTTCCAGCAGGCGTAGTGTTTCCTTAGATACGGTCAGCCCTCTTGCCTGTAGTTTAATGACGGCCTTTTTCAGTACGGCACAAAGAATACTGTCCAAATCATCTTCTTTGCACATTCTCCTCATCTCAGAATCTATATTCCTTGACACTTCGGCTTTATCGGCAATGTAGATCACCTTCGCCAGCGGTCCCATATTTTCGCTTCCCGACGTATGAACCGCCACCGCTTCAAGCACATCTTTATTATGAATACAGAAACGCTCCCTGAGCAATACCGCCGCGGCTCTGCCGTGTAAAAGGTTTGGCCTGTCCTTTTCAAGTTCGGTAATCTCCATGCCGTCCGATTTCGCGAGTTTCAACATTTGTTTGCCGTCAATCTGCTTTCCCAAATCGTGGGCAATTCCCGCAAGATAGCCCGCCATTGGGTCAATGCCGAACCTGAGACAGAGGTCATACGCAAGAAGGGCGGTATTTCTGGAATGGATGAAGCGCTCAGTACTGAGAGTTTCCCGCGCCGCCGCCTCAATGCGCAAAATAACCGCCTGGCCGCAGTCTTCGCCTGCCTCGGTACCGCCGAAGCCATAAAGCCGCCTGTCTTCGATTATGACCCTTACCCCTGCCGGGACAAGGGAACGCCAGTCCTTTCCCTCAGCGATCTTTTGGCGGACCATTTGCGAGGAAATATTCATCACTTCGTTATCAATGAGGGTATGTGGAAAGGGATAACTTACCACAGCGGAATTGACCCGGCGTGCGACGACTATATCCGCCAGATGCAAAATCTTTTCGCTTTCACGCCATTGGGGAAAGTCCCCGGCAAGGTCGTCGCCGATAATGAGCGCCGGTTTTCCGTCCGGCAAAAAACGCGCGATAATGTCTTCAAGCGTATCTACGGTATAGGAGATTCCTTCCCGCCTGATCTCGCAACAGTCAATCGCCAGCCGGCTGTCGCCCTCGACGGCAGCCGCAAGCATATCAAGCCTGTCGGCGGCGCTGTTTTCCATACCTTCCGCCGCCAGTTTGAAGGGGGAGCGGTACGCGGGTATCATTACAACCCTGTCCAGCCCCAATGCTGAAAGCGCCTTATCCGCCAGAAAAAGATGCCCAAAATGGACAGGATTAAAACTGCCGCCCAATATGCCCAGCTTCACTCTTCTTCCCCTTCAAAGACATCCACGCCGTCATGTGACTCATCGTCTGCCTCGCTTTGCGTATCTTCGGTTAAACGTAAAAAAGCCTGCGTCAATTCTTTAATCCCCCCGCCGGAAAAAACCGAAATGCCAATAACTTCCTCTTCTGGATATTTTACCG
>JGI24698J34947_10001449_pt1 | contig 12466 bp, 9 predicted proteins | sample TergutMp193P3_FD_34947 | JGI IMG/M metagenome (IMG submission 34947)
TATTTGAACGAAATAATAAATTTTTTGTCTTTGAATATAAATGAAGTGAGCATGTTTTCCATAGGAAGCAATTCTCCGTCAAAAGTCAGATGAATCCATTCAAAAGAGAATCTTCCTTTAGTCAGCACCTCATTCAAAATAATCTTTAATTCTTCAAATGAATTTTGCCCGTTCGGTTGCTCTTTGGGCGAAAAACGTTCCCAATAATTATTCAGCAAAAATTGCTTGTCTGTGCAGGCGAAAATCCGCATCGTAGCTTCGTTGCAATCTACTGCCTGCATTTTTTCGTTAAACAATATATACGAAATCGGGCTTGCTTCAGTTATGGCGCGCGCCATTTCCTGCGCTTCGTTTGCAATTGCTTCCATTTTTTTTATATTGCGCAAATCGTAAACATAACCCAATGCTCCTATTGTATTTTTATAATTCACTCGTGTCAAGGTAACTTCACAAGGTATAATTTCTCCGGTAAACGAAATATGCATCCATTCAAATACTTGCGTTTCGCCTTTCAACGTACGTTCCATAAGGATAGCTGCCTTATCTTTGGACTTTAAACCATCCGGTTGATATTCGGGCGATAAATCATAGAAATGTTCCGTAAGGTACTGCTTTGTACAGCCGAATATGTTTAAAGCTGCGTTGTTGCAGTCAAGCACATTCGTATGTTCATCATAAACGATTATGGATATAGATGCCGAGTTAAGCAGGGTGTTGTTAAATTCGTTGGCTTCTGCTATTTTGTTTTCCATTTCAGCCCGAATAAAGATATTAGTACATAAAAATGCCGTGGAACGCATTATTTCAATGTAATCATCCTCAAAATAACGTTCATTGTAATGGTCGTCGAAAAGTACAAAACCCCAAAAGACATTTTTAATAAACAGCGGTATCACAAGCACAGATACAGAGCCAAAAGATTGCATTATGTCGGCTTCGGGCAAAAATTTCACAGGTCCGTTAATCGTTTCGCCGTTTGCCAAAAGGCTTTCCCAGCGCGGTACCAATTGAGCGTATGAGATATTCTTCAGACTTGATAGCGTTTTGGTAGTTCCTCCCGATTCCTTGACCCAACGGTATACCTGCGATACGTGTAAACCATCCGGTGCAGTAAAATTGCGCCAAATGGACAGCCTGTCCACATTTGCGACGTCACAAATTAACTTGAGACCCGCCGTCATTTTAGCCTCAAATGTTTCTTCGTTTTGAGAGACAAATATAACAGCGCTCTTATTCAGCGTATCCGCCATTTTTTTCTGACGTTCGATAGTTTTAATTGACTCATTGGAATTTCGCGTAATTTCATTTCTAATAACGGTACCGGCGCACAGGTGTGCAACCGAATACAGCAGGTCAATGCAATCTTCAAAATCCCGTTCTCTTGTGTGGTCATGAAATGCAATAATGCCCCAAAATTCGCCATGCGTAAAAATAGGCATCAACACTATGGATTTTATACCGAACATATTTGAAAAACTTATTTCGGCTTCGGACATTTTATCCAGACGACGGATTACGCATTTACCTTTTGATAAAGTGTCTATCCATTCTATTACCGCAGGAATAGGCGGCAGAATCTTAAGGGCTTCATTTATTGGTATAGTTCCGCCTGCCGCTTTGTCCCATCGGTAAAATTGCCCGAATTGCTCTTTATTAGTTTTTAATTTATTATAAATAGTAACCATGTCCAAGCCAACAGCATCCACTATCGGACGTATGCCGTTTGCCATAACATCTTCAAAAGATTTTTCGCCGTAAGACGTAAATATCTCCACCGCTCTGTTCAAGGCCTCAACAACAAGGGTGCGATGCGACGACCCGGAGAAGAGTTTTTTGAAAAAATTTAGCATTTTAATAATAATATAATAAATTTTATATTTTACGGCAATGAAAAAATTTCTGATAATCCTGCTCGCTATTTGCGCCATTGCTTTTGCTCAAAGCAAGCAAAAAGCCACCGTTGTTTTTTTTACAGACAGTAAAACCGGTAAAAAGTACAAGGTTTTTAACGCAGATGCTCAGGTTTGGTTTATGCAGGATTTGGGAAACTACGTTTGGGACGATGCAATGAAATCCTGCCCGGCTGGCTGGCGTTTGCCTGCCAATGAGGACTGGAAAAATCTGGAAGGATTTTTGGCGACGAATGCCGAGCTTAGGGAAGAATTCAGAAGAGGGGCAAAAATCAGAGAGAAAAGTTCGCGTGAGCATGGAATAAACGCAAGCAGCGGTTACTGGTGGAGTGCTACAGAGGCGGTAGAAATTGCTAACGGCGCATATTTTCAGTTTATGTACGACGGTTACAACGATATGTACGAAGGCTATGAACCTAAAAGAACTTTATACGCTGTTCGCTGTGTTAGGGACATTGATGCTGCCCAGTAAAAATACAAAAAAGCGACATCCTCTCAACACGCTCCAACAAACTTTATTTTCTTCATTGAATCCATATACAGAATGATTTCCGTATAATAGGCTATCAATTTCATATAAACCCCAGGGAACATAGGGCTTGGCGGGTTTGCACCGTTGTGGTGCATTTTAGTCTGAACCTTGATTCACTTGATTTAAGGATTAACTTGATTATTAAAAATGATGTTCAACAATCACGTAAATCCCTTAATCATGGTTCAGACAATGGGCAACAATTTCTAATCCTTCAAACAACGAACTGAAAACAAGTAAGACTTGATGCGGTTGCTTCTGCCCACAGAACCACTGTTGTGGTGTATGCTGCGACCGTAGGCGTGGCTAGTATCGTTCATAGTGCTCCACCAGTAGCCCGTATTCTTGGCAGTTGCTTTCATCGTTGTCATAACACTTGCTGCCGCTTGCATTGTAATTCAAGTTCTCCGCCATCCAAACCTGCTCGCCTATTTCAACGGTTTTGTACTTTTTTCCGTCCCGGCTATCGGTAAAAGTGCCTTTTTGTTGAGCGAAAGCCGCTACGCAGATTAACAGCAATGCTATTGTTGTTTTAATTTTTTGAACTCCTTTTTCCTGTTTTTGTTTGCCCAGTAAATCTTTCCTGAACTTTCACTGATTTAGTTACACTTTCGTTGGATTGCAAATACGGATATTCGCTATTTTTGTCGGCATTAATTCCCCAAATCCTATCAAAATCCCAGCCGACAAATGTTATTTGCTGTTTCATTTGTACCGTCGATTTCGGCTCTCCTTTATCTATGTCAACTTGTCCGCTTGTTTGGCGGTCATAATAGGAATTTTCTATTGTACCTTTATAATCCACTCCCACCAATCCACCTATAGTACTGCCAGTTGTTCCCGACACTTTTCCTGTAGCGTAACTATTCGTTATTATGCCGCCATTATTTCCTGCCAATCCACCTACATTGCTAGTTCCAGACACATTTCCTGTGGCATAGCAATCCGTTATCGTGCCGCCGTTAATTCCCACCAATCCGCCGACATATTTTTCTCCTTCAACATCTCCAGTAGCATAACAATTAGTTATTATGCCCGTTTTTGTGCCGCTATAGTTATTTCCTACCAATCCACCAACAGTAGAAGTATAGCCCGTTATATTTCCAGTAGCATAACAATCCGTTATCGTTCCACTGTTATCTCCTACCAATCCACCGACACTAACCTTATCTTTATCTTCAAAGCCTTTAACATTTCCCGTAGCATAGCAATCCATTATCGTGCCACTGTTATCTCCCACCAATCCGCCGATATTGCCGCCATTCCAAAAATAACTTCCGATTACATTTCCCGTAGCATAACAATTCGTTATTGTGCCGTCATTATTTCCTATCAATCCACCGATAAAACTCCTATAATGATTAGGACTTGCCGTCACGTTTCCCGTAGCGTAACAATTCGTTATTATACCGTTATTATCCCCTATCAATCCACCGATAGAACCTCCTCCTCCTGTCACATTCCCCGTAGCGTAACAATCCGTTATCGTGCCACTTTCATTTTTTCCCACCAATCCACCGACAGTATAGCCAGTTACATTTCCCATGGCATAACAATCCGTTATCGTGCCACTTTCATTTTTTCCCACCAATCCGCCGACAGTTATTCCGCTTACATATCCTATAGCGTAACTGTTCGTTATTCTTCCACCGCTGTTCCACCCTACCAATCCACCGACACATTTTCCTTCTATATAAGACGCGGTAACACCGAGATTTTTTATCGTTGCATCGGAACCGACATATCCGAATAGTCCTTGGCAATCATCATTTGATTTATTGATATAAACGCCGCTCACGACATAGCCGCCGCCGTCAAATGTACCGGAGAACGAACGATTTGAACCTATAGGTGTCCAGGTATTTTTGGGGCTAACTTCACTCCAGTTTTTCCATTTTGTAGTGTTGTTAAGCATAATATTCGTACCAAGTTTTATCGTTTTGCCCGAAAAACTATTTCCGCCATTAACCAACTGTGCCAATCCCGCCAACTGCTCGGCTTTCGTGATAGTAAATTCCGTTTGTGAGGTGTTGTCCCAATACCATTCCGCATCAATCGTCCCGTTCCAAACCTGTGCCCATACCCCGCAAGCGACAACTAACACCGCTGCCAATGCCTTGAAAATATACTTATGTATTATCATAAGTCCTCCTCCTCAAAATTGTGCTTCATTTTAGCAAAATCAATATCTTGCACGGGAAATCTTTTCTCTCGCAAAATTCTTAATCTAAAGACTAATTTTTCAAAACCTTTATGTGCAATAGGGTTATGAAAGTTCTTGCGCATATATAAAATAGCCTCTTTAAGTCTGTCGAACCATCTTGTGGTATAAACTCCCGATATTTTCTCAAATACAGCAATATCATAAACACCTGTATCTATGCCAATAGAAAGTCTTTCCATACAAGATAAATATTTTCTTATCGCATTTAACAAATCCTTATCCTTTTCAATATCATGAACATTAATAACCTCGCCATTTGGAAATTTCGTGTCTATTTGTTTTAATGATTCTTCGTATTCTTTTTGAATGCTATTATAAAATTTGATAGTTGCCTGTTTTTTTCTTCGTTCGTGGTCTGCCTTAAAGCCTTTTTTCATTAAAAATAGTTGAATTATAGCGAATACAACACCCAAGCAAATAAACAAATTGCTGGTTACTTCTGCAATATATTTCAGTTTATCAGCAAATGTCCAGCCTTCGCCGTTTGTCGCTATTGCTAGCAAAGCAAAAAGCATGATGACAAGGCAAAAAATGCCTGCCGCCAATATGAATTTTGAGACTGTTTTGCTCATAAAAAATTCCTTTCCAATTCTTGTTCCTCCGTCAAACACAGCATAGCAAGTACCGCCAAGCGTGCTGTCATGAAAGAGAAACGATTATACAAATTTTTGAACTTCATTTTTACCTTGCTTCGAAGATTATAAAACCTTATTAACAAATACTACTGTCAACATTAAAAAGAACGATAAAAAAGTCATTGTTATCAATATACGGTAATGCTCTAACATTTTGATTCGCGCACCTGAACGTGAAAATAATGCCTTAGAAAGTTCTGTTTCTATTTCTTCTTCTTTGATAATTCTATTTGTAAATTTATCTCTTATGCTCGTAAGTTCATGGGGTTTTTCCGGTTTTAGCATGATTATAAAAGCAATAAATAAGCATACGGCAATGAGGGCAAAAAACAGTATAATAAAAATTAATAGTATAACATTTTTTGTGTTACAATTATTAAATATCAAAACATAATTTTTTGTCACTTCCAATACGGCAGTTATTTCCAAACAGATAAACACTAGCATAAATGAGACTTTTTGCTCTAAAAATCTTATCGCATTTTGAGTATCCTTAAACATTTCCAACATATAAGTTTTTGTATCCATTTTAACCCCCGTTTGCTTTCCTGCGCACCGCCGCAACAAGCAGTGCAGCGACCGAAAAATATCCATCTTGCAATCCTCCCTTATTTAACCTTACTTCACCCCCGCCGCCTGCGGAAACACCAACTGTCTCAACTTTCATTTTCTATTCTCCTCAAATTCATTTTTTCACCAACACATCCAAAATTTCACTTTCAATCCTTTACGCAACGAACACTAAACAAGAGAGCTTTACCGCTTGTGCTCAAGTTTGCGACCACGCTGATGTAGCTCATGAAGCAGGAGTAAGCGATGTCGCTACTATCCTCATTGGCACTCCACCAATTGCCGAAGTTGCCGACACTGCTGAAACTACCACCCGAAAGGCCGCTGCCGCCCGGCAGGGCCGAAAACCCGAACTCGTCCGTCCCGTTGCTATTGCTATTCCAGCCGCTCGTCGACTTCAATTTAACTCCCGCAGTACTGCTACCGCCAACAAAATCCGTCAACGCCGTCCACTCGGCATTGCTCGGCAAATGCCACCCTGAAGGGCAAACACCTTGCCTTCCGCTTGGATTGGCAGTTGAACTTGCTGCTTCATTCATTGCCGTCCACCAGTTGTACAAACGACCGTAGGTGCCGCATCTGTTTTGGCTGTCGCCGCCGCTATTGTCGCCATAACATCTGCTACCGCTTGCGTTGTAATTCAAATTCTCCGCCATCCAGGTTTGTGTGCTTATTTCCACTTTCTTGTAAGTCTTGCTGTCACGTACATCGCAGAAATACGTTGACAGGGTGTATTTGTTATTTCCGCAGCAGTCCTCCGTTCCGGGAGTGAATGTTACGGTGCCCCCGCATTTATTTTCAATATTATTATTGTAGCAGAACTGGGAGCTTGTGAATGTTTCCCCACCGCAAAGCGGGGTAACCGTATTGCCAAGGCAAAAATGCGTTGAAGGATTGTAGGGTTGGTTATTGCAAGAATATGTTTGACCATTGTAGCAGTAGTGCGTTGCTAAAGTATATTTATCATTGCCGCAGCAGTCTTCCGTTCCGGGAGTAAATGTTACGGTGCCCCCGCATTTATCGTGAATCGTATTGCCGGAGCAGAACTGGGAGCTGGTAAATGTTTCACCGCTGCACTTGTCGTAACGCACACTGTTTAAGCAGAATTGCGTATCCGGGTTGAGCGGTTTATCGCCGCAAGAACTCGAACTACCATTGAAACAATAATATTTTGTCGTGTCGTGCCAACCCGTGCCGCATTCCGTCTTCACTACGCCGCCTTCGCAAATTTGAGTTGCTCTGTCATACTCTCTTTTACCCACCCCGCAGAGTTCATAAACCTTGTTGTCCCCGGCATAGCAGAAACTGTCCAAAGGATTGTATATCTTTCCCCCGCACCTTTCGTAAACATCCTCTTCCCACGAATTGCCAAGGCAGATATAATTGACATCCTTCTTCGCGCTCAACGCATTGCCGTTCTTCTTTGAGATGCCCTCCGAAGAAGCACCGCAAACACCAAGGCCGTAATTCAATGTCCAGTAATTGTAAACATGCTTCTCAAAATCAGGAACGTCCGTGGACAGCTGCCAGCCCAATATGTTGCTCCTTATCCCCGCCAAATCCGCGCCCGAAGCCCAGTCCGCTATCTCGGCCTTCTTCGCATTGTCGTCCCAGGCGCCCTTCTCCTCCAGCCCCTGGCTGAAAACACCAAGCAGCTCGGAAAAATCACCCTCTTTCCGGTCGCCCTGCAACAGAACGGAAATTGCAAGCAGCGCGGCGTCGCTCTCGCCTGCGCCGAATACGGACATATCCTCGCTCATGCCGAAACTGCCGCCGTCCATGCCGAACACGGCCAAAATCTCTCCCTGAGCCTGTTTCTTGGCATCCCCGATGCTTTTTCCCCCATTTATCAATGCCAGAACCCTGTAATACTCCAGATGGGTCAGGATATTCACATTGACGCTGCTTTTGTCCGAAATGTCGGCAATGGCGAACAGTTCTATCTGCGAATCCGAGACATCTCCGCTTACCTCGTTTCTGTAATAGCCGAAAGCTTTGAGCATCACATAAGGAGAAACCAGCTTAACCGCTTTTGCCTCAAAACTGCCTTTATCGTCCTTTATCGTTCCCTGAAACGAGTTTCCCGTCTGCGCGAAGCTGCTATCCAGTTCGTACAGGTTCACGGAGGAATTGACGGTGAAAGGCCCCTTCTGCAGCACGCCGCCTATGTCTTTAGTGATTTTCCGCGCTTCCGCCTCTGCTGCGAGGTCTTCCGCTGTTTTGCGGTCTATGGGCGGGTACGGCTCGGAGCAGGAGAGAGCCATGATTAACATGATTGGAAGGAAAGCCGGTTTTCTGCACGTATGTTTTGTCATACAAGTGTAAATATAATAATTTTTGGGATGAAAATACGATTTTTATATTTGTAAGGGAAATCTGCAAGGATTGACGTAAATAAATCAAAAATTCGGGAAAAAGGCTGTATTTGCGTGCCCCAAATCCGCCTTCAAAGGCAGGCCGCCCTTTTTATCTATCTCAATGTTTGCCGGCATGTTCGGCAAAGGAACTTCGCCCCCGGATATGACGTTTATGTAATCTATGGATTCGCCGAAAATTTTTTCGCTTTTGTTTTCGGCAAGAGCTGCCCTTGCAAAATCCGCCCACTGAGGTAATGCACCCGAAGAACCGGCCAAACTGAAGGATTTTCCCCTTAGCTTGCTGTTATCGTCAAAGCCTACGTAGCTGCATATAGTTAAAAGCGTATCCAAAGGCAATGCTCCGCAAAAGGCAACCGTGCGGTTTTCGTTTGTGGTTCCGGTTTTTCCCATTACAGGGAAAGGATATCTTGTGCCGGAATATGTTATGGCGAGTTTGGAATATGCGCTCGCCGCCGTTCCGTATTTAAAAACCGCCCTCAACATCGAGCGCATGGGCAAAACTACGCTAACTGGCAAAACATTGATTGAATCAATTTCATTTTTGAAAATCAAACGGTTATTTTTGTCCCAAAGCTCTTTTATTATGCAGGGTTCCGCCCAGTTTCCGTCTTTGCACTTGTATAGCTTGCCGCTTAAAATACTTTGGTAAGCATTCGCCAACTCTACGATTGCGGCTTCGTTTACGCCAAGCGGCATACTCATAACCTCTTGCAAATCGCGGTTTATACCCGTATTTTTTACAAAATTCGCAAATTCCTTCATAGCTATCTTTTTACGAAGCTCCGGCCACAAAAATACATCGCCTGGCAAAAGCTGCTTTTCCCTGTTCTGCTCTACCAAATGCCGAATCTGCTCAAAATCCGAATGGGTAAAATTCGGGAACAATTCAAGCGAATTGATATTTTCTACAGAATCGGGAATAGCTGCGGAAGCATAATATTCATAACTGTGCTGTAACAATTTGACTCTGTCCGGGTCTTTTTTTTGTTTTTCGCTCTCTTTTTCATTGTAATAATACTTGAGTGCCTGCAACGCCCGCACGGTTTCAAAACGCCCTTCTAGAATCCAGTCGCTGCTGAGCTCCATTTTTGCCTTTTCTAGAACTATCTCATTTTTTGCGCTTGCCGGAATGTCGGTGCTGATTTGATTCTTTTCCGCCAGGGCTCTTATCTCATTCATTGAAAGTTTGTCCAGCAAATGCTCCAAAAGCCATACGCTCGCTATGTTTTCAGAGCGAACCGCTGCCCAGGCCATGCTGACCAGCGGGGCTTTGTCCAAATGGTCCGGGCGGGGGAAATAAACCACTCCGCTGTAAGTGAATAAATTGTATTCGTTTTCCAATTCGTCCAGCGGATTCCAGCCTAATTTAAGAGCAAGGGCGAATAAAAGGGGTTTCCAAGAAGAGCCGAATTGCCGTTGCGCTATAAATACCCTGTCATAGCCGGTATTGTTCTGCCCGGATTGCGCTGCAACTACCATACCGTTTCTCAAAGCCACAAGCGCGCCCTGAAGCGGATTTGCGGTATCGGTGCTTATTTTCTTTTGCAAACTGCTCAAATTCTCCTTTACTGCTGTCTCCATTTTATTCTGCAAACCGGCATCAAGAGTTGTGACTATTTTTATCTGGGCACGCCGCCAGTCATCTATGCCAAGGCTATTGAGAGTAACCGTAAAAAAATCGTCATTCAGTTCCCTATCAATCTTATCCAGAATAAAAGAAGCGTTAAATCTGAATTCACCGTAATCCAACTCCGGTGCCTTTGCGCTTTCGTAAACATCGCGGCTTATATAACCGTTTTCAAACATTCTGCGCAAAACATATCTCGTTCTGGTTTTCCCTTTTTCCAAAGCAGCCTGTGCCTTCTCCGGAGTTCTTTGCACACGAGGATCGTAGTTGTAAGGCCCCTTAACCGTACCGGCTATAAACGCGCATTCCTCAAGGCTGAGCTTTGAAAGTGGCTTGTTGAAAAAATAGATGGCGGCTATGGCGGCTCCCCTGCCGGAACCGTAAACCTGAAACTGATTTAAATAGAATTCTAAAATGTCCTGTTTCTTAAAACGATTTTCCAGCCTTAAAGCATCTGTCAATTCCGTCCACTTTGTCTTTATGCTTTTTTCTTCCCTGCCGAAAACATTTTTCACCGTTTGCTGGCTGAGAGTGCTGCCTCCCTGCTTGAAACTTAGGCTTTTTATGTTGTTGAACATCGCACGTGCAAAGCCGTTCGGGTCAAAACCATTGTGCTCCCAAAATCTCGAATCCTCAGCGGAGACTATAGCATCTATGAGGGTTTGAGGAATTGAATCGAATGGAACATACAGGCGATGGTTTGTGTCGAAAAAGGAGCCTATTACGGTAGTTCCATCAGAATAAAAAACCCGGCTTTCGCCGTTCAGGTTTCGCAAAATATTTTCTCTTGTGAATTTGCCGTCCGGGTCTTTGGCCGGAATCACGAAAAACAGCCAAAGATAAAACAAAACCGCCACAAACGCCAGTACTCCTGCAATTACGAGAAATATGCGAAGAACTTTACGGTTAAAAAAACGTTTCAGCGATAACCTCACTTTATTTAGACCGCTCCACATATTCACCCGTGCGAGTATCCACTTTTATGCGCATTCCCTGCTCAATAAAGAGCGGAATTTGCACCTCTGCGCCGGTTTCTAAAATGGCCGAGCGCATAACGTTGCCACTTGTATTGCCCTGAACCCCTGGCGGAGATTCCACTATCAACAAGTCCACGAATGTTGGCGGAATAACTTCTATCGCTTTTCCATTCCACCAGGTCACCTGCACGGTTGCGCCGTCCAAAAGCCAAAGGTCTGCGCCGTTGAGGGCATCTTTCGGTATTTCCACCATTTCGCCGCTTGGGTCTAAAAAGAACCAATTTGAACCATCGTTGTAAGAATATGTAACCTCATTATATGTCACATCGGCTTCTTCCACAGTATCGCCGCTTTTCCAGGTACGCTCCAAAACGCGTCCCGTAATCAGGTTTTTCACCTTAACCCTATTGAATGCTTGGCCTTTTCCAGGCTTTACAAATTGATTCTCAACAATCATGTAAGGCTGCCCGTCAATCATGATTTTGAGTTTTTTGCGAAATTCATTTGTGCTAACTGTTCCCATGCGGAGGAATATAGAATTTTTCAGACCGTCTGCTGAACATTGTGCATAACTCCTAAATTTTTTCTACATTAAAACTATGCTGTTGATTTTTATATTTTACGGGTATATTATATACGTTGCACAAACGTCGATTCAAGGCAGAACGGTTGCAAGAAATGGAATTTACCGGTGATACACCCCTCAGCACTCGTTTCTTCAAAAGCCCAAATCCACGAAAGCGTATGCGTCGGCCCTTGGTGCATTGTTGAAGCAGGGGCAAAAATTGCGGAGAACGTTGTTTTAGATGCAAGGGCTCATATTTTTGGCAATACGAGTATCGGAGCCGGAACCCGTATTTTTGACGGAGCAGTAGTTGGCGGAGACCCGCAAGCACTTAAATATAAAGGCGAGCAAACTTTTTTGGAAATAGGCGAAAACTGCATTATAAGGGAATGTACAACCATAAACAGGGGTTGCGGCGAAAACGGAATCACCAAAATAGCGGATAGTGTTTTGATAATGGCGTACTCCCATGTAGGTCACGATTGTTTTTTGGGAAAGGGAACCGTAATTTCCAACGGAGTGCAACTCGGGGGGCATGTGAGTGTCGGGGAATTTGCAACCATTGGCGGAGGGACTTATGTTCAGCAGTTTGCCAAAATCGGAGCGTATTCCTTTGCAGGCGGAACATTAAAAATAGACAGGGATGTACCGCCGGCAAGCCGCGCTCTTGGAAACCCGGCTCGTTTTGCCGGCCTGAATTTACACGCACTGCGTAAATACGAATTTCCGGAAGAAAGAATCGCTTTTTTGGAAAAAAATTACAGAAAACTCTACAGAAGCGGCAAACCTGTAATAGCGATTATATCGGACTTTTCAAACGGAAAAATTGAATGTGACCCGCTTTTAAGCGAATTTTTTAAGGATTTCAGCGGAAATTTGATAAGTAATGCGGGGTAATCCTTGACGATTGACTATTTTTTTGCTATATTTTAATCACAATTTGCAGGAAATATTTATGGCAGCAGTAATTCGCCTATCAAGATTTGGAAAACGCCACCATCCCACTTACAGGGTTGTGGTAGCAGACAGCCGTAAGGCTCGNGACGGT
>JGI24698J34947_10001450_pt1 | contig 12465 bp, 11 predicted proteins | sample TergutMp193P3_FD_34947 | JGI IMG/M metagenome (IMG submission 34947)
ATATAGCAGAGTTAACAAAACTTGATAGTAGCGCATAAAAGGAGCAGGGGCGGTCAAGGAGGAAAAAGAAAAATCCCCTTGACTATATCATAGGAGGCACCGTTGCGAGTGCTTAATCGTATATTTCCAATGTATATGATACTCCTCCACCAAAAACATTTTTCTTAAGGATTTGTTCTTCAAGATTTTCTAAAGTTATAATGGTTTCACCATCATCACAAATAATATCCAATCTCCTGAATATACCTCTTAGTTTATCCATGAATGGCAAACTAATCATCCGCTCATAATTCGTTCCTTCTAAATAATTAATTGGAAAATATTCAATAATATCCAAATAACCGTTAGGCGGTACAATGTTTGATTTAACAACAGCCATAGAATCTTTAACCATGAATTCCATATCACAAACAATTTGTTCCCACATATAGTTAAATTCTACACTACCACCTGTACCCTCCCAAAATTCTGTTTCTACTATTACATTTTTGCTCGAATAGTTTCTTATATAAAAAATTTCAATCCTGGGAGAAGCAAAAATCATATTGCCAATAAATAACAAAATAAAAACAAACAACCATCTGATAATTTTCATTTAGTTCCTTCTGGTGTCTGATACCGATAACGTCTTAATTTAGTAAGCTATCCGTAGCGTAGATATCAGGCGCTTATTTGTCTCATTTTAACAGAAAGGGGGTGTTTTTGCAACTTTCCTGCCGTAAAACATGGCTTCTGCGCGGCCTGCACTGCCGTATCTTTTGTAGTATAATGTAACGCATGGAAGTGATCCTTGGCGACATCACAACACTTGATGTTGACGCGATTGTAAACGCGGCGAATTCGGGCCTTATGGGAGGCGGAGGGGTAGACGGCGCTATTCACAGGGCGGCGGGTCCCGCCCTTCTGGAAGAATGTATCAGGATTGCGAAAAAGCGAAGTCCCGAAAGTCCATGCCCGCCGGGAGACGCGGTAATCACAGGCGCGGGAAGGCTACCTGCAAAGCGCGTGATCCACACAGTCGGTCCAATCTGGAGAGGCGGCAATCAGGGAGAGCCTGAACTGCTTTCTTCCTGTTACCGCAAGAGTCTGCTGTTAGCTGAAGAAGCGGGGCTTGAGAGTATCGCCTTCCCCAACATCAGCACCGGAGTCTACGGCTATCCAAAGGAAGAAGCCGCCAGGACTGCCATCTCTTCAGTACGGGAAACCCTGCCCCAAACGCCGGGAATCAGGCGCGTCATTTTTGTCTGCTTCGACAGGGAAAACTATTCGCTGTATCAAAAGCTGATTTAATACCCGTTAGGGAGGGGGTCGTTGATTTACTCCTCGCCAAAAACAACCGCGGTAAAGGTGAGAAGCTGCGCGTCGGGAGCTTCCCATGAACCGGGGGGGAGTCCGGCTTTTATGCAGATGTACTCAAGGTATTGATCAAGATTCCAGCCCTGCTCAACGGGGACCTGCGGCAGTAACACCCCCTGCCGTCCGCCCCTTCTTATGAACAGCCCGTGTACGCCGACTTTTACCTGCCGTGGATCGGGGCAGGGGATCATTGGGGAGAGCGCGGAAATCTCTATGTGGCAGTTGGGCAACTCTTCACGCCTTAACGGTGGAAAGCGGGGATCGCCGAAAGCGGCTTCCCTTGCCATTAAACGGACGGTCTCCCTGAGAGACAGATTGGCTGTCATTCTGCCGATGCAGCCGCGCAGGCTGCGCTCCCCCGCTTTTACGGCGTGCAGGGTTACAAAAGCGCCGCACGGCTTTTCAAGAGCGGAATCCTCCGCCGGAGGAACTTCATTGTAATTCGGTTTTCGCCCCTCAAGCTCGGAAGCGATGCTCTCCCGCGCCTCGGTCAACAGTAACTTTCTTTCTTCTTCCGTAATTGTAAATTCCATGAGTAACAGTATAACCTATTATTTTAAGTTAATCCTTGTAAATAGCCCTGAAAATCAATATAATGGGACAATCGTGGCACATAACATGGTTTCCGGCGTTGTAAAAGTAGGCGGCTTTTCACACGTCCGCGCTGTCCAGATTGGAGGCGGGTTTCCCGTGGCTATTCAAACGATGTGGAAGGACCGCCTTTCCCCTGAAGGGCTGGACGACGCGGCGAAAAGGATTGAAGCCCTTGAAGAGATGGGCTGCGATCTCCTGCGCTTTGCCGTTCCCGACGTTCAATCGGCGGAAATTGTGGGACGCCTCGCCGAAATGGTGCGGCTTCCCCTTGTCGCGGACATTCACTTTGACTACAGAATTGCCCTCCGCTGCATGGATTTCCCAATCGCGAAGATACGCGTAAACCCCGGCAATATCGGGGGCAGGGAAAAGGTGCGCGCAGTCCTTGAAAAAGCCGCGGCAGGGAACATCCCCATCCGCATCGGGGTAAACTCAGGGAGCCTGCCCGCCGACCTTCGCGAAAGGGTGGAAAAGGGGATGGAAACGTCGAACGCGCTTGTCCTGGCGGCGCAGAGGGAAACGGCTCTTTTTGAAGAATTCGGCTTTAACTCATATCTGGTATCAATGAAAGCCAGCACTATTGCCGATAATATAAATGCGAACCGTATACTTGCGTCCAGGACTCAGGCGCCGCTTCATCTAGGGGTGACAGAGGCCGGTCCGTTGACGGCGGGAGTGGCAAGGAACACGGCGGCGCTTTTGACGCTTTTGACGGAGGGCATCGGCGACACGATAAGGGTTTCCCTCTGTGACACAATGGAGAACGAGATAATCGCCGGCAGGGAAATACTGGCGGCGGCGGCGGAAATAGCCCCTGAAAATTCGAGGCTGAAACGCGCCGGGGTGAAGCTCGTCTCCTGCCCGCGCTGCGGAAGGCACGGCTTTGACACACACGGCTTCACAAGCCGGTGGGCGGGCAGGCTTTACGCGCTTAAAAAGGACGCAACCGTGGCAGTAATGGGCTGCGAGGTAAACGGCCCGGGGGAGGCGAAACACGCCGAACTGGGCATAACGGGGGCGGGAAACAAAGTGCTGATCTTCAAACGCGGCAAAGTGGTAAAAACCGTAACCGCGGACGAAGCGGATAGAGCCTTTGAAGAGGAACTTTTGAAGTTATGAAGGAAAAAAGAAGAATGAAGAAAGAACCCGCGCACAATTGCGGACACTCACGAACACACAGCGTAGCCCCGTGGTTTAATTTTTTTGTTCTATATATACTGTTTGCTTTCGCCGCGCCTGTTTTCGCGCAGAATCAGGCGCAGCCGTGGTGGCTTTCTCTTGAACAGGGGAAACTAAAGTACAGAAACGGAGACTACGGCGGCGCGTTGATATCATTTGAGGACGCGAGGCGTAACAGGCGCGCCGTATACGAGCAGATGGAACGCGATTTTATCAACCTGCTTTCCGTCAGGGATGTGCGCGGCATAGGTGACGCTCTCGATCTGGTGGACAAGTACTGCCGCGAACGTTACTATACAGCAGCAGCCGCCGCCCTTGACGAGCTTTACTACCGCATACCAATGGCAAGCCTGAACAACTCAGCCGCCGCAGCGCTGGCGGCAATCGGCAAACTGAAAGATTACCCCGAAGCCGAGTATTGGATAGGGGAAGTGTACCGCACCGAGGGGGAATTCTCCCTGGCTCTCTCCCAGTTCCGCAAAGCCCTTGCGATGCGCGATCTTTTGGAGGACCCCGGCTTCGCCACGGAACTCTCCTACAAAATCGCCGGCGTCCTTATGACCCGGCAGGAATACAACGAAATGGAAAGGGTTTTTCAGTCGGTAATAACCGATCACGACACGCTGTGGATGAACGCCATCATGGCTGAGACCGCCTCATCTGCTAACGGCACAGTACCCTACGCGCAGGCGTCCGCCTCCTTCGCGTCCCAGGCGATGAACCGCACCCTTGAAAACGAAGGCATCAACCGTTTTCTGGAACTGTACCGCTACGACAACGTCGTCGTGGAACAGGCGCACCGCCAACTCGGACTCTTCTACGCAGTCACCGGACGCCCGTCGGCACAGCAGCACCTGATGTTCGCCTTCCTCATTCAAAACACGGTGATCATTGAGGAAGTGAGACGGCGCCAATACGGTTTCGTTTTCACCACCCTGAATGCCCTCGCGGAAGAAATCAACAAAAACCCGCTCCTGTTGTCGTACATTGACGCGGTCGAGTACTACAAGACAGCGTACTATCTTGGCAGCAGCCTGTACCGCAACGGCAGGACCGCCGTCGCGTTCAGCATTTGGTCCTACCTCGCCGCCCAGCCCCGCGCCGGGGAGTGGTACAGCCGCGCCGTCGTCCAGCTTCGCAGCCCCCACCTCGAACCCCTCATCGAAATGCCCTGAAAAGTTTAAAACCCCATCACACAGGTAAAACAAGGTCGCGGAAGGGCTTGGGCGTTTTGTCGTCAAAACCTCAAACCCTGTCAACCTTGAATTCATCGATGCCGAACGCGGCAGCCGCGTCTTTTACGCCGCCCGCTGGATCGGCACTACCGCCGGCCCCGGTCCGTGGAGCCCCATCAAAATGGCTTTCGTCCCCTAACGCGCCCTAATACTCGAAACGCACGTCGATGGAGATGTGGGGGAACTGCTGCCTCTGCCTGTCATTCAAGGAAACGATAGGGCCGAAATTTACGCCGTTAAACGGGTCGGCGTCAACAAAGGCCGCGGCAAGATTGCCGTTTATGTAGATTCTGAAAACCGCGCCGTTTGTAAGGTTTTCCCTTTCCACCCGAATCGTATTGTAAACGCCGTACCCTTGTTCCACAAATGGCGAGGCTCTCAGGCTTATATTCGTAGCGGCAAGGGAAGTCCCGATTCTTTTTTGCACGACGAATTGTCCGTTTACGTATACGAATAAAACGTAAAAAGTTCTTACCGAGTTTTCATCAATGTTATGGCAGAACATCATCCCGTATCCGGTGCTTTCATACCCGCTGAGCCTTTTGACTCTCATTTCGTATACATTCGGATCGACGCCGCCGTTGGGGTTGGGTACTGCCTCCCAATGGAATCCGATACCCACGCCGGGGTCATTGGTCAGGAACTGCAAGGTTCCGTCGCCGTCGTCGGGCGGTAAAAAGGATCTTGTAATTATGGGAACGTCCTCCTCCTCCGCGTCCAAATCGACGTTCCAGTCGAGCCGGCTCCAGAAACCGTTCAGCAGCCTGTTGTAGATGGGTTCCGTCTCACGCAAATATCTTTCCTCTTCGCCGAAACTTGCCGCCCAGAAGAGCCTGCCCATGTAGTAGTCGTACCCGTATTCTTCCCATGAACTGAAAAGAGTCTGTATTCTCCTGGCGATGCGGAAGATTCTTTTCCACGCTTCGCCCTCTTCCATAAACCCGACTTGATAGCCCCACCTGCACAGGGAAATACTCCTGCCAAGGTTCCACCCCCACAGTGTAACGTTTTCAAACTTGTCCCAGTTGGCAGCCACATAGTCGTAGCGTCTTATTTTTACCTGATCCCATTGCACCTTGATCAATGCGGCTATGATCACGGTTCGATCATCGCCGGCGTTGAGGACTTCATTGATGGTCTCCTGTATTTCCCTGAGAGCGTCGGGGTGCCCGCCTCTTTCAAGGATGTCCAGCGTTTCGAGTAACTCTTCCCTTGTGGTTATGCCCCATTCCTGTCTCAGTGTTGTAAGTACTCTATTGGTATCGCTTCTATTCATTGGCATATCGTTCAGGGAGCCGTTGTAGCCATCGCGGGCTTCGGTCAGTATCCCCGTCAGGGAAATTGCCCACAACTGCGCCTTTGTCAGTTCGGCGTACAAAAAGGCGTTGACCAATAAAAAGGCGGCGGCAAGCATTACGCGTTTTTTCATTGATTACCTCCTGTGGGGCGCGGGCATCTTTTAAAAAAGCTGTTGATTCCTGTTGGTTTGGCTTTCGTCAACTGCCGCCTGTTCATACTCATAACGTATGTCTACGGGGATGTGGGGGAATTGTTCCATTTCCATATTGGCGACGGAGGCGAGAGGGCCGAATCTGCTGCCGTTAATCGGGTCATCGTCATGAAAGGTTGCTGCAAGATTGCCGTTGATAAAGACCCTGAAGGTCGCGCCGTTGAAGTTGTCCGTCCTCTCCACCCGAAGCGTGTTGTAAACGCCAAATCCTGTGTTCAAATACGGCGAATCCCTCCAGCTTACAGGCTGTGGAGCCCATCCGTTATCAGTTCTTTTACTTACGGAGAATCTTCCCAATACGTTTATGAAAAAGCCGTAGTACCTGATATTGTTGCTGTCTGAATTATTAAAGCAGAACATCATCCCGAATCCGGAGTTGTCATACCCGGAGAGCTTTTTGACTCTCATTTCGTAAACATTCGGATAGGTATTGCTATTGGGGTTGGCTATGTCCCGCCGTGAGGTTAGTCCATATATGGCGGGGTCATTGGTTAAATACCGCAGCGTTCCGTCGTTATCATCGGGCGGTGAAAAGCTCCTCGGGATTAAGGGAACGTTCTCCTCCTCCGCGTCCAAATCGACGTTCCAGTCGAGCCGTCCCCAGTAACCGTTCATCAATCTGTTGTAGATGGGTTCTGTCTCCCGCAGGTATCTTTCCTCTTCGCCGGAACTTGCCGCCCAAAAGAGCCTGCCCATAAAGTAGTCCCAGCCCAATTCTTCCCAGGAGTTGAAAAGCTGCTGGAGAATCTCCGCAGTATGGAAGATTCTCTTCCACGCTTCGCCCTCCGTCATAAATCCGACGTTATATCCCCACCTGCACAGGGAAATGCTTCTGGCGAGGTTCCACCCCCATAGTGTACAGCGTTCAAACTTGTCCCAGTTTTGAAACACGTACCTGAAGCGGTTCCACTTTACCTGATCCCATTGGTAACTGTTTATTATGGCTTGAACCGCCGACGCGTTGTTGCCGGCTTTGAGGACTTCATAGACGATCCCCTTTATTTCCTTGAAAGAGTCGGGGTGCCCGCCTCTTTCAAGATCGTCCAGCGTTTCAAGCAGTTCTTCCCTTGTGGTTATGCCCCAGCTGCTGCGCAGTGTCGTAAGCGCGCTGTTCCTGCCGCTTTCAGTCATTGCCATATCGTTCAGGGAGTTGCGGTAGCCTCCACGGGCTTCGGTCAGTATCCCCGTCAGGGAAATTGCCCACAACTGCGCCCTGGTCAGTTCGGCGTATAAAAAGGCGTTGACCAATAAAAAGGCGGCGGCAAGGATTACGTGTTTTTTCATTGATTTTCTCCAACGGGGCGCGTCCGCGCTTTAAAAAAGACAACCGAATTCCTCTGTCGGGCAAGGCGGATTTGAACCGCCGACCCCAAGTCCCCCAGACTTGTACGCTAAACCAACTGCGCTATTGCCCGGCAGAGGAATCCGCCGTTTCAAATTGAAACATTAGCATAATAGGTGTATAATGTCAATAAATGCCATCACAAATAATGCATACAATGTTCGGGGAAGATGTTATTACCGGATTGTACAATGATCTGGTAAGGGAAACTGGCGACCGTTTTGTATTGACGCTTGATAAAATCAGGGAACAGATTTTCGGTGATTGTTACAACGCGTTTATACTCGGTTGTCAGGGGCCGGATATTTTTTACCATAGCCGAGGGCGCAGGCCTGTAGCTATTGAATACGGCTCCATTCTGCACCGGCGCTGCTGCGGCTTTTTTTCCGTCAGGCTTTTAAAGAGGGGATATTCAAACCCCGAACACGCCTATTATGGTCTTGGGTTTATGACTCACGCGATACTGGATCGTTTATGCCATCCCTACATCATTTACCATTGCGGCGGAAACTATCATTCTTTCTTTGAACGTATAATTGACGTGCTGATGTTAAAGGAATTGCGCGATCTTGATCCCGCTTCATGGGACAGGGAGAAAAAACTCGCCGGTATTTGTGAAAGCCCGCCGCAGGGACTTAAAGAGCTAATCGTCTCTTCTCTTGCCGAGACTCTTCCCGAAAAGGTGAACAATGACAGGAGCCTTTCCCAGCGTATCGACAATGCCCTTGCCGACTGTTCTGATTTTTACAGTATGACTTCCCCCTCAAAAATCGGCGCGGCTCTTCACGACGGTACAATTACCCGCCGCTCCTTAAACTATGTTTACCCTGAAGATCTTCCCGGTGACGTTGACTTTTTAAATTTAAATCACAAACCCTGGCGTTATCCGTATATTCCCGCGGGCGGTAAAACCAGCGACGACAACCGCTCTTTTATTGATGTTTATCATGACGCCGTAAACGCCGCCATTGACATGCTTGCGCCCTGCGTCTTTCTTTATCTTGACTGCGACATTTTCCCGATTGCCGCGACCGCTGGAAGAATAGGCAACGGCAGCCTTTCAATTCAGGATGAAGAAGGCCGCCCGTGCGCTCCCAATAATACAGACCCCCTGCCCCTTTCGGATGTATTCAATCAGCAGGCAAAATTAAGGGGAGTGAAATAACGCGGGTCCATTCCGCGAACACACTCTCCAGGAAGTTGTTTTTTTGTTACATCTTCAACACCGACTTATCGTAATCTTCCGGTGGAATGAAGCCTAACAACTGCATACAGGTTGCCGCGATTGAGCTGATCCCTAAACCTTCATTGAGGCTGCTCTCTTTCGGCTCATTGGGGTACTCGCCCTTATATTCCGGGTCGTAGATGATGCAGGGTACAGGGTTAAGGCTGTGGCTCGTTTTAGCCTTCGGCGTTCCGTCCGCTCTGCGGGAAACCGCTCCTGTTTTTTTGTCGTGCTCGAACATATCGTCGCTGTTGCCGTGGTCGGCAGTGATCACCACAACGGCTCCGGCTTCATCGACAGCTTTCATCAGCCTGCCAAGCTGAATGTCCATAGCTTCCATTGAGCAGATAACAGCCTGATAAATTCCGGTGTGCCCTACCATGTCTCCGTTGGGATAGTTAAGCCTGATAAAATCGTACTTGCCCGAACCGATAGCCGCGATAACATGATCGGTGATTTCCGCGCACTTCATCCACGGACGCTGTTCAAAGGGAATCACATCGCTTTTTATTTCAACATAATCTTCCAGCTTGTCGTCGAACTTGCCGGTGCGGTTGCCGTTGAAAAAGTAGGTGACATGCCCGTACTTCTGCGTCTCGGAAATCGCCAGCGTCCGCACGCCGTTTGCCGCGAGATGCTCTCCCATTGTTTTGTCAATCGAAGGGGGACTGACAAGGTAGCGTTTTGGGACGTGCAAATCGCCGTCGTATTCCATCATGCCGGCGTAGCAGACTTTAGGGCGGCGTTTGCGGTCGAACTTGTTGAAGTTGTCCTCTTCAAAAGCGGCGGTAATTTCAAGAGCGCGGTCGCCTCGGAAATTGAAATAAACAACCGAGTCTCCATCTTCGATAGTGCCGATTGGTGACGGCTTGCCGTCTTTACCATTTTCGGCTATTACAAATTCTTTTAAATCCTGATCGATTACGCCGGGTATTTCTTTACGGTAGGTTTCCACCGCTTCCCGCGCCGAGGCAAACTGGCGGGCGGTTCCCAGTACATGGGTCTGCCAGCCGCGATCAACCATCGCCCATTCCGCGCCGTAGCGATCCATAGTGATCCACATACGCCCGCCGCCCGAGCCGATTTTCACGTCGAAACTTGAATCCCTCTGTTCCTTCAGAAACGCCTCAAAGGGATCGACATATTCAAGCGCGCTGGTCTCTCCCACGTCGCGCCCATCGAACAAGACGTGAATCCTCACGCGCTTTACGCCCTCTTTTTTAGCCTGAACGATCATCGCTTTAAGATGATCAAGATGGCTGTGAACATTGCCGTCCGAAAAAAGCCCGAGAAAGTGAAGGGTAGGGGCGCGTCCCGCGGTTTCTTTGCCGTTTTTTACATTGGCGGTAATTTCCTTCCATGCCGCTCCTTCAAACATAGCCCCGGTTTCGATGGATTTGTGAACCAGCGCCGCGCCCTGACTGAACACGCGCCCGCAGCCCATCGCGTTGTGTCCGACTTCGCTGTTACCCATATCGTCATCGGAGGGTAGCCCTACGGCTTTTCCATGAGCCTTGAGTTTTGTATGCGGATTTTTTTCCGTCAACGCCGTCAAATGGTCCATCTTTGAATCGGCAACCGCGTCGCCTTCCTTGTATTTTCCGTAGCCAACGCCGTCCATAATGACCAATACTACCGGCCCGCGCCGTCCTTTCCACGCTGTATTTTTTTTCAGAGCTTCCATGTTTTTCTCCTTAATTTGTGATTATAGCAGATATTATGGATAAACTTCCACCGGTATCTTTATATTTTTTTCTAAAAACGCGCGGCTCAGGGAGGCGGCTCGTTCTTCAAGATAACTTGCTGGCAGCGATGATGCCAATGGATCTTCAGGCGCGGGGCGGGCTTTGCCGTAAATCTGCACCTTGCGAATATGTTCTTGCGTTGTCACGGCTAATTCGCACACTAAGGCTTCCCATGCGCGTGCCTCATCATGCGGTGGACCTGAGCCTTCTACCGCGCAGAGCATGGTCTGTATCGTGAAGGGCGCAAGGGACGCAAATTCTTTTATCTTTGCGATAAGTTTTTCAAATGGAATGTTTGAGCGGTTTACCTTTTGATACCATTCTTGAGTGCCTGCGTCCAACTTGAGCCAGATGTTAAGCGGCAGGGAACTTGCGGCGTCTTTAAGCAGAGAAAAAATCCCTGGCTGCAAGAGTCCCGCGCCGTTGGTAATAACAACCAATTCCGCGGAAGGAGCCATCTGTGCGCGTACATCGCCTGCCAGTTTCAACGCATTGCCGAAAGCAGGTGAAAGCGTCGGCTCTCCATTACCGGAAAAGCAAATGTCCCTGACAGGTATATTTTGTTTCTGAGCGGCAGAAATGGCGGCGCGAAGCTCGTTTTCCATCTGTTCAAGAGAGAATTCCGCGTTACTCGAAAATGGAAACACCTCACAATAAGGGCAGTCGAAGGGACAGCTTTTTTGATCAGGGAAAAGATTAATCCCCACCGACAGTCCTCTGGAACGGCGCGAGTACACAGGGTACACGAGGAAACCCTTTTCGCGTTCGCGGTGGTTATTAATAGGAGTGATTGCAAATGCCACTTTGTTCAATGTAATTGAAGATGGGCAAAGTTGCAAGAAGTGTTGCTTAAATTATTAAAATGACGTATTCTTAATAATAAAGTATTACCGAAAAAGTAAGGGAAATAGCCATGCGTCCAAACCAACATGATGAAAACCTTTTAGTTGTTGTAGCTGTAGAGGAATATGCCAGGCGGCACGGAATAACCGCGCATGAAACTCTGGAGCTTTTTCTTAAATACGGTATAACAGAATCAATACGGCAATGTTATGAAACACTCCACACTCAGGATATATATGAGTGTGTTTCATTTGCGGAAGATATTTATAAAAGGAGATCCGCCTCTTGATTCTTTTTCACGGATCAACAATATATAAATCTCTGCAAAATCCGGCGTCAATGTTATGGACGGAAAATGCAGAATTTATTGTTGATGAATATTACAGGGAGAAAAATAATGGCACATGATGTTATTCATACAAAGTCTCCGATATTTTTACCACGATAAAATCCTGCATACGCTTTACACAGCCGGGATCGGGATAAGTCGGCATCAATAACGCTTCTTTATGAGATTGATCCAACTGGTCATCATCAGGCATATCATAATTAAAACCTAAACTTTTCATAAAAGCCAAACCGCGTTTGGTTGTATCAGAAGGTTTATTTGCCCATTCAAAGAAAGAGTGACCTATCACTTCCCCCTGTAGAAAATTTGTTTTAAATACTAAAGCGGCTTGATATCTACCGATAAGCGCTACAGGCAGTTTCTCATTATCAGGTTGAACTTGCGTGATCAGATCATTAAGATCAGACGCAAGACGGACATCTTCATTATACCGCATCTGATCCAAGTAGAAAACCTGAGCCGTTATTTGCGCCTGATAAAAAGCGGTAAGCAAGGCAAGACAGGCAATAACGGAAGCAACTTTCTTTTTATATGATATTATCAGGTAAAAAACCATAAACGCGAAGGCTAACGGCAAGGCATAGAGAGATCTGAATGGCGGTCTGTTACCTCCCATAATTGCCAAGAGTATAATACACAATGGGATGCCTATACCGGCAAGCATATACAGCAGTTTCCGTCCAAATGGAATTGTCTTACGCATAACGGCAGTTATCTTAACAAGAAATAACACCGTTACGGGCAATAGTAAAATATTTCCTAAAATTCCAGATATATTTGCGATAGCCTCAGCTGCCTGCATACCTGTTCTGGCATAAGAGACAATGATCGGATTTACGATACTTTGCACCAGAGGAATATGACCTATTGTGATGATATATCCAAATAACAGGATATTGTTAATATTCTGTCTTATGGGCACTTGCCCCCATTGGTTCATGTTATCAAGATAAGAGGACTTTTCGATATGAAAAAAAACAGGAATGACAATTCTGTCAATAAAAAGGTAAACCGCCATAGCGCCAACAAGCGTTATAAAGAGTTTCAGGCAAAGATTCCTGTAAACCTGCGGCTCATAATCCGAGTG
>JGI24698J34947_10001451_pt1 | contig 12460 bp, 10 predicted proteins | sample TergutMp193P3_FD_34947 | JGI IMG/M metagenome (IMG submission 34947)
GATGAAGGAAGCTATTTTACGGTGCGCGTACTGCTTGAACGCGGAACACGCGATATGCTTGAAGCGGCGCAGACTGTTAAAGCGCCGTCCGATTTTCACTTCAACGGACACACCCTGCTTTTGGCGGAAGACGTGCCTATCAACCGCGAAATCGTTATCGCCCTGCTTGAGGACACAAACGTTACCATTGACTGCGCCGAAAACGGAAAAATTGCCGTTGAAAAATACTGCGCCGACCCTAACCGCTACGACATGATTTTTATGGATGTGCAAATGCCCGTCATGGACGGCTACGACGCGACCGCCGCGATACGCAAGTTTGAAAAGGAGGCGAAAGGAAAGACGCAGATTAAACACCAGAACGGAGTGCCGATAATCGCCATGACTGCCAACGCTTTTGCCGAAGATGTGGAAAACTGCTTGAAAGCCGGAATGAACGGACATATCGCCAAGCCTATTGAGGTAGAGGCGATGTTAAATGTTGCGGATAAATATTTAGGCGGTTAATTACTTTTAATTTTTTCCAGTATCTCGTCAACAATCTTGTCGGCTTGGTCATAGGAGACTTGGCAAGTACCAACCTGTTTGTGGCCGCCGCCGCCGTAGCATAACAGCATTGAGCCGACATCCACAGTGGAAGTACGGTTTATTATGCTATGGCCGATTGTAATGGCGACATTGGACTTATTGCGTCCGTCAACGACCCACATTGAAATGTTTTGATCGGGATAGAGCGTATAGATAATGAACCTGTTTCCGGCGTAAATTGTGTCAACTCCCCGTAAATCCAACACCAGGACATTGCCAATGGTTTTTGTGTGTGCTTTTACCATTTCTATAAAAAGGTCTTTCTGCTGATAGTACAAATCCAGGCGTTCTTTTACATCCGGCATCGCCAATATGTCGTAAATCGATTTTTCAGCGCAGGCTTTGGCAAGGCTTGTCATCAAATCATAATTGCTAATCGTAAAATTACGAAAACGCCCAAGACCTGTGCGCGGATCCATGACAAATCCCAAAAGCACCCAACCTCGAGGCTCCAAAATTTCGTCCGCCGCAAGATCGCCTGAATCTACCTTGTCCACAAAATGTATCATTTCCGCAAATCTGCCCAATTTGGCGTCGCCGCCATAGTATTCATAGACTACGCGCGCGCAGCTTGGAGCCTGTTTGGATACGCCCTCAAAATAGGCATTTTTGCCCAAACGCTCGGATTCGCTGGAATGATGGTCAAACCAGAGTTTACAGCCTTTTATATAGGGAATATTGGCTAAAATATCGTTATCCGTGGCTTCTACCAGCCCATCCTGAATATCTTTGGGATGAACAAATTTCCACTCATCAATAAGTCCTAAATATGACAGAAGCGCGCCGCAAGCCAGTCCGTCAAAATCAGACCTGGTAAACAACCTCATTTTAAACCATCCTTAAGAAATAGAATCCTTACCTAAAATTTCGGCAGATTCAACTATATTATACAATAAATATAATTAAATGGTAGTGAAAAATTCGGAAAAACCATGTTATTGCACGAATAATTCACTATCAAGCCTGCGGGAAAACCAATTAAGGACGGCTTCAGCCCTGTTGCTGAAGGAATTGCCAATTCTGTCCCCCATGCCGGGTACGGAAAGGGTTTTTGCCATAGAAACGGCGTAAACTAAAATCGAATCGCCGCAGTCAATGACAGCCATAACAGACCGCAGGCTGCCTCTCCCTATCGCCGTAATTATCCCGAAGGAAAGAGCGGTCACATTTTCCTGGGTAAAAAAAACGGCATCGCCGGTTGCAGTATAATCATAACGGTAAACATTATCCCCAAAAGTAAGGTCCTTCTGTCTTGCGTAAATGCTCAGTGTTTCAGGAGGGCGCGCAAAAACAGGATCAGGAAGCGGATTTCTGGTTCCGGGGCCGTCTATAATACTGGAATATTCATAAAAAGTGCGCATAGTATTCCTGCTTGACGAAAAGTACTGTATTCCCGTCAGCGTGCTTAAAGCCAGCATCTGGTTAAATATTCCGGTTCTCTGCCCGTCGTCCCAAACGGCTGAATCTGTATGAAAACGCGCCGGCTTTTTGTACAAATACAGGGTTTCGACCAGCATATTGGGGTTAAGCGCGTTCATTGCCCCGGAAACAAGCTGCCGCAGGCCGTTATTCATTGGCAGAAGCCTGGGCGCGGGATTTCTCAACTGCGTCTCCGTTAAAGGTTCGCCGCTTGAACGCAGTCTTGCCGCATGGGCGGGTGAAACCAGATTCTCAAGCGGCACGGGAAAAACGCAAAAAGCGCAAAATGAGAAAATAAAAATTGAAAAAAACGCGCGTTTCATCTGTTAAACCCACGGTAATAAACCCTTACCTGTTTATATAAACCATCTCCCTCGCTTTTGGTTTCAACATCGTTGATATCATTCAATGTGGTATGAATGAGCCACCTGTCGAAAGGATTCATCGGCTCAAGCAGAATTGAATTGCGGCTTTCGCGGACTTTTTCCGCTACATTATAGGCAAGGCGCACCAGGGACTCTTCCCTGCGTATACGGTAATTTTCAGTATCAAGAATCACCCGCGTATCTTCTCTGCCCAGCCGTCCAGCGTAAATGTTTAGAAGCAGCTGCAAGGCATCAAGATTTTTGCCTTTTTTCCCAATCAAAATTGACGAATGTTCAGAATCAATTTTGATTCCAAGCTTGTGATTTTCACGGAACAAAATAGACACCTTGCCCGGATATCCCATGCGCTCGATCAGGCCGGAAGTAAATCCCGCCATTTTTTCCTCAAATTCATTCTGCGGCACTGGTTCGCCGAAAACCGCCCTGGATGCGTTTCCCTGCCTGCGGCCTGCTTCCGAACCGGCAGCGCTGCGTACGCTTGCGGCGGCGGTATTGCCGGTATGAACCCTTATCCGCACAAAGCCTTTTTTGAACAAACCGTGTTTTTGAGTTTCCAGAATCTCAATGTCAAAATCGTCTTTTTCCAGGCCAAGTTCTTCCGCCGCCCTGTCGATAGCTTCTTTTTCGGTGCGGCCTTCAAATTCGTATTCCATAAAATCTCCTTTTAAAAAGGTTTATTTTTTTCTTTTTCCACGGGCAATTACGGGCTGCTTTTCTTCAACCAGCTCTTTTTTTGCCAGAATATATTTGTTGATTATCACCTGCTGTACAAGGGTGAGAATGTTTGAGAAAATCCAGTATATCAGAAGTCCTGACGGAACGTTATAAAGTATGAAGAAAAACACAAGCGGCATGACGTATAACATAAACTTCATCTGGTTGTTTGTCTGCTGGCCGGGAGTCTGCGTAACCTTGCCGTAGAGCAACTGAGAACCCACATAGATAAACGGCAGGCCTCTCAGCGCCGTCCAGCCCAAAATTGGAAGCTTGAAATTCTCCGGGAAATTTAAAAGCGCTTCTGGAACGGAAAGGTCGGGTATCCAGCCGGGGATAAACATGGCTCCACGCAGATCAAAATGGTTGTTAAAAAGATTATACATGGCGAGAAATATCGGAAGCTGGAGAAGCATAGGAAGGCATCCCGAAAGGGGATTATATTTTTCACGCTGATAAAACGCCGCCATTTCAGCGTTCATCTTCTGCGGATTATCCTTGTATTTTTCCTGTAGTTCCTTGATCTTGGGAGCGAGCGCCTGCATTCGCAAAGTACCTTCCGAGCCTTTTTTTGTCAGCGGGAAGAAAAGAATTTTAATCAATAACGTCAGAAGAATAATCGCCACGCCGTAGTTGGGAACGACTCTGTAGAACAAAAGAAGCAGCCATTTCAGTAATTTTTCAAGCGGAGACAAAACCCCCCATGAACTGGACGTTACTTCGGCAAGGCTTGTGTCTTTAAGGCCAAACTCATTTTTGCCGGTATTATAGATTGAAAGAGCTTCCTGTGTTTTCGGCCCAAGATAAAAACGGTAAGTATCTGCGGCTTTGGAAACATTTATCGCAGGACGGATAATATTGAACCTTGAAGCCGACGCGATCCCCGGTTCGGCCCTTTCGGAAAAACTGACGCTGTACTGCGCAAGATAGGGAATGGCGATAAAAGTGAAGTACTTGCCAGCGATTGCCGCCCACGCCGGACGGGAATCAAGGATATCGTTCGCCTTTACGTTTTTCCGCTTGCCGTTGATAAACGCGTAGTATTGCCGGTAATCGTAGTGGCTATCAAGTTTATCAAACTTGGGGCCGATCTGCGGGCCGAAGGACAATGTATACGCGCTGCCGGAAAAATTAAAGCTCTGCATGGAATAGCCGCCGTCCAGCGTAACCGTTAATTCAAACATAAAGTCCCGAGGCTTAAAATCGTAGCGCTTGGTCAGGCGGAATCTCCCGTCCGCGCCATAAGCCGGGGGTATTTCAAAATCGCGGTAAAATTCCACGGAATACTCCGATATACGGTTCACATGAAAAAGGGAAGAAACCGGCTGGGCATCGAGATTGCCGAACGCTATGGAAAAAGCGCGCGCTTCATTTGTGCCTGAAAGGATCATATCAACATTATCTACGTTGTCAAAATGTTCGTTTAGTTTCCATGAAACCATGTCGCCGCCGGAATTGGTCAGAACTACGGTAACCAGTTCCGTTCTAATTGTTACGCGTTCTGGAAGTATCTGCGTTTCCTGCGCGCCTAAGTCCTGATCTATTCCGACGGAAGTTACAGGCCCTTCCCCCCGGAAAGACGGCTGCACTGCCGCCTGCGCCGAAGTCTGCGCTTGAGGGACGGTTTCCTGAAACGGCTCGCTTTCCGTATCGACCGCCGCTACCTGCGGCTGCGAGGGCTGTGGAGCCGCCTGATTCTGAGGAGGCCCGTAAAGTTTTCCCTGCACCACAAAAGAAGCAATCAGCACAATAGTACAAAGCACTACGGCTATAATTGTATTTTTTTCCATTTTACTTCCTTAGCAAAAAATATAAAACTCATCGTACCGGATCATAGCCGCCGGAACGAAACGGATGGCAGCGCATAACCCGTCTGACAGCCATTAAAGAACCGCGCAGAAAGCCGTATTTGCTAACCGCATCGTAGGCATAAGACGAACAACTCGGGTAATACCTGCAAGCCGGCGGAAAATGTGGAGATATTGCGTATTGATAAAACCGAATAACAACAAGCGCTATATTCTTCATTTCAATAAACCGGCTTTGTAAAAAAGGGTTTCAAGTTGTCCGGCCCTGTCGGAAAGGACCGTTCCCGATTCGGGGTAAACCAACAGGATAAGATCATGCCCTCCAGAAAGACGCGGCCTAATCATCCTGAAAGCCTCGCGCCCAAGACGCCTTGAACGGTTCCTGGCAACGGCGTTCCCGAAACCGCGGGGAAAGGTAAAACATACCCGGCTTAGGGGCAAACCGTTCTTCAATACAAAAAGTTTCGCGCCCCGGCAGACATACTGTTTTCCCTTGCCAAAAACCTCTTTGATCTCCTTCCTTCCCTTTAGATGCTCCTCCCGCCTGTAGCGGAAGAAGCCCTTTTCCCCTTTTACTGGGGTACTATCACAGTTAATAGGGCTTTTTCTCGTCAGAGATTGAAAGCTTTATCCGGCCCTTTGCCCTGCGGCGTTTCAAAACAAGCCGCCCGCCCCTGGTTTTCATACGGGCGCGGAATCCAAATTTACGATTCCTCTTCACTTTACTGGGTTGATAAGTACGTTTCATGCATCTTCTCCTAATATGTAAAGGTCAATAAAAACAATTTAAAGGGCTGCCTTAACCCTGAGTTTCCGGCTCCCTGAACTTTCAGTTTAGAATATTGAGAAAGAATGGTCAAGACGGTATAACATAAATACGGATGCATCTGTATTTTACCCCTGCCGGCTGGCTGTATATCTCTCCTGATGATGACTGCGGGGCTATTGTAGACGCCATGCTCGCGATAGACTACAACGAAGAATTCTGCATAGCTGAGGGGTTTGACCCGGAATTTACCGCCAGGCTCATGGAAGCCGGTTTTCTGGTAATGTCCGCGAATATCAGGCAGGATGGCGAACCGTTCTATATTATGCTCCCAAAACTGCACCTTGAGCGCTCTGTTCTGTTTTTTGAGGATTTGCACGTAAAAAAATCAATCCGGCGTTTTTTAAACCGCTACGAACTGCGGGCGGATGCGGAATTTGACCGTATTTTAGACCGCTGTGTGGAAAAACACGACTCAGACTGGCTTACCCCTCCGCTTGTGGACTGCATAAAAAAGGTACGGCACGCGGCGCTTGACGGCGGCGCGGAAGCGGGCCGGCTTAAACCTTCGGATTATGCCTACCCCGCCTCCTTTGCCCTTTACCGTGACGGAAAACTTGCCGCCGGAGAGTTCGGCGTTGTCTGCGGCAAGGTCTACACAAGCTACTCAGGTTTCTATGAGGAGGATAACGCGGGGACTGTGCAGATCATCCTTGCCGCCCGCTATTTACAGGAACACGGGTTTTCTTTTTTTGACCTGGGTATGCCGATGGATTATAAAACAGACCTGGGAGCCGTTGACATCGACCCCCGGGCGTTTGTTCAATTATTCAGGGGATGAAGAGCCGTTTCCAAAATTATTTCTTCAGGTTCCCTCTTACAAAGAGCGGATCGAAATATTTTTCCACGTCAATTTTTGTCATCAGACGCTTCAATACAATGCGGTAAACAAAAATGGAAACCGCGATAGAGGCCAAAAAAATGAGGCTGAAACCCCAGGAGCGGTTATTCTCCGGCATAAGCGGGGCCGCGAATTTTGCATAAAGGATAAGAAGCAGGAAAAAACTCAATACGGCGACAAGAACATTAAACAATGTCGCGCCAAGAATGAACAGTATCGTATTAACTTTTTTATTCATTTTGTTTTTCCTTTTCCGTTTTGCCGGAAGAAATAAAAATGGTGATAAGCAGTAAAATACAGCACACAACAACAGAGGAGTCGGCAATGTTGAAAGTAGGCCAGCGATCCATGCCTAAAAGCCCGTATAACTTTACGCTGATAAAATCTACAACTCCGTCCGGCCTGAAAATACGGTCGATAATGTTGCCGAGGCCGCCTCCGATAATGCCTGCCGCCGCCCATCGCTGTATTTTGGTAAATTCATCTGATTTGAAATAGTACCACAACAGAAAACCCAAAACCAAAATGGGAATAACAACAAAAGCAAACGGCCTTATGAACTCGGGAAAGTTCTCTCCAAGACTGAACGCAATCGCCTTGTTCCGTACATGATAAATCCAAAGAAACTCGTTGTTGAAAACATCTTTTATCAACCCAGGATGAATCGGCTTGATTTTTACAATTACCGCTTTTACAATTTGATCCGCCAGTATAATAAACGCCGTTAATGACAATGGCAGGAGTTTTTCTTTCGGCAATTTTTTCATCATTTCCAATAATTTCATTATTACTCTCCAATGTAAAATTTACAGCCCCGTGGGGACATCTACAAATTCAGCTTCAATGCCAAGTTCCGCTATGCAATGACGCATAACAGCCTGAACGCCCCAGACTTCGGTGCAATAGTGGCCCCCGGCTATCATGTTGAGTTTTCCTTCCAGACAGTCATGGTAAACCTGATGCGAGCTTTCGCCCGTTACAAACAAATCCACGCCTTCGGCAATGGCATCCCGTGCACTTTCAGCGGCTCCGCCCGACATAACCGCCGCGCTGGAATTTTCCTTCTTTCCGAAGGGGAAAACCCCTAAAGGCGGCCTGCCCGAAAAGCTGATTTTTTTCACCGCTTCTTCGGTCGTAACAGGCGCGGGGAAAATCCCCTTATAGCCGATTTTTCTGCCGTGATAGCCGCCAAAAGGCTCAATGTTTTCCAGCCCCAAAAGTTCCGCTATGCAGGCATTGTTTCCAAGTTTGGGATGTTGATCAAGGGGCAGATGAACTGCGTACAGGCAGATATTGTGATCCAGTAGAAACTTTATCCGTGACTTCAGACCGCCGGCTATCCTTACCGGAACGCCCCAAAAGAGCCCGTGGTGGACAAAAAGCATCCCGGCGTTTACGGCAGCAGTTTGTTCGAAAGTTTCGAGGGCGGCATCCACGCCAAAGGCGATTTTGCGAACAGCGGAGCCGTCGTTATCGACCTGAATCCCGTTCAGAGAACTGTCATTTGAGGCAAATCCTTCTATATCGAGAAAACTTTTAAAAAAAGCGTCAAGTTTGGCTGTTGTAAGTTCCGCGCTCACATGGCAAGTGTATCACGAAGATAAAAGATATTCCAGCGGCTGGCTGCAAAGCCGTACACGGTCTTTAAGAACGCGCACGGCTCCGTAAGCTGTTATCAGCCAAATTTCCTGCTTGCAATCAAGAGTGAAGACAGAACCATGAGGTGAACCGCTAATCTCTGTAATGTAGACCAGAGATTTTCACCGGCACCAGTGCCTTTTGTAATCCAGCCGATAATTTCAATAACGACATATACAACCCAGATAATTGCAATAATCAATATCAAAGTGTCAAGGAAAGAAAGCTGAATTTGGAACATTTCAAGCAGAACTGCAATTCCAGCAATTAATGCAATAACGCTGGCAACCGTCACAAAAAGACCTAAGGCATCGCCTTTAAATATCCTGTTAAAAATGATGTAGAAATCACCCTTGTTGAAAGTTCTGTCCGCTAAGCCCAAAACTCCATTGGCAATAAGGTACAGAGCAACAGAAATTTTCCATAAAAAAATACCAATTCCGTCTTTCATAAAAACCTCTCAAAAAACACATTTTTGAAGATGTGCAAAAATACAATGTACTTTGCCATCTTTATAGTTCAACGAACTACGGATATTCTACAGTAAAGCAAAAAAAAAGGAAAGTCCCGCATTTTGTTTTTTCGTTATAAACCGGTAATTTATAACAAAAATCTGTCATAGTGAGTGCGCGGATTTTTAGCCGTCTTTCAGTTTGTCATATTCCCCTGCGAAATAGCTGTCAAGATACGAATGTCCCAAAATGAACCTGTCCGGGTCCATTACCCCGTAATATGCCTGACTTGCCATCTGCTCGTGATCGAAGAGGACATAGCTGTTCATCCAGCTTGAACCAAACTGGCTCCAGATGATTACATGGTCTATATACTTTTTATATTTTTTGAACATTTTGAATAGCAGAGCGTACTGGTAGCCAATGGCATCGGCCTGTTTCTGGTTAAGGACGGCGGGGGCGAGCGCTTCGCCGCCGGGAGCGGAATCCGCCTGTTTTATATCAAGCTCTGAATAGCAGATATAATCGAGTAAGCCCTCATCAATAAGAGAGGCAAACAGGGCCGCGGCGCGCTGATTATGACTGACCATTTCCGGGCTGACCATTTCATGTCCCTGAATACCCAGACATTCTATCAGGTTTCTGCCGTCGTAAAGGGGATCGGTTTTCCATGTTTCATTCAATTCCCTGATCATGTTGTAGGCCACTCTTGCCTTTGACCATGTGGCAATTTCGTAGTCATTATAAACAAGGAAGGGGGGCTTTTCGCTGATGTAGGCATCTATGCTGCCGCCGTTATCATGGCCGTCCTTTTTCATGTAATCGGGAACGATATTGGGATCGTTGTAGCCCGCCTTGTACTTCTCCGCCATCTGCGCGTTGGGAACCGCAATGTGGGCGTACTTGAAAAGCAGGTAAATGTAATTCTGTCGTATATCGTTAAAATCGTTATCTGTCATTGCCATCAACCATGAAATATGCCTCAGCGTGGTTTTCCACTCGTCCGGTTTTTCCTTGATAATTACGCTGTAGCGGCTTTCATGGATTTCTACGTTAACTACGTCAAATGAATGGAAGGGAATTACGCCGCGCTCCTTGCTGGAGCCGTATCTTGCGTCGGTTGTCATAAAATGCCGCATTTCGTACAAAATGTGATTAAAGTAAATTCTTCTGGCTGTAATTTTATTCACCTTTTGAAAGGGACCTGAGGCGTTGTTGCCGCCGGCGTAGAAAAGGCCGTCGTCGCTCCACTGCATGGAGGTAATATTTTCGGGAATAATCTGCCTCATCCACGGAGGGGTCTGGTTGATCCATGCCAGACAGTGGCCGTGTATTTTATAAGCGCCGGGCTTTCCGGCGTCCCGAATACTCAAATAATCCCCGGTTGGAAGATTCCATTCGGGACCCTCAATTTCTTCACCAGCGGCTATCTTAAAAACAAAACCGGGATACTCCTCTTTAAGCCATTGCGGCGGCCTTACGTGACATTCAGGCTTCAGGTTGTTTTCATCAACAAAAATTTCGTAATGATAACCCCTTATTGAATCGGGTTCTATGGCTCCCGTTCCGGTAACGCCCACCATAAAATAACCGTTATCAAGGTTATACATTTTTCTAATAGGCTCGACTTCTGAAAATTTCTTTTCGTTTACAACTTCGGGGATTGTCATTCCTTCCTGATTTAACTGCGTTATTCTGATATTGCCGATCATAAGCTGATCGCCGTCAACTTTTGTGCCGTTTTCAGTGTGAAGGTCGATGTTTAAGAATTCCCAGCTTCCGGTTGACACGGGAACGGAAGCGCAGATTGTATACTTGTACCACGTTTTTCCGTTGTAAAAACCGCTGCGGCGATCAAGATTGCCGACCCCGTCGTGATACGTCGTTCGGATGTACACTTGAGTTTTGTTTGCTCCCGGAGAACCGGCTCCTGCCTGAGAGCCTTCACCGCCCGAAGTAGTAGACCAGATTTCAAATCTCATGAAACTGTTGGAAACGTTTTCTGGATAGTAAAATTCAAACTCGATAAATGTATGGTTATTCAGGGCTACCGCCGGATTGATAGGCGCTCTCATGCCAAACCCGCCGAATGATTTTCCAGCGACGGCGGGATCAAAATATGTGGTGAGCAGAATTAACTGGCCAATTTCAAAGGGGTCATTTATAAGAGAAAAACCGCTTTTACTGCTTGGAAGAACGCGCCCGTCATTGGTGCGCCACGATTTCCAAAGGTTAAAATCTCTACCCAGATCGAACCTGTAAACGGGAACCCGCTGCAAGCCAATTCCCGGATCGCTTCGAATATAAGGATCATTACCTTCTTTTATTGAGGTCATATCTATTACTATTTTACCACTACATTAACCAGTTTGTCAGGAATTGCGATAATTTTTGCGATAGTTTGTCCCTCAAGCCACTTTTTTACGCCTGGCAGTGCCAAAGCGGTCTTTTCAAGCTCATTTCTGTTGGTTCCCGCCGCGGCGGTAAACTTGTCGCGAATTTTACCGTTCACCTGAACCACGATGGTTGCTTCGTCAAAAACTGTTAGCTGATTATCGTAAGACGGCCAGCGGCAAGCCGACACAGTGCCCTTGTGGCCGAGCTTTTCCCAAAGTTCCTCGCCCAAGTGCGGCGCGTACGCCCCTGCCATAATAACCAACGGTTCCCACAAGTCGCGAGGAATTTCCGGCAATTTGGCGATTTCATTTGAGTAGATCATCATCGCGCTGATAGCGGTGTTAAAGTTAAGGGTTGAAGTGTCGTCTGTCACTTTTTTGATTGTACGGTGCAGAAGCTTTTGCAGTTCCGCGCCTCCCGCTTTTTCACTGCCAGGTGTCGCGTCGCAAATAGGCTTTTCGCTGATAGCCCACAACCGTTCAAGAAAACGCGACACGCCGATAATCCCCGAGGCAATCCACGGCTTGCTCACTTCCAAAGGACCGAGAAACATTTCGTAGAGGCGAAGTGAATCAGCCCCGTACTCTTTAATAACGTCGTCGGGATTTATCACATTGCCACGGCTTTTGCTCATTTTTTGATTGTCTTCGCCTAAGATCATCCCCTGATTTATCAACCGCTGGAAAGGTTCGATGCTGTTCACAAGACCCAGATCGTATAACACCTTGTGCCAAAAACGACTGTACAAAAGATGAAGCACCGCGTGTTCCGCACCGCCGACATACAAATCGACAGGAAGCCAGTATTCGATTTTATCTTTTGAAGCGAATGCCTTGTCGTTCTTCGGGTCGAGGTAGCGAATGTAGTACCAGCAGGAACCTGCCCACTGAGGCATGGTGTTCGTCTCGCGCTTTGCCTTTCCGCCGCATTTGGGGCAAACAGTATTCACCCACTCGTCTATTCCGGCAAGCGGAGACTCGCCCGTGCCTGTCGGCACATAGGACTTTACGTTCGGCAGTTTCAGCGGAAGCGCATTTTCAGATAACGGAACAATCCCGCACTTGTCGCAATGCACGACAGGAATCGGCTCGCCCCAGTATCGCTGACGCGAGAAAATCCAGTCCCTCAATTTGTAGTTTACCGCGCGTTTGCCAATTCCCTTTTCCTCAAGCCAGTCCGTTATGCGCTTTTTCGCCTCTCCCGTTGGAAGTCCGGTAATGAGACCGGAGTTTACCGAATAGCCGTCCGCCGCCGTACATTCCGCAGGTTCGCTTGAATAGTCCTTCCCCATTTCGGGCTTTTCGGCGGACACCACCAAAATAATCGGCAGGTTGAACGCTTTGGCAAAATCCCAGTCGCGCTCATCGTGAGCCGGAACCGCCATAATCGCG
>JGI24698J34947_10001452_pt1 | contig 12460 bp, 11 predicted proteins | sample TergutMp193P3_FD_34947 | JGI IMG/M metagenome (IMG submission 34947)
CTCTTGAAAGTCTGTTGCAGTTTAGATCGTATTTTTCAAGATAGTCCAGGAGAAGCGATCCTGGTGTTTGTTTTGTTTTTGCCATAATTAACTCCTTATAAAAGAATATAATATAAATTGCAGTCATAGTCGAGTACTTTCGCTTATATTTTTTCTCTCTTCCAGAGCGTTTTTCCCTTGCTTTTTCCAAAAAAAAGCGTATGTTTCTTAATATCGGCGTAAACAAGCGTCTGCAGGGCAATGTCGTAATTTCCGGCTATGTCCGCGGCGCGATGGGCATCGGCTGTAATTATTACAGGAACATTGTATTTGCGAAAAAATCGAAGAAAAGAAAGCGAAGGATATACCTCGTTGATTTTTTTACGGTTGATGCCTCCTGTGTTCACTTCGGCGGCAATGTGCGCCGCGGAAGCAGCGATGGCAATTTCTTTTTGACGCAGTGATTCTTCTTCCTGCGGCCATAAGTTTTTATTCAGGCAATTTTTTTTAATCAGGTCGGCGTGCCCAAGAATGTCAAATCCGCCCGCTTCTATCATTTCTTTTACCGCGTCATAGTAATAATTCATGAACGCCCGCGCGTCTCCGCCAAAGGCCTCTTTTATACCGTCTTCCAGTTCCTTCTGCGGGCCGTCTACGGTAAAAGGTTTTGCGCCGTTGGGGTGGACGATGTAATGCACGCTTCCAATGATATAATCAAGGTTTAACTCCGTTATATCGCTGTCCAACGGCGAGCGCAAACCCTTGATATAATCAACTTCCATTCCAAGATAAACGTCCAATTTCCCCTGCCAGCGGCTCTTTGCCGCAAGAACTTCTTCAATGTATTTGTCAACCAGCTCTTCTTTCAAGTTCCACCAGCTTTCGATGCCGGTTTTTTTTGTGACAGGCGCGTGGGCGCTGAAACCGATGGCGCATAATTTTTTTTCGTACGCGGCGCGGCACATTGTCTCTACGTCGTCTTCTCCGTCGCAGAATTTGGTGTGATTGTGCATACTGGAAAGACGCGGCTGTGTGTTCATTGTTTTACCTCAATTATTAAAGCGCCGCTTTTCGCGTCGCGCTGTTCTTCCTCTGCGAAGACAGGGCCGAAAAGACTGCCGCAGGACAGTTTATCGATTCTGCTTTTTTCGCCTGCAAAAAGGACAAGGCCACGGGAACTGCATCCGTAGCGCCCGTAACGGCAGTTTGGCAGAGCAAAAGCGTCGGAGATTACGCGCGCTTTATCGCCTTCTGTTTTCACCGCGGGTCCGGTTAAAAGAAAACTGAATACAAGCCTTTCCTTTGGAATTCCCGCCGCGGCCGAAAGACGCTGAAGTTCATTTGGCGCGTCCTTCGGTTCAAAAGCAAAGTGGCACCAGCGTTTACCGCCGCAAAGAGGGCAGGCCGCGCTGTGCGGACAGGGCGAAACAGGTGCGCGTCCAATTTCCAAAAAAGCGTCGCGCAAAAAACTGATAAAATGTCCTGATTGGGGAATCCCCGGCTCCATTGTTAAAAAAAACGCGTCATCCGCCGCCTTCTCGCTCATGATACGGACAGCGTTAGATGCCATGCGGCGCAAAGCGTTTGTATCGCTGTGCGGCAGATGTTCGTAAACTTCGTTAAAAATATTTATCGCGCAGACAAAGGCGGCGCTGTTTTTTTTACGCGCAAGAACCGCCTTTCTAAAATCGATATCTTCCTTTACAAGGTGCAGTTTCCAGGGGTTTTCGTTTGCGCCGACTGCGCCGAGGGCGGCAAAGAATTTCTTTCCGGCTTCAAGAGCCGGAGAACTGCGGTCTACGCAGAAAAACTCAAGCGGAAGCTCTCGCAAATCCGGCCGCGAGATCCAAAGCGCCGAGACAAGGGTAAGCGGGCCCGAACCCAGATCGATAATAGAATCTCCTGCGGAAAAAACTTTTTCAAGGCCGGCAAGCACGAGGCAAAGACGGTAGAGATTCCACGGCAGAAAATAACGCAGATATGCCGAGAGTAAATTCGGCCTGCTGAGGTATGAAAGACCTCGATCTCCCCTTGCGCCTGTTAAAAGCCGCGAAAGCTCTGCGACCTGCGAGGGCAGACTGCCGCGAAAACGGCCGGGCATTGGGAAAGTTTTTTCGATTAAGGCGGGGACAGAGCTTAAAATTTGGCGGCTTTGCGGCGGCAGTGTATCAAAAGAAGGCATGAGCTTTTCAACTACCTGTACGTAACCGCCGAAACGGGGACAATGTCACTGCCGCAGCGGATTAATGCGTCAAGAAGAACTTCGATGCTGTTAAAAAGATACTCGTCTCTGCCGCCGGGCAGTAATCCCAGATGTACAGGGATAACGGCGCCGTTTCTTTTCTTTTCGACAATCTGCTCGATTATCTGCGCGGAAGAGGCGTTGCGGATGCCGAGGCGCAGAGCTTCGTCTCTGGAAAGCCAGTCGCCGGGATCAAGGAACCTTTCGGCGGTGGCGTATCCTGAAGATGAAGCGGATCTCTTAATAAAATCGGAACTGCGGAAATACGGCGGATGCCACAGAAGTTTAAGCTCTTTTCCGGTAGCGCGGAAATATTCGTCCTCGTTACGCGCAAGCCCTCGCGCAATAAATTCCCGGTCGACGCGGTAACGCGCGTCCGAAAGATCTATGGGAGCATAAAAAAGCGACGCTGTTTCGTGGCCTTCTTCGGCAATGGCGGCCGCGGTTCCAGGATTACGGCGGATAAAATCGCCGTTCATAAAAAAAGTGGCCTTTATGTTGTAAGGGCGCAGAGCGGCAAGTACCCGCGTTAATCCGGTATCATCATCGTAAAGGTCAAAGCAGAGGGCGATTTTCATTTGCCCGCCGTTTTTGTACGCGCTGTTTGCAAGATGGCCGGATACAATCGACGCAGTGCCTGTGGACGCGAGATTGCGTATCAGGAGCATATTTTTGAACAGGCCGTAGGGAGTGTCTTCCAGATAGACGCGGTAGCGTTCTGTTACGGTTGAAATGGCGCGTAACTGCGGATTTGCAGTCAGGGTCCACGGCGTTCTGCCGTTAGTGGCAAACCATTCGCTTCCCACTCTGGCAAGTATTCTGTTGTTGCGCGGACCTTCTTCGTAGGCTGCTTCGTCCGCGCTTGAAAGGCAGATTATCCTGCGCGTCAGCCCGGCGCCGTTAAAGGCAAGCTCTTCGATAAATTTGCTGTTTCCGCAGATAAGCTCGCTGTTGCTTGTCCACAAGCAGGATAATATCGGCTCGTTTGTTAATTTTTGAACAGGCCGCCACTGGGCATAGTCCCAAAGTTCAAGGCCATTTTCTCCCCAGAAAACGGCTTTTGTTCCGTCCGGGGACAAGGCTCCGTTTGAAGAAGAGGGAATGCCGGCATGTGCAAGAGTCCTGACTGTTTTTCCGTTGACTTCAAAACGCCAGACCGCGGTTTCTTTTTGCATTGAAGAAATTACGGTAACGGCTTTTGTTCCTGACGGCGAAGCCGGCCACAGCACCTTGATGTTTCCGGCTCCCTGAGGAATCGTAACATGGGGAAGAATCGATGCGCTGTGCTGATCTTCACCTAACAAAAAAAACTGAAGGCTTTTATCTCTTTTATTAATCAGGATTGAACCGGAATCAGGCGCAATCCAGAAACGGTCGAAATCGGAATCAAAATCGATAGGTAAAGAAGACGCGGCGCTGCCGATGGAAAGAAAATCGCCGTAAATCGTTCTTGTAAAAAGTTCCGGGTTCAGAACGCGGTACAGGGTGTTCCCCAAAAAATAATAAAAATCCCCCTGCTGTCCCCATAAAACAGAGGTGATTCTTCCGCTTCCTATCTGCCTTAACCGCTCGTCCCCGATAGCGTCAAGGTCCTGAATAATCGGGAAATAAAAAAGCCTCTTGCCCTTTGAATAGACAAAAATTCTTGAATCGGGACTCCAGCGGGCAGGGAAGTCAGCGGAGGGAAGTTCTACTTTTTCGCTGATTAGCCTTTTTGCGCCGCTTGCCGTTTCCACGAGAATCAGATTCCCTAAAGCGGCGCTTATCGGCTCAAGGTAGAGAATCCAGCGGCCGTCGGCGGAAGCGGCCAAAGTTTCAAGCCTGCCTTTCAGCGGCACTCTGCCTGTCGCGAAGGAGGGGAAGCCCGGAATAGCGGAAGGCAGACCGCCTGCAGCCGGTATTCTTGCCGCTCCCATGTGGTTAAGGGCGATAATTGTTCTGCCGTTGTTTACCAGTTCCAATTTTTCCGGGAAAGCGGTCAACTGCTGTATGGATAGATCAGTAAGCCGGGCGGTAAAAACAGTTTTTTGGGACTCAAACTCGGCCCTGAACAGGAGCTGATCGCCCGATAAATTCAAATCGCTAAAGCTAAATCCAAAAAGAGGGGCGAACCCGGCAAGGGAAAATATCAAAAAAAGAAAATTTTTCCGTTTTTTCATCTAAAATTCCCTGTCTTTTTGGAAAAGAAACTCGTCTAATTCCCGCTCCAGGTCGGAAAGGCGCTCTTCCATGTCCGCAAGCCGCCTGATTGAGTATTTTATCTGCCGATCCATCAATTTACCGCATGCGTCGTCTAAAACTTCGCTGAAAGAGTACATGCCTGATGCTACCGCGGGTTTTTTGCCAAATGTCATTAATATAATTGTAGCGTATTTTTTGTATTATTGCTATTCTTCGACGGACTTTTTCCATTGCAGGATAGGCGGAATGTTGATATCGCCCGGCGTTACTGCGTGCGCCGTTTTAACGCCTGATATCGGCGATTCGGGCGGCATTTCCCCCGCCTCGACTTTATCAAAAGCTCTGATATAGGTAAAAACAGCCAAAAACGCCAAAAGAATAAAAATCAACTTGCGCATACCGACTCCTATCTTAATATATTTATTTCAAAAGTTCAAGCGGATTCACCAGCTTTCCGTTTTTATCGTATATCGTAAAGTGCAGATGCGAGCCCGTACTGTATCCGGTATTGCCCACTTCCGCTATTTTCTTGCCTCTGGCGACCTTATCCCCCTGTTTTACCGCGTAGGAGCTAAGGTGGCCGTAGAGGGTCTTGAAGCCGTTGCCGTGGCTTAAAATGACGTACTTCCCGTACAGCCAGTTTTCGCTCACAACGGAGACGGTCCCTTCCATGGCGGCAACGACCGGCGCGCCTGTGTTTCCCCTTAAATCAATGCCTGTGTGGAAATTCAGCGCGCCGCTGATTGGGTCTTTGCGCATGCCGAATTTGCTGGTTATGTATCTGCTCTGAACCGGGTAGATAAACAGTTCCCCAAGGCTCATTTTAAGGTCAATGTCGTTCATCCGCGCGCCGGGAATAAAGAGGGTCTCTCCCTCTTTGATATTGTCGCTTTTTATGTCGTTAACATCGAGGATTACTTCCAGGGGCACGTTAAAGGCAGTCGAAATTTTCGAAAGATTGTCGCCTTTTTTTACGGAGTAGGGAATGCCGTCAATATTCGGGATTTTAAGGATTGTTCCTTCCTGAAGGGCTTTTGCGTTGCGGATATCGTTTGAAGCGATAATCGCGCCCAAAGAAATGTTGAAATTTTTCGCGATCAGGGAGACGGAATCGCCTTTTCTCACCTTGTACTGCTGCCATTCAAAGCTAATCAGCGCTTCCTGCGGGTTTTCCGGCTCTGTAGTCGGGTTTTTTTCAGCTCTGTCCCCGGCAGGAGCGGCTCTGTCCCCAAGAGACAGCGCAAGGCTGGAAATCCCTGTCGCGGCATATTGCATTGTCTGGCGTACGGTGTCTTCGGCCGCAGGCTGAAAAACGAAGTTTTCCGGCGTTCTTATCTCAAGATCGTCCCATTTTAGCGCGGCGAGGGCGATCAAGACGGTTCCGGCGATGATCGCGAGGGTTCCCGCCGAAGGAAGGGGAATGCTGAAACCGCTTCCGCGCGGTTTTTCCCTGCCGGAAAACGCTTTTGGCTCGCGTTCCGCCTTAAACCTGCGCTTGGGAGCCTCTGTTTTAAGCGGCTGTGAGGTGAATTTGAAGAACGATTCGGTTTTTCTGCTCTTTATTCGAACCGGTTTTTGACTGAACTGGCTCATAAATCCCGATGCAAAACCTGCCGATTTATTATTAGACCCTGAAAGTGACGCTTTACGCTGCATGTTTCGGCCGCGCTTAGCGACTTGTTGATATCCTGTTATTGCTCCCATACTGGGTTTATCGACAAAAAATGTATTTAGGATTATATATGAATGTAATATATGAAGATAAATGGGACAAAAGCTGTTTTTTTGGCTCTTGGAACGGCGTTGATCTTAAAATTGTTCTTTTTTGATTTTATGGTGGCGCAGGGACATTCAATGGAACCGTCGATAAAAAACGGCGCTGTCCTTGTAATCAGCCGTTTAAGGTACGGACTGCGTCTTCCCTGGATGCAGAATTACCTTTTGCGCTGGTCCCTGCCGAAAATAGGGGAAGTGGTGGTTTTTTACACGCCTTCGGGCGAGCTTGCGGTTAAGCGCTGTGCCGGCATTTCAGAAGAGAGCGGCTTTTTTGCCGAAGGCGACAACGTGTCTGTGTCTTACGATTCGCGCTCTTACGGGCCTGTTTCGGCGGATAATGTTATTGGAAAGGTATTGGGGTATTAGATGCACAAGCGGCGGTTTATTCTTGTTTTCTCCGGTTTGATTCTCTTCGCCGTTTATCTGCTGATACACTACAGCATGTTGATGCTGAGCGGCAGAGTTTCTCCTGTTCCGCGCCAGAGCGTGGGTTTTACGGAACGCGGCCCAATACTGGACAGAAACGGACGTTTTCTTGCGCTTCAAATCCGCTTTGCCGATGTCAGCGTATGGCGGCCTTCGATAAGCGATATTGATGTTTTATCAAATGAGCTTGAAGCAATCCTCGATATGCCTTCTGTTGAAATTCGCGGTAAAATAAATTCTTCTGAATCGAATTTTCTTTATTTAAAAAGACAGATTGATGATTCGACTGCCAGAAGCCTGTCCGCCGTGCTTGAGGAAAAAAAGATCAGGGGAGTGATGGTTCAGCCTATTGTCGGAAGATTGTACCCGGAAAAAAATCTTGCAGGACAGATTGTCGGTTTTGTCGGGGACAGAAATAGGGGCCTTGAAGGAATCGAATACGCTTTTAACAATACGCTTGACGGAGTTGATTCCGAAGGCAAGGGCTCTCAGGTAATACTTACAATAGACACAAATGTTCAGCATATTCTTGAGCGGATCGCCTCGCGCACAATGGACGAAACAAAAGCGGAAGCCGTTATGCTTCTTGCGATGGACCCGCGCTCAGGCGACATTCTCGGCTCGGCGTCTCTTCCCGGTTTTGATCCGAACAACATCCGCGACTCAAACGAAATAAGCAGAATGAACCGCCCTGCTATCTGGGCATACGAGCCGGGTTCAGTCTTCAAAGTTTTTACCGTCGCGGCGCTGATGGATTCCGGGGCTATTTCAGGTAACTCGGTTTTTAACTGCAACGGCGTCTATATCACAAGAAGCGGAAGCCCCATCAACTGCCTTGGCGCTCACGGCAGAGTCACCGCAAGGGAAATAATCGTCCACTCCTGCAACGTCGGTGTAGCGCACGCTTCGGAAAATATCAGCTCCAGCGGTTTTTATAATCTGTTGAGCGGTTTTGGCTTCGGCTCGCGAACCGGCGCCGGCAGTCCGGGCGAAACAGCCGGCTATCTTATGCAGAGCGGACAGTGGTCGGACAGATCAAAACCCACGCTTGCCTTTGGCCAGGAAATCGCGGTTTCCGCCTGGCAGATGCTTCAGGCGGCTTCCGCTATCGCCAATGACGGCGTGCTTGTTCCTCCAAGAATTGTTTCAAAAGTAATATCAGCCGACGGTAATACCGCAACGGAGTGGACTGGCGGAGAGCGCAGACGCGTTATTAAGGCGGAAACCGCAAGAGCCATGCGTTCTTATATGGTGGATGCAGCTTCAGGAATAGGGACAGGCTGGCGCGCCGCGGTTGAAGACCTTTCGCTCGCGGTAAAAACCGGAACAGCGCAAATTATCGATCCCGCCACAAAAAGATATTCGCAGACCGATTTTATCGCAAGCTGTATCGCACTGCTTCCGGCGGAATCACCCTCGCTCATCCTTTACCTTGCGATCATAAAACCAAAAGGCGAAATTTTAGGCGGCAGGATCGCGGCTCCGGCAATCCGCGAAGCGGCTGAGTCTCTTATCGATTACCTCGGCATTCCGCGAGGACGCAATCCGCAGATCAGCCATCCTTCTTCGGTAAGCATACCGCAAGGCCGCCTTCCCCCTGTTCAAACGCATGTTCCCGATTTTACAGGCATTTCAAAGCGCGTGCTTCTTCCGCTCCTGTTACGCGACGATATAACCGTGGAAATTCGCGGTGACGGCTGGGTTCGCCGACAGAGTCCGCCGGCAGGAACTCCTGTTTCCGCAGGCATGACGATTATTCTGGAACTTGAATAGGAGCCCCAGCCGTGTCTTTTTGGGAAATAAACAAAAAAGTTTTAATCGAACAATACGGCGGCCTGCTTGATGAGCTCACATTGGAAGGCGATGATATTCTTCCGCCTGAGGACATAAAAATTGAAACCGCGCCCACAGGAGAGCCGTCTCTTTCCATCAGGGGAATCCATGTTCATTCACCGCGCGATCCTGCGCGTGAGGGACAGCGTCTTGCGGAAACGGTAAAGGAGGAGAAGGGGCCTGTCGTTATCCTCGGCTTTGGCCTTGGCTATGCGGCACAGGCCGCGGCTGTTTTTGGCCGCCCGATAATAATTGTAGAAAAGTACAGAAATCTTCTACGCATGGCGCTGGAATTGCGCGATTTTAGCGAATTTCTTTCCAAAAACAGGATAATGTTTGTTATTGGCGGCACAGGAGATGGGATAACGGGCGCACTCGATATAACGGACGAGCTTGTTTCCACGGATGAAAGCGCGGATAAAAAAAACGCTCCCTCTGTTATCCGCAACAGGGCGCTTGCCGGTCTTGACGAACAGTGGTACAAACAGGTAGAAGATAAAATTCGCACATGGACAATGAGGGATGAGGTTAATATGGCGACCCTCAAGCGTTTCGGGCGGCGCTGGGTGCGAAACCTTTCGCGTAACATGAACGCGATACGCGATTACCCGGGCATTTCACAGCTTGAGGGATTGGCCGCGGGGAATGTTGGAGAAGATTTCACGCAGAGGCGCGAAAACGCAAAGGACGCGGAGAATAAATTAAAGGAGAATCCTCTTCCTGTATTCCTTGCGGCGGCGGGTCCAAGCCTTGACAGAATAAAACCCCTGTTACGTGACATTTACAACAGGTGCATTGTCGTCGCGGTGGACACGAACCTTCGTTTTTTTACAAAGAACGGGATAGAACCGGATTTTGTCCTTACCGTAGACCCTCAGTTTTGGAACAGCCGCCACCTTGACCGCTGTATCTGCGAACGGACGGCGCTGATAGCCGAGTCCGCTGTTTATCCACCCGTGCTGAACCTGCCCTTCAAAAATATATTTTTGTGCGGCTCTTTGTTTCCGCTCGGAACATTTATAGAAAAGCAGGTTGATCCCAAGGGCAGGTTGGGGGCGGGAGGCTCCGTGGCTACTACGGCATGGGATTTCGCGCGTATGCTTAACGGTGATGAAATATGGATCGCAGGGCTTGACCTCTCCTTTCCCGGTTTAAAAACGCATTTCCGCGGCGCACGTTTTGAAGAGCGCTCCAACTCGGAATCAGGCCGCTTTAATCCCGTCGAAAAATGGGTGTTACGCGCACTTCGTGACGGCTTCCCGTTCAAAGCGCGTTCGGCACGAGGAGAGCAAGTTCTCACAGATCGCAGGCTTTCCCTCTACGCCGTCTGGTTCGAGAATCAATTCCGCCTGCACCCGACAGTGAAAAATTACGGTCTTTTTCAGGACGGGCTTGCGATTGCGGGACTCCAGACGGCTGACACTGAAAAGTTTCTCGCGCTTCCCGAACGCCGCGTAGAAATTGACCGCCGCATAAAAGAAACATTCGCGCAAATAGAAAAAGATTTTCACGATCCCGAAAAGACGCGCCAAAGGGCACAGCGTTATGAAAACGCCGTTTCCGGCTTAAAACGCGGAATTGGAAGCATAAAAAGAGCCGCACAAGAAGGCGCGTCTATTGCGCGTAATGCGTTAAAACGCGAGTTAAATCCGCAACAGCAGAATAGAGTCTTAAAAGAACTGGACGAAATTACGCGGCGCATAGCGGAGAGCGAAGTTAAAGAAGTCGCGGGTTTTTTGTATCCGCCCGTAGAAGCTGAAAAAGAGGGAAGCGCGGAGAGCCGTTCGCAGGCGGAAAAAGGCGATCCCTTTCGCGCTTATCTTCAGTCATCGGTAAAACTTTTTTCAGGTCTGGCGGAAGCCGCCGACGAAGCGTGGAAATAAGGTGTTGTGCAACAATTGACAGTTTCCGCCCTGTCTGCTATAATACGTAAGATGGATAATTTCGCGGACAGATTGAACAATATAAAGGAATCAATTCTCAAATATGTGCCGGCAAGGTATATATATCTATTTGGTTCGTATGCTTATGGAAATCCCACTGAAAAAAGCGATATAGATATTTATATTGTAACACCGGACAATATGAATAATTTCTCTGAATTATATACTAAAATCATTGGCGATTTAGGCGATAAAAAAATATTCTTTATTGATTTATCGTTGAATGTGGAAAGTGATTTTAATACTCGAAAAACAAAAAATAGGTTTGAAAAAACTGTATTTCAAAAAGGAAAGATAATATATGAGCGATGTTAATTATTGTATTAATGCGGTAGAGAAAATTAGAAATTTTGAACCAATACTTGATATAAGAAATTTATAATGAATTGTAAACGCGCCACGCAATAACCTTTAAGGCTGGTTGCGCAAAGCACACTCCGCAGTAATGTATGCCTAAAGAATCCACTTGGGGGCCTGTCCGAGGCCAAAAGCACCATGCACGCATGGCACTTTTGCCACGGACACCCCTCAAGTATTTTATCGGGCATACATTTCTGCAATTACTGGGGCGCACAGGCAAGCACCCCGTCAAGGGGTGTGGATGAACAAAATTTTCACGGCGTGGCGCACAGAAAAAGTTATTAAGACGAGAAATGCGCGAGGGATTTATCCCGAGTGGTGCGCCCAGGGTCTTGTGCGCACCAGCCTTACAGATTGTTACGGAGTTTTTGGGGCATACATTACTGCAAAAACGGTGTCAGGCAATTTTGTATGTCAAAAAATACAATATAGTAGCGAAAAAAAATTAAAGATTCTGTTAAGACATTCATTGTTAATGAAAAAAGAAATACACCTTTAAATTGATATTTGTCTTATTCAAAAGGAGAATATACATTTTGACTTTTACTATCTTTCCAATTTACGGTATATATTCCCGCTCCGTTCTGTTTATATAAATCAAAAAGAGAACGATTATACGTAAATATAATGTTTCTATAATCATAATAATCATACGAAAGCCTGTTGCTTACATCATTTACATTACAATAAATGGTTAAAGTAACTGAACCATCGTGCTCCTCTGTCTTAACAAAATTTCTGCCAATAGCCGTAACGTTTTTAGGTATGACAAATTTTTTCCCTCCTGATACAATAATATCTTGGTACTCTCCTATTGTAACAAGGCTTTCAGGAAGTATAATATCTCTAGCACTAGTAAAATATAGAGCACAAGCCCCGAGATAAGTAAGTGTATCCGGTAAAACTATATTTTGTACACCTACATTCATAAACGCGCCGCTTTTAGGACTATAATCAGTATAACTAATATAATTCTTATACTCACACGTTCCGTCTGCAATTTTAGTAACAGGCTTTCCTTCAATTAAATTGGGTATTGCTATCTCTGTTTTATTCCCAATATATTTTATGATGGTAACGGTACCATTTTCTATTTTATATTCAAAATCCGAAGCGGGGCTTTCTGGAATCGCGGGGTTTAAACCGCCGCCGCCTTCCGTTAATGTCCAAGAGGAAAGAAAAATATTGTCTTTCGCTCCCGCGCCGAAAGCCGTAAACACGTTCGACAACTGCCCGCTTTTTAATTTAAGAGTAACTTTATCATTGTCTCTTGAAGCATCGAAATTTTCGGGAGAAACTATTATTCCTTCCGCATAAGGTGTCATCGTAACGACGTTTTCCGAGACAGACCACGTGCCTGTAAAACTTTTATTAATATTGCTTTTCGTAACTGCATACGTACTATCCGGTTTAAAATCAATTCTGTGTTTAATTTTATTATCCTGCGGGTTGTCAAAATGGTATGTTCCCGCGATTCCAAAATCGTCATCTTCCTTACAGGCGGCGAAAACAGTTGTAATTAATAAAACCAAAGCGAGGCTTAATACCTTAAATAAACCGTTCTTTTTCATAAAATACTCCTTATTTTGGGTCTGTTGACATGAGAAATGAGAAAAAGTTATAAATTTACTCGTTTTTTGGTGAATATTAAGAAAAATGGTAGAAAATTTTGTATATGTCTGCTCTTTTAGGCGGTTAATACTTAATGGGGGGGGGGGGG
>JGI24698J34947_10001453_pt1 | contig 12458 bp, 10 predicted proteins | sample TergutMp193P3_FD_34947 | JGI IMG/M metagenome (IMG submission 34947)
TATTAAAAGAATCTGTTCTGGAGTGGGAAACGCCCGCCGATGAACAGTATGAAATCATCGAACGGTTTGTGTATGGAACATTGTATATCGATGAGGTGCTGAAAAACCCGTCACTGGACTCGCCCGAATTTCAAAACAGGTACTATTACCGCATCAGCGCCTTTAACCCCGCGCAGGCTCTTGACGAAAGCGAACCCTGTGAGCCGCAGTATGCCATGCTGTTCCGTTCACCGTCCGGAGCCCGGGCTTCCGATGCCATATCATCCGATTATATAGAGGTACGATGGGAAAGCGTGGAAGGAGCCGTATCCTATGAAATATGGAGAAGCTCCAGCGAAAGGGGCTTACCGGTTCTTTTGGGCGTCGTTTCGGGTAATCAGAATTATTTTATAAATATGATTGACAAAAACGATCAGGGAGTGGAGTTTTATTATATCATAACGGCTATAAACCGCCTTGGCAATGTATCCCTGCAAACAAGACCCGTTATGGGTAGTACCTTGAAGGAAGGCGCGCCCGTGAGACCGGTGATACGGCGTACCCCTGGTTACGGCAGGGGCAATTCAAGCAGTACAACCAGAATCGAATGGGATGCGGTAGACAACGCGGAATATTATGCGGTGTCTCGTTTTACCAGAAACGCGAAAACCGACGAGACTGATTATTCGTTAACCAGGCTTACCACGGAAACCAAAAATACCTTCTGGGTTGACTCAGCGGGGCTCAAGCCGGGTATCTATTACTATTACCGGGTTTGGGCTATAGGAAAAGACTCTGCGGATAAGGAAGTGAAAAGCCCGGCTTCCGGCCCCGGTTCCGACAAATTGGTGAATAAAGATATGGAAAAGGCAGACCTTGATTCATTGGCTGAAAGTTATATTTTAAGCCCACCCGATACGGTTATCGCGGAAAAAAACATCGACGGCACTATTACCATAAAATGGACGCCTCCCATTGGCAGCGACGAAGAAGTACGTTCATTTATCTATACCGTTTATGCGGACAGTGAAATTAACGGATCTTTTGTTAATGCGGTCAGTTCCGGCATTACTTCAACCATCGTAGACGGTTATATTCGCGCCGAGAGAGTTTCCGCCCAATACGGCCAGTTCTTCAGGGTTGTTACGTTTAACGGACCCGCCGAGAGCGCCTCCAGTGTCGTAGTCACTCCGGTTCCCTCGGAGGCGGTTATTGAGGATGTGACACAGTATGCGTTTATCTCGCCCGATGCGGCGGCAAACACAAACGGAGTGTACCCGGTCAGGATCACCTGGAAAAAACCGGAAAATGACGAACCCGTTTTCTACCATGTACAGCGTTCAACCAGAGAGGACGGCGGTTTCTCCCGAATCAACGAAGCGCCGTTGAAAGCGGACGGCACGGGGTTTGTCGGGTATTCTTTTGATGAGGACTCCGGTCTTTATTCCTTTATTGACCGCAACGATACGGCAAAGGCGGGCAGAAAATACTACTACCGCGTACTTTCGCTCAACCAGTTGGGAGACGGCAATTTCTATTCGAAGGTACTCACCGGCTGGGGCGCTTTGACGCATACCCAGTATATGCTTGAATACAACAAAACCATGAGCGCGGCGCTCAAAAAACTCACCTATATGCACAAGCCGGGCAGTACCGAAAAACTGGGAACGGAAACGAAAAATGGTACGTTAAGTGGAACCATTTATTACAACGGGAGGCTTTCCGGCCTGGGCGCTTATATAGAAATCAAGCTTACCAACTACGCCGAGTTTTATATTGAAAATGAGCCGGAAAACGGCGTATATTTTACCTTGAACGGCAATTCCAACACGACGGCGAACATGAGTTCCAACGGAAATATGGACGGAACCGTGACCTGTACGGGAATGTACCCCGGCAGCGTATCTTACGACCGGATCGAGATTAAGGGCGGGGCCGCCGGGGGCGGCACTTACGGCATTCAACCGGCTGGGTTTCCACGGGTGGAGCTTCCCTATACGGTTCTGAACTAGCGGCGGGTGGTAGTAATTTGTAGCTTTCTTGTGTATAATTTGTTCTATGAGTGGTATGAAATATAGAGGGTTTTTAGTCCTTTTTTCTATTTTTCTTTCCGTCCCGATTTTTGCCCAGGCGGACTTGCAACCGGCGGCTATTGTCAATTTGATCAAGAGTGAGCCGATAAATGTTAAGCAGCTTCGTGTTGAGGTTGAACGCAGAGAGAAAAGCGATGGGCGGATATATAACGCCGAGGAACGGCGTGCGGTTCTGGATGCGATGATCAATGAACGGCTGGTAATTCAGGCTGCGGAAAGGGATAAAATTACCGTTTCTGAAAACGAAGTAACCGCGCGGATTGAGGAACTCAAGACCCAAATGGGTGAGGTCATTAGACGTAAACCCACGGATGCGGAATTTGCCACTGCAATCAGAAGTCAGTTCGGTTTTGAAATGCAGGCGTTTCGGGATCAAACGCGGAATGATCTGGTCACTCAAAAATACCTCATGACCAAAAAGCAGAGTACTTTTGAAAATATCAAAAACCCAACCGAGCAGGATATTATCAATACTTATAATTTGAGAAGATCAGAGTTAGTCAGGCCGGATACCATCCGATTTTCCATGATTCAAGTAGCTTACGGGGCAGACGCCGCAGCCAAAAACAAAGCCAGGGAGTTGGCGGATCGGCTGGTGAGGGAAATTGGTTCCAGCCCCTCCAAATTCGACGAGATAGTTCTTCGCAGCCAGGCTCCCAATTCCGGTTATCAGGCGGGGGATGGCGGTTATTTACCCCGGAATATACAAACCGCTCAAGTTGTGGGGCAGGACTTTATTAACACGGCATTTAATCTTAAACAGGGGGAAGTTTCAAAGGTGATTGAAGGGCTGGGCGGTTATCAGATCATCAAAGTAACCGAAACTTATGCCATGAAAAGCCTTGAATTGGATGATATTTTTCAGCCTGGAACCCGTATAACGGTACGGGAGTATATACGCAACTACCTTTTGCAGGAACGGCGTATGATGGCGCTTTTTGAAGCTACCCAGGAACTGGTAACTGAACTGAGAGCGGGCAGGACCTTTCAGATATTTGAAAGAAACCTGACCTGGTAGGGGAAGGCTGTGGCATCCCGCAGAAAGGGCCGCATTTTGGCATTTCAGGCGTTGTACTGCTGGGAAGCGACTCATACCCCTGTTGAAGAATTGATGGCTTTCTCCTGGCTGGAAAATGGAAAGCAGGCTGCCCTTGACAATGAACTTGCTGATTTTTCACGTCTGTTGATAGCGGGTACTATTGAGAATGTCGGAACTGTTGACGAAATGATCAAAAAACATTTGCAACATTGGGATATTTCGCGGCTTAATCGCGTGGATCTGGCGATTCTCAGGATGAGCGTATACACATTAATCTATCAGGGTGAAATAGCCCCTTCAATCGTCATTGATGAAGCAATCGGTATTTCCAAAGAATTTGGAACCGATGATTCTTTCCGGTTTGTCAACGGGGTTCTTGACAGTATACGAATGACCCTTCAGGCCGCAACATGAACAAACCATTCAAACTGCGCGATATATCATTGCTGCGAATAACGTTTTTTTCCGGCCTGTTGCTGCTGATGGTGATTGGCGGTCTGCTTACCGGCGTTTTCGTCAACAACCGCGGCGCAGTGAGCGAATTGCAGGAAAGCACCTTTCACCGGCTGCTGCGGGAATATGATTTTAAGTACCGGCAAATTATTCAGACGGGTTCCGCCATGCGGCGTCAGGAAACTGAACGCTTTGACAATGATCTTAACCGGCTGGAAAAACACGCCGAGGCGGTTGAATCGTGGCTTTCTGTTTTGAAACGCCGCAGACAGTTGGCGCAGCTTGATTCCCGCTATGAACGATCCTACCGGCAGTCGGCGCAACGGGCAGCGCAGGTCTTTCCCCATTCCGAGCCAATCGCCGCTATTGCCGCCGCCGCCCTTGTGTACAACACTGCCATAACCAGAGAAGCGGAGGCGCATCTGCGGAATACCCTTCCCCTGTTGGCCAGTTCGCGCTTTGCCCCCCTGCGTCTGAGCCTCCATGTGCTGCTGGGCGATTTCAAAAGTCCCGAACAGACGCTTGTCAGCCTGCCCAGCGATTTTACAGCGCCGCAGTACTTTACCGCCTCAGATTTGGAAACCGAAATTATCTTTCCCGATCTGATAATACTCAAAATACTTACTGATGATATTCCGGCTGCCGCCATTGATATTCAAACCGGACTTGTCGGCTTTCCTTCGCCCGCCCTTATCCGCCTTGCCGCCGAATATTTTTACGATTTTGGCAGCCTTCTTCGCTCGGCGGAATTATTCTCAATGCTGCCGGAAGAAGCGGCGATGAGCCGGCAGGCGGACGCATTGTGGCTTGCCGGTTATACCGACAACGCCCGCACGCTTTGGACGATGTTATCGGCAGCGCCGCCGGTGTGGACTCCAACGCAAACCAGGGCGCTGTACAACCTTGCCATGACTGCCGAAACCCTGGAGGAAGAAGCGGAACTGCTTAAGCGGCTGGTGGAAGCGTCCCGTTCTGAAAAAAGCGCCGGTGAAGATACCATCCGCCGGTTCGGTCTTATCTGGTTGAGCCGCCTGTTTGACGCTCCACAGGCAGTGGCGGTTTTGGATGCCGAAAGCGGCGGCGAAGATCCCCTTATTGACCTTGAAAGGCTCAGGCGGCGGACGGAAATGGTCGAAGTACCCCGCATGGTTGCCGAAACATGGCTCCTTTTGGAACGTTACCCCGAATTGGAGTATTTGTACGAATGGGGCGCTTGGTACTTTGACCGGCAGCGCAACTATGCCGAAACCGCCAGATTATTAAAAACCGCCGCACGGCATAATTTTTCCGGCTACTGGGTTGACTTTCACCAGGCGCTGCAGTATGTCCACGAGGATAATTTTGACGCCGCAGAGGATTTATTTGCCGAAGCCGCTTCAGCAGCCGTTACCGCAACAGACGGCGAATGGGCGGCGGCGGCGAATTTGGGGCGTATCCTTGAGGTACAGCGCGCCCCGAGGCGTGCGTTGGAAAATTACGAAAAGGCAATGGCAGTTGTCATGGAGTTGGACGTGGATATTGCCTCCCGAATCCAGGTTCGCATTGCCCATTGCCTGCAAACCCTGGGCAGGACAACCGAAAGCCGACTCGCCCTGGAATACGCCCTTGACCTTAACCCCGACAACCTCACCGCCCGCCTGGAACTGGGGCGACTGGAATAAAGGGTATTAATATCCCATACCCTTCTTGACCATCAAGGCTATTTTCTGTATATTATGAGGCATAAACACATAAATTTTGGAGGATACACATGAAGGTAAAACCCTTGGCAGATCGGGTTATAGTAAAACTGGAAAAGACTGAGGCAAAAACCGCCGGCGGGATAATCATCCCCGATACCGCCCAGGAAAAGACCCAGCAAGGCGTAGTGGTAGAAATCGGTGACGATGAAGCGATTAAGGTAAAAGCCGGTCAAAAAGTAATGTACGACAAGTATGCCGGAACCCAGGTCAAAATCAACGGGGAAGAACACCTCATCCTCAAAATGGCCGATGTTATCGCCATTGTTGAGTAAAAGGCAATAGCTTCAACTTGATCCGCAAATATTCCGGCGGGTCAAGTTGAGGTGTCTTTACCGGTTGCGCCTTTCTTCCTCAGCTTTACATTCAACGCACATCAGCGCATAAGGTATCGCTTCCAGCCGGTCAGGTGGGATGCGCTTTTCACATTTGATACAATGTCCATATTTTCCCTGGCTTATCCGGGTAAGGGCGGATTCTATCAGTTTAAGCTGCTTGAGTTCCTGAGCGCCAAGGACTTCAATCATTTTCCTGTCTATGTCATCAGATGCAATATCTGCAAAGTCCTTGGGGTCCATTCCTTCAACAATTTCCTTAAAATCTTTGCTGCCGGCAATGAGGGTTTCCAGTATCTCCGATTTTAATGCTAAAAGGGATTGTTCCATCTGTTCTACAAAAGTCTGCCAATCCACTTTGGGTTTGGAGCTGGATTTTCGGGGACTTCCCTTTTCCGTTCCCGTAGTTTCCTTTTTCTTTTTTTCACCAGCCATGTTGGTTCTCCTCTTGGTTGTGCGTACAATGCCGTAAAATCAGGAATTTGTCAATAGTGCAGCCTTAATATCCTTTTATTCTTTTCCCAAAGAGCATATTCTGGTAGCAGCGGAGACAGCCGGGAAACATTCCGCCTTCGCAGGAATGTATCGTCTTTCGGAATTTGTTGGCGCGCTCTCCGTTATAAATTTCCTTAAATGATTGTTGGGTGATATTCCCCAAAATGTAATCAGGATAATCGGCGCAGAAATGCACATCGCCGTTATAGTTGACGTTTGCCTGACACCAGGGGACGATGCAGTGGTTTCGCACCGGCGTTTCAAGATCGGCGTAGTAGGTGTTGTTCTTTTCCGGATTCAGCGCCGGTACGGTAATAATGGGATGGCCGTAATCTTTTTCCTGAACGCTCTGCAGAATATCAAAAAATTTATATCCGTCAATGCCCTCATTATAACCGGTATTGTAACTTTCAAGACAGTCAATGTCAGTGTCAAGCTTTTCTTTCATAAAGCGGCGCTGTTCGGCGACAATCTTGTCGTTGGTGTAGGTTCCCATGTTGATCATGTGGAGGTCGATGTTCCATTCCCTGCTCGCCTCGGCAAGGTTGGCAAGATCGAGGTAATTATGCTTGGTTACCACGGTAACAATGCTCACGAAGGGATAGTTGGATTTCTGTTTTTGCTTTTCCCGGTTAATCGCCTTAAAACCGGCAATAACTTTGTCATATGCGCCCTTTCCCCGCAGCGAATCATTGACATCGCGGAAGGCGTCAAGCGAAACAAAAATGGTACTCCATTTGTCGCGTACTATTTCTTCGGCATGGCGTTCCATGAGCGTCCCGTTGGTGTTGACGCTGACATACAGTCCCTTTTCCACCATATACCGCGCCAGGGGTAAAAGGTCGGGGTAGAGAAATGGCTCACCGCCCCAAATGTAGGTTACCGGACGCTGCGGGGCGATTTCATCAATAAACCGTTTCCATGTTTCCAGGGGGAGTGTCTTTTTGGCTTCTTCGGCGGCGCAGTCTTTCATGATGCCTTTGTCGCCATACTGTCCGCACATGACGCAGCGGAGGTTGCAGGAGGGAGTTGGCTTGAAGTACACCAGGGCAAGATTATTGAAATGATTGTAGTTGTAATCATGCTTGGGAAAAATACGGGTTTTTCCCATCTTGAAAAAACCGTAAAACATCTTTGCAGACAACCCCCGTTCTTTTGAAAACAAGAGCGGCACAACCGAAAAATTCTTTTTCACTAGTACTCCAAAAATGAGAATATTTTCATTATCTTAGCATAAAAAGCTCATTGAGGGAAGCCTAAAACCACTGGCATTCTTCAATTAACGGATTTTTTACCTTTCCTTTTTGGACGGATACGGTTATTTCTTTAGTGTTTTCCCAGGGTTTTGGTGAAGCGCAAAATTTCCCAGCCGTGTTTTTTCGCTTCCCGTGCCAGAATCCGGTCGGGGTTTACCGCTACCGGCTTTCCGCAGAATTCCATCAAAGAAAGGTCGGTGTAAGAGTCCGAATAAAAACAAGCTTCATTGGGGCGGAATCCATTTTTTTCCAGCCAGGCTTCCACGGCGGTCTTTTTTTTCGGGCCAAAGAAACTGCCGCCCATGATCCTGCCGCTTGTTCTGCCGTTACAAAATTCCAGCGTGCTGGCAATGGAGCCTTCAATACCGAAAAATTGTTCCAGCGGCTGTATTATGGTATAAAGCGACGATGTGGCAAAAATGACCTTTTCGCCCCGGCCAACCGCTTCTCTGATACGATTTGCCGCATCGGTATAAATGTTGGGTTTTATATAACGCTCAAAGCAGGTCCGGGCAATTTGTTCAAGAACATTTTGTTCAATATTCGTAAAATGCTTAACCGCTTCTTCGATAAAATCCATATTGGGGCGGCCAATCTTGTACTTGAGCCAATCAAAGGGGAGTTGATGGAGTTGCGAAAGGCGCATTATGCCCTCACGCATGGCTTCGCGCAAAAAATACCAGGTGCTTGGTTTTTTAATAACGGTATAATCAATATCAAAAATGTGTATCATATAAAGTCCAAATATTTACATTCACTTTCCGCCTGCCGGGAGTAGATGCCCCGCATTTCCATTGGCAAAAGTTGCGCCATTTGCCCCATTACTTCTTCCAGCATTTCCTCTCTTGCTTGCCGATCAAGCCTGCCCTCAAACTTAATCCTGAACGGACGGCCTGCCCTGAAGTAAAAGGGGGTGCGCCGGAAATGCCGCATATTTTCCCATATACGCTCTCCGCCGTAATGAACCACCGGCAATACCGGTATGTTGCTATCAAAAGCCAACTGAACGATCCCTGCCTTTCCCTTTCCTAAAACGCCATTCTTGCTTCGCGTACCCTCCGGGGCGATACATACAAAAAAACCCTCCTCTATCGCCTCTCTTACCTGTTTGAATGCCTCATGAAATGCGCCGTGTCGATCAATGGGAATTGCCCGGTAGGTGTTAAACAAAAACGCAAAGACGGGGTTGTCCCATGTTTCCGATTTAACCAAACCGGTAACGTTAAGGGGATAACTATGCGTTACCAGAATAGGCACTTCAAGAAAATTGATGTGGTTTATCGCTACAATCAGGGGTTTATTTTTTGATAACGCCTCTACGAATTCATGATTGTCTATTTTGCAAATGGTATTAAGAATCCTTTTCAGCACGAGGTTGACTGCTGCGCGTCTAAAGTCCACGTTATACTCCGATGAGCCGCAATGCACCTGGCAGGCAGGATATCTCCAGTTCTTTTCCTTCATAGCAAACTGTTTCACCATCGCAGTGGGCGGCCATACCTCCCTCAAGCGCCGTTAGGTGAAACTGTGAAGCCCTGCCGGTAAAAACGCCTTCACATTCACTCTGTGTCCCTTTAGGGTAATGGAGAACAATGTTCATCAACTTGAGGCGGGTAGGGGGGCGCTGCACAAAGCAAATGTCCAAAAGACCATCGTCCAACAGAGCATTCGGCCCCATGTAAAAACTCCCGCCCATACGTCTGCCGTTTACAATGGAGACAATCGCCACAGGCAGTGTCATTTCATTTTCACCATAGCGGATTTGCAGTACCGGCGACGGATCATAGCGGACAATGTTGATGATGGCTCCCAGCGCATACGCAATGCCGCTTTTGATTTTCATTTTGGCAGCGTCAAAACCTACCTTGGTATCAAAACCTATGCCTACGCCGTTCACAAAATAACGCCCATCGGGAAAAAAGCCGCCTTTAACGAAGCCCACATCCAAACGCCGCTGTTTACCGGCAATCAGAATATTCAGGGCTTTTTCAACGTCTTCGGGAATGCCGGGCGTTGAAGAAAAATCATTGCCCCTGCCAATGGGAAGTATCCCAAAAATCGGCGGTTTAACCGGCGCGGGGGTTCGCGTCAACAGCCCATTCACCACCTCGTTACAGGTTCCATCCCCTCCGGCGGCAATCACCGCATCATCCGCCCCCAGTGGCAAATTCCGCACCATGTCCGGCGCGTCACCAGGTTTCCCGGTTAAAAGTACGGTAAAATCACACCCCTGCTCATGTAAAAACTGCTCAATTTTGGGGCGCTGCTTTGCCGCCTTCCCTTTTCCCGCCGCAGGATTGAGGATAATCCACCATTTGCCGGTTTGCGTCATAAGTTTTAGTATATACCATAGGCTGATAAATGGAAAGAGGATATTTACAAGCCTCAAATATAAACTATAATATATATTAAAAGGCAGGTTTTTATGAAATTAAGCGTCCGTATACCGCTGTTAATCGGTGCAGTAGTTTTAATAACTTCTGTCTGCATCGGTCTGGTAACTTTACAGATAAGCTCCAATATTTTAGAGACAAATATTCTCAGCGGAATAGACGCCAAAAACGATGCAAACGCCGAACTTTTAAGCGCCACCTTAAACGGACAGCTCGACGTACTGAGGGAAATCGCCAACCGCCCCAATACCCGTACTATGGACTGGGCGCTTATGAAGCCGAATCTTACCACCGATATACCGCGCATTAACGCCCTTGATATGGCGCTGGTTACCCCCGACGGTCTTGCCCATTATGTACTGGACGACACCTCCGCTAATTTGGGAGATCGTGAGTACGTTCAGCGGGCTATGGCAGGGGAAAAAGCCATTGGGGTTGTCTTTAGCCGCGTGACCAGCCAAATTGTGGTGATGTTTGCGGTTCCGATTTTTCAAAACGATCAAAGCGGCGCGCCGGTCATCGGCGCAGTGGTAGCGCGCAAGGACGGCGCTGAAGCCCTTTCCGATATAGTGGTCAACTTAAAAAGCTCTTATCCGAGCGGCTATAGTTACATGGTGGACAGTGACGGGACATTCATCGCGCATTCAAACGAGGATTTGGTAAAAACCCAATTCAACCCCACAACAGAAGTGGAAAAAGATTCTTCCTTAAAACCGCTGGCCGATCTGATAACGACTGCCCTGGAGGAAAAAAACGGATTTTCCCGGTACACTTATAACGGAAAAAACCTGCTCGGTGTCTACACGCAGGTTCCCGGTTACCCCTGGCTGCTGTTCAGTTCAATTGAAAGGAAAGATGTAGACAGCCAGCTTTTACATATGCGGATCGTTGTTTTAATAATAGGAATAGTTTTTATAGTTGTGGGTCTGGCAGTCGCGTTCTTTGTTGGAAGGTCTATAGCCAAACCTGTTATCAGCATGGCGATAACCATGAAGGATATTGCCGAGGGCGAAGGCGATCTGACACGGACTGTTGACATCCATTCCAAAGATGAAATCGGCGACCTTGCCCTGTATTTTAACAAGACACTGGAAAACATCAAAGACCTTGTGGGTACTATAAAATACAAAGTCAACGCGCTCACCAATACCGGCTATGAGCTTTCCGTCAATATGAACAAAACTTCAAAAGCGGTAGACAATATTTCGGCTAACTTTGAAACCATAAAGAGCATAGGGGCAAAGCAGGAAAAAGGATCGGGTGAAGTAAACAAGGCGCTGGATAATATAAAGGAAAATATCGATCTTCTGAAAAAAATAATCGAAGCTCAGACCGAGAGCGTAACCACATCGTCTTCCGCCATTGAGGAAATGACAGCTAACATACGTTCGGTCAGCCAAACGCTGGCGGAAAACAATGATAATGTCGAAGATCTGTCGAAAGCGTCGGAACTCGGCAGGACCGCGGTCCAGGCGGTAGTGCAGAAAATACAGGAAATCGCCAAAGATTCAGAGGGGCTTCTGGAGATTAACTCGGTAATGAACCATATCGCCAGCCAGACAAATTTATTGAGCATGAACGCCGCTATCGAAGCGGCGCACGCCGGAGAATCGGGAAAAGGGTTCGCGGTGGTAGCCGAGGAAATCCGTAAGCTTGCCGAATCATCCAGCAAACAGTCCAAAACAACAACGGCGATGTTGAAAAAAATAAAGGCGAGTATAGACGACATTACCAAATCTTCCGATGAAGTTCTTACCCGTTTTGGAGCCATAGACACGGGGATAAGAACTGTTGCCGAGCATGAACTGAATATTCGCAGCGCGATGGAAGAACAGGAAGTCGGCGGAAAACAAATACTGGATGCCGTAGGCCGCCTTAGAGAATTAACAGCGTCTGTTCAAAAAGGTTCTGAAGATATGTCCAAATCCGGCAGTGATTTGACCAGGGAAACAGGTGAATTTATAAAGATCAGTAATGAAGCAATGAGCGGCATGAACCGAATAGTGAACGGCGCGATGAAAGATATAAAAACCGCGGTAACCCATGTAACCGAGACGAATACGGCAAACGATAAGAACTTTAACGGATTGAAAGGTGAAACGACAAAATTCAAAACGACAACAGGAGCAGAAAAGCAGGCCATTTTGGTGATAGATGATGATGGAAAACATCTGCTGATGATCAGGAGTTTCCTTGAGGAAGAATATGACATTACTACAGCCAGCTCTTGTGAAGAAGCCCTGAAACTCCTGTATCAGGGACTTGCCCCCGATTTTATTTTACTGGATCTCTTAATGCCCGATGTAAGTGGATGGGACACGTATGAGAGGATAAGGGGCATAAGCGATTTACACAAGGTTCCGATTGCGATCTTTACGTCTTCGGACGATCCGGGTTACATGGAGCGCGCTAAGGAAATAGGAGCCGTAGATTACATACAAAAACCCTGTAAAAAGAGCGTGCTGTTGGACAAAATAAAACAGACTATTGGTAAATGATGATAAAAAAAAGACCCGTCAGGGTCTTTTTTTTGCGCCATCCCCTAGGGGAGTCGCCTTCCAGTCGCAAACATCTTCATTACATCCCCTAGGGGAGTCGAACCCCTGTTGCCGGGATGAAAACCCGGTGTCCTAACCACTAGACGAAGGGGACTTGTTTCGTCTAGGGAAAATGTAC
>JGI24698J34947_10001454_pt1 | contig 12455 bp, 15 predicted proteins | sample TergutMp193P3_FD_34947 | JGI IMG/M metagenome (IMG submission 34947)
TATACATTATATAAATGGCGCATTGTATTTTATGAGAAAGTAAAGGGGAAAAATATGAAAAAATTGAAACTTTTTAAACGCTTAACTTATCTTGAACCTTTAATATTTCAGCATCAGTGGACTGGTATTGACAACGGCTTGAATGTTTTACAGAATTACGGAACTCTTAGCGAAGTAATGAACGTTTACGATACTCCGCTTTATTATTTTGAAAGAAATAGAGATTAAATACCCCATTTAGCCCCAAACAATAAAGTATTTTCACTGAAAAAAGGAATTGCTTATGAACGCAAAAAAAATTTATACTATAGACGAAATTAAAAAAAAACTTTATTCCGTCGCCCAAAAATATAATGTTGAGCGCATATATTTATTTGGCAGTTACGCAAGAGGCGAGGCAAAAGCAAAAAGCGATATAGATTTAAGAATCGACGGAGATTTAAATTTCGGATATATAAAATATTTTGGAATGTGCGGCGATTTTCAAAAAAAATTTCGCAAACGACTCGATTTAATTACAACCGACGGATTGGACAATAAATTTTTAAAAGCGATAGAAAAAGAAGAGGTGTTAGTTTATGGCAGTTAGTCAAAGAGATATTTCCGCAATAGAGCATATTATAAAATATTGCGATGAAATAGAGCAAGCGCTTACTCGTTTTGGCAAAGAATTGAAAACGCTGCAAAACGATTCCGTTTTCAAAAACGCAATGGCAATGTGCGTTTTGCAAATCGGCGAATTAACCACTCATTTTTCAAAAGAATTTTCAAAAGAATACGACAAAATAAATTGGAAAGAAATTAAAACTATGCGAAATATTGCCGCGCATAATTACGGAATATTCAGCGCAAAGGTTTTGCACAAAACTATGATAGAAGATATTCCAAAATTAAAAACCTATTGTGAAGATATTCTTAAACAAACCTTAAAAAGCGAAAACGACAAAAATTATAAATGAAGCCGCAATATATTACTGCGACATCGGCGGCTATCTTTTTCGCGAAGAAAAATTTGGCTTTTTAAGAAAAAGTTGTTTTTTGCGAAAAATATACCATTAATCACAACAATAAAGTATTTTTGCTGAAAAAAGGAAAAAATGGAAAAGAAAAGCGTTTACATAGAAACTACAATTCCGAGTTTGGTAACGGCGCGACCGAGTAGTAACATTATAGAATTATCGCGTCAATATGTTGCTAAAAATTTTTGGGAAAACGAACGGCATAAATATGACCTGTGTATAAGCCAATATGTCGTTAAAGAATGTGAAAAAGGTGATGAAGTTGCGGCAAGAAGACGACTTGACTTATTAAAAAATATTCGGCTTTTGCCTGTAACAACGCAAGCCGAAAAACTTGCGGAAGAATATTTTGAATTTTTAGAAATACCGCAAAAAGCAAAGACGGATTGCTTTCATTTAGCGGTATGCGTTATGAATGAAATAGATTTTTTGATAAGTTGGAATATGACGCATTTGGGAAGACCAACGTACAAAAAAATAGTTTCATTTAACGAACATCGCAACTTATGGTTGCCTGAATTGTTGACCCCCGATGTGTTTATGGAAGTTATGGAAGAAGAAAGAAAGGAGGAACAAAATGGAGAAGTATAAAGAATTGGAAGACACGGTTGCAGAAGTGTATCGCAAACGCGAATCTATTATGAAAGAGTTTAATTACGACCCCAAGGCGTATCATAAATATTTGCGCGAAACTAAATACGAGGTAGAGAAAGCGGGTTTTCGCTACTTTACGGAAACTGAGCTGGCTGGATTAAGAAAATCGCACAGCCGCGACAACAAAAAAGTAAAATGACAAATAAACCTGACATTTTTGTGTGAAAAAACCTTAAAAAGCGAAAACGACAAAAATTATAAATGAAGCCGCAACATATTACTGCGACATCGGCGGCTATCTTTTTCGCGAAGAAAAATTTGGCTTTTTAAGAAAAAGTCGTTTTTTGCGAAAAATACCCCATTTACCCCAAACAATAAAGTATTTTTACTGCGATAATTGCCGAAAAACAAGGAGTTTTTTTGAGTATTACTGCCGCGCAAAGATTTCGTCTTGGCGTATTCGTCGTGATTTCCATTGCGGCGATATTCGCGCTTTTGATTGTCGGAATCGGCGTAAAATTCTCAAAACAAACGTCGCGCTACTATTCGGAATTTATGGGCGAATCGCTTTCGGGACTCACAAAAGGAATGGACGTAAAATTTAGAGGAATCCCCATAGGAAAGGTCTCGGCGATAAGTTACGACCCCAAAGATTTAAGCAAAGTTCGCGTAGAATTTGAAGTCGAAAAAGAATTTCCTATGAAAAAAGATATGATTGCCGAAACGGGAATGAGCGGAATTACCGGACTTAAATACATAGAAATTATGGGCGGAACAAACGAAGCCGCGCTTTTGCCTCCAAATTCGCTTATTCCGTCGCGACCGTCGCTTTTTGGAACGTTGAGCGACAAAGCCGAAAGCATTTTGGCAAACGTCGAAGAATTGCTGAAAAACCTGAACACCGTAACAAACAGAGACAGTTTGGAAGATTTATTTATCACTTTCAGAAACGTGAAAGAATTGACGTCGAACGTAAATGAAGCGAGCGTAGATTTAGTTGAAAAATTTGATTCCATAGTAACCAGCATAAACAATATGACGACCGTAATGGAACAGTTGGTAAACGATTTTTCAGAAAAAGGACATTTGTTCGATATTATGGTAAATTTGGATTCTACCGTAATTTCGCTAAACGATTTGGCGAAAAATTTCGGTTTGACTTTTAGTCAAAGCCGCGAAGATTTTGGCGCGACTTTGCAGGATTTACGACAAACTATGGAAAATCTCGACGAACTTTCGGGAATGTTAGTCGAAAATCCGTCGCTACTTTTATACGGAACTCCGCAGAAAAAAAGGAAAATAAAATGAAAAGAAAAATTTTTATAATTTTGACGTTTTTTTTAATTTTTATCGCCGTTTTGGGCTGCGTAAAACAACTTACAAAACAATTTTATATGCTAAATTACGACCCCAACAAATTGTCGCCAAGAAATTCGGCAAATCCTTATCCGATAATTATTCGCCTGCGACCGCTTTCAATAGAAAAAGCGTACACAAAACCGAATATAGTTTATCGCCAAAGCGCTTGGGAATTTGATTATTATACGGACCATTTATGGGCGGTTCGTCCAGCGGATATGATAACGGATTTACTATTTAGACATTTGGAAAAAATAAAATTGGTGGAAACTCTTGTGCGCCGTCTCGATGAAAAAGGAACGCCCGATTACGAACTTACGGGAACGATTTTGGCGATAGAAGAATATAACAACAAGGACGAGTGGTATGCGCATTTAACAATTTCGTTCGTTTTATTGGATTTTAAGACGGGAACAGCCGTTTACAGCCGCGTGTTCGAAAAAAATAAGCCCGTCGCAAGCAAAACGCCGCTTGAAGTTGTAAAAGTACTTTCGGAAGCAACGGATATGATAGCTTCGGAATTAATGGAAGATTTAGACAACGTTTTATACAGAATTACGCAAAAACCCGTAAGCGCGGAAATCGAAGTCGAAGAAAAATAATGAAAAAAATAATTGCAATATCGATATTTGCCGCGTTTGCGATATTTGCCGCGCCGCCGCCCGATGTTCCCGGCGTTACTATAACCGACGAAATGTATTTTCTTCATATCACAAAAGACGCGCCGACGTCGAGAGTTGAAAACGACAAAGAATCGTCGAAAAACGATGAAAATAAACGAAATACCGTTCCTATTTACGAACAAATAGCAAAAGACACGACCACTATTCAATTCGGCAAGGGAGCGGTTTTTGTGCAAAGAATGAGCGAAGAAGGAAATATTGAGCCGAACTTTTATATTTACGACGACAAAAACGAGCGAATAGAAGTCGGCGAAACGGGAAAAAAAATAAATTTGTCGCCCGGAAGATACAGATTGGAAATTATAGACAAAACGCCGTTTAATATTATTAGAAATTTTGAAATTATAGAAGCAAAAATTACGCCCGTAATACCGAATTGGAGCGCCGCAAGAATAGAAGTCGTGGACGTAAACGGAGTTCCTGTTCGCGGCAATTACGAATTGGCTTGCCTCGACCCGCTTACGTCGATGGGCAGAGGAAACGGACGCGATATAAATTTGGCGCAAGAATTGCTAATTTGGTATTTGCCCGTCGGATATTACAAAATATTCGGAGTCGGTTCCACGCTTAACGCAATAGATAACTTTTTAACTTTTAGAATAGTGCAAAACGGAGAATATCTTAAACTTACGGTCGTTCAGGATTCCACAGAAAGAATTTTAGGCGGCGGCACGCTTTTGGAAGACATAATGTACGAAAAAAAGCGCAGCAACTGGTCGCATTCCATAAACGTCGGCGGAAGTATGGATTTCAACTATTACAGCGACGACCTTGTGGATACCGTTTCAAATATTACAAATTTTTCGCTTTTAATTTACGACCGTTTGCATTACAAAAAAAACAAACTTGAATTTACGAATTTAATCAAATTAGACGCGGGACTTTTAATAGAGGGCTTTGACTTTACGACTTTGCGGGCGACCAACGACGAATTGCGCGTAAATTCGCTTTTTACGTATCGACTTTTTCCGCGAATCGGACCTTATTGGCGCGGCGAATTTATATCGTCGCTTTTAACGAGAACGGCAAAATTTAGCGAAGAATCGATAAGAAACGAAAACGCGCGAAACTTTTTTATTTTTTACGACAAAGTTCCCGACATAATTGACGACAACGCACAAACAAGAATAGACAGCGTTTCTACGTCTTTTAGAACATTGCCGATTCTTTCGCCCATTCAACTTCAAGCGGGCGGCGGAGTAAATATTCAAATTTTCAAAAATCAAATTTTGGATTTGCGCTTTTTGAACGGTTTGGGAGTAGAATACGAAAAACAATGGGACGCTTGGAAAACGGTATCCGAAAGCGGACTAAAATTTGACTCGACGAGCAATATTTTCAAAAACGTATATAATTCCAAAGATATTGAAAGAATAATTTTAGAAAGAAGCGACGCGCAAAGATTTGATTTCGGTCCAGAATTTATATTGAGTTATTTTATGTATTTAACGAAATATATGACTATTGACGGCGAATTGCGGCTTTTTATGCCGTTTGAAAGATTTTATTCGCCCGATTTTCGAACGCACACGCTTGTTTCGCTTCGTTTAACGCAATATATGAGTTTGGATTACGATTATACGTTTAATTTGGTAAAAGCGAGTCAGGAAGAATTGCAGACAAAAAGCAACAAACACAGAATTTTGGCAAGATTTTCCTTTGCGCGAAGATAAGCATATATTATTTTTTGGAATAAAAAAGGAATTTAATATGAAAAACAATATATATCTCGACAATAACGCGACAACTTGCGTCGCCCGCGAAGTTATAGAAGCGATGCAGCCGTATTTCAGCGAAAAGTGGGGAAATCCGTCGAGTATTCACAGATTTGGCGGAAGCGTCGCGAAAGATATTGCGAAAGCGCGAGTTGCGATAGCCGATTTTTTGAACTGCAAACCCAACGAAATATTTTTTACGGCAAGCGGTTCGGAAGGCAGCAATATAGCGTTAAAAGGATTTTGCGCAAAACGCGGATTTGAAAAATCGCGAATAATAACGAGCGCGGTGGAACATCCCGCGGTGCTAAATACTGCGCAATATCTCGCTTCAAAAGGAGTTTTTGTTCGCGAAATCGGCGTAAACGGCAACGGCTGCGTAAATATTGACGAATTTTGCGAAAATATTAACGAAAACACAATAATTTCGGCAATGTGGGCAAACAACGAAACTGGCGTAATATTTCCGATAGAAAAAATAGTCGAAAAAGCGCGTTCTTTCGGCGCGACAATGCACACCGACGCGGTTCAGGCGGTCGGAAAAATAAATATCGACTTGCAAAAAGTTCCCGTAGATATGCTAAATTTTTCGGGACATAAAATTCACGCGCCAAAGGGAATCGGAGCGTTATTTATTAGAGAAGGCACAAAAATAGAGCCGCTTATTCACGGCGGACATCAGGAAAACGGATTTCGCGCAGGGACGGAAAACGTTCCATATATTATCGGTTTGGCAAAAGCGTGCGAATTGGCAAAAGATAATATTTTATACGAAAATACCGAAATAAAAAAATTGCGAGATAAATTGCAAGACGCGCTTTTGGCAAATTGCAAAGGCGCGGTACTCAACGGCGACAAAGAAAAACGTTTGCCGAATACGCTTAATATTTCCTTTGAATACGTAGAAGGCGAGGCGATTTTATTGCATTTGGACGAACTTGGAATCGCGGCTTCTTCGGGTTCCGCCTGCACGACGGGTTCGCTTGAACCGTCGCACGTAATGCGCGCAATGGGACTTCCCTACGTTTTGGCGCATTCGTCGATTCGTTTTTCTTTGAGCAGATACACCAAAGAAAGCGAAATAGATAAAGTGATAGAAGCGATGCCGCCGATTATCGACAAACTTCGGGCAATTTCACCTTTTTCGGACGGCAAATAAAATATGGAAAAATACGCGATAATTGAATTTTTTAAGAAAATCCATTTTTCTGTAATCGACGACAAATATCTCGCGAGAGAAATCTTAAACGCGACTACAAAATCCGTTTTTTTGTTTTTTCTGCTTCTCTTTGCGATTTCTTTATCGATTTCGGCGATTTTAAGAACGGTAAAAATAACAAATTTGGTTCCCGAAAAAGTTTTTGGCGCGGTCGGAGTTCTTAAATTTCAGGACTATAAATTGGTTTCGTCCGACACCTTAAAAGAAGTTGAAAATTGGCGACTGAAAGAATTTGGAACGCTAATTTCGGGATTGCGAATTCCTGCGGCGCAATATTATCCCGTCCGCGTTACTGTAGGGGAAGACGATTCTATAGATACTCAAAAGGATTTCGTAAATGTGGGGAAAACGCATTTTTCGACCAATATTTTGCCTATGTTTCTTATGAAAAATGCGGATAATATGATAAATATTTCGTGGAAAGAAATTTTTAAAGAATCAAATATTACGGTCGATTTGGATTTTTACAAAACGCTGGTTTCAAAGCCCGCTTTTAAGATAAATATTTTTCTCTCGCAACTCGTAATTATCGGCTGTTTTCAAATGTTTGTATCAATTTTGCAAATTTGGATTTCGCTTATGATTTATCTGATGTTTTTCGGCAGAAAATTAAACGTTTCGGCAAAATTTCGCTTGTTATCGCTTACGACAATTCCGTATTTTATAATTATGCCCGTTTCGCTTTTTGCGGCAAACGTCAGTTTATTCGCGACGGATATTTCTTTGGTTTGCGCGTTAATTATAACTATTCGGGCAATAACGCAAATAGAAATTTTATTGTCGAAAGGAGTAAATTATGAAAAATTGTAAAATTAGTAAAATATTTTTGCTTTTGTTTTCGTTTTTTGCGTTTTCGTTTGCCGACAAAATTATCGACCCGAAAAATATTCTCGATTCAAGTTTGGTTTCGTATTGGAATAACGCGCTTTCTATAATTGAAGACGAATGTTCCGCAAACGTCGTCGTTTTAATCTTTGCAAACGACAGCGAAATTTCAAATTCGCAAGCGCTTTCTCCTACAATTTCCATAATTTACGACAGCATTTCGGGCTTTGAAATTTATCAAAACGATTTTGGAAACGACAACCATTTTATAATTCCGTCGTCTTTTATATCAAATATTATCCCCGAAGCGAATGAAAAATTAAAAATCGGCGAAACAAACGACGCGACTCATTACGTTTTAACTAACGTTACGCGAATGCTTTGCAATCAAAAACAAAACGCCGCAAACGAAGAAATTTACGAAGAGTTGGCAATAGAAGAAATATACAAATCCGAACAAAATTCGCGTATTTTCAGTAAAAATCGAATTTTAACCGCAATTTTATTGTTATTTGTTGTATTTTTATGCGTGATAGGGATTAAAAAGAAAAAAGCAAAGGACGTAAATTTTTCTTATATGTTTAACGGAATGTCCAGAAGCAGTTTTTTCGGCGGGGATTTTGATAATATGAAGTGGTCGTATGGCGGAAAAGAGGAATAATACTTATAATAAAGCGGTGGATGAAACGCTAAAAAATTTGATAGATTTATTTGGCGCGCATCTGTTGAGCGTATCGTCGTTTTTGCAGACAATCGGCGGTTTTAAGCCCGTTTTGCTCGTGCAACTCGACGAGCCGTTTATAAATCTTTTGAAAGACGCAAACGTGTCGAACAACAAAAAAAGCATTCCGTCCGTTTTGAAAGAAGTGGCGACTTTTCCCATTTACATAATAACCCCCCGCGAAATCGCCGCGTTTGCCGACGATTTTCCCATTGAACTTATTCATATGAAAAATCGCTATCGCAAATTATACGGCGAAGACCCCGTCGCCAAAATGAACGTCGATATAAATAATCTTCGCCGCGCCGTAAAAACGTCTTTGCAGGGAATTTTAATGCATTTGCGAACCGCCTATTTATCGCGAAATTTCGACGATTTGTTTATTTGCGAAATAGTAAATAGAATTTATTATACGTTAGAATCCGCTTTATATTTGCGCTCGCAATCGATTCCGTCGGGACTTGGCGAGTTGGTTTTTAAGGTGGAAAGTTGCTACAATCCCAAAAACAGCGTTTTGTCCGAAATTGCGGCAAATATAGAAAGCGGCGAAACCAAAGGAATCGCGGATAATATGCTATCTTTAATTTCTACGCTGGAAGAAATTTTATCGGGCGTAATAAAAGGAATTCCCGCGGAGGAAAATTGAAAAATCTCTGCGATTATTCTAACGAACAAGCAAAAAAAATTCTTCTTGAAACGCAAAAAATTATTTGCGTAATAAGCGCGGCGGAACCCGTGCAAAATTTAGCGCTGAACATAAACGAATTTATTACGCAAAAAATTGCCGATAAAGTTTGCGAAAAGACAAAATATTATCAGACGACGCCGATTTTGCAGGGAATTATTACGCCGTTTAAGCCGCTTGCGTCGACGGGTTTGCATAAAAACAGATTTTCTTCGTTAATTTCGGATTGCGTTTGTTCGCTTTCTTTTGCGGGTGCAAAAAAAATATTCTTTTTAACGAGTTCGGATTTATTTTCATCTTCAATAATTAAGGGAATAAAAAACTACAAAAGCAAACTGCCAAGCGACTTTTCGGTAAAAATAATTTGCTGGCAAAACTTAAAAATCGTGGAAAAAACCGTAGAAAATCAATTTGAAAATCTTTGCGAATATTGGCGAAAAGAATCGGCTATTTTTCTTCTTGCAAACGAATTAAAAGGAATAGAAATTCCAAACGCGCCGCCAAAATTGCGTTTTTCAAAAGAGGATTTTTTAAAATGGAAAAAACGCGGTATGGACCCCGAAAAATTGCGAAAATTATCGCCGAATTATCAGTTTTCTTTTTGGACAAAATATGAACCCTTAAATTATTCGTTTTTAGATAAAATATGCGACGAGATTTGCGATGAATTGTCCAAATTGTAATATTGAAACGCAAAAAGGTGAAATTTCGCATATTTGTAAAAAATGCGGATTTTCTTTGCCGTTTGTTTATCGCGGGAGAAGAATAAGCGAAAAAGAAAAAAGCGAACTTTTTGAAACGGGAAAAACCGCTTGGCAAGACGGCTGGACAAGAAAAGATACGAAAGCGACTTTGCGCGGTCGGCTTGTTTTGGTAGATAATATTTTATCTTTTGAAGCAAAAACGCTTTCTGCAAAATGTCCCAAATGCAAAAAAACAATATATCGCGACAAAAACAAATGGCGTTGCTGCGAATGCGATTTTTCTGTGGGCGAACAACTTTACGGGCGAAAAATGAGCGAAGAAGAGATGGAAAAACTTCTTTCTTTCGGTTATTCGGATGTTTTTGATAATTTTGTATCGTCGAAAGGCAAGTTTTTTTCGGGACATATTGAAATTGACGGCGATTTTTGCTTAAAAATGGTTTTTAAAAATTAGCGCGAAATTTTTTAGAATCCTTTTTCGCTTAAATCTTGCGCGATTTTTAGATAAATTTCGGGAACATTTATTCCGCGAAAATTTTTGTTTTTCAAGTCCAATATTTGTCCGTGCGAAATGTTTTCGTCTATTTTTTTTGCGAAATTTCCCCAATTTGCCGAAAATTCGCTTACTAATCCGTCGTTTTCGCCGCTTATTTTTTTTATATACGGATACGAATAATAAAACGCCAAATCGTCGCTTTTTTTGTTAATTGTCGCGTATAAACTTTGGAAAAAAACTTTGTCGTCCATAATTATTTTTTCGTTAAACTCTTTCATTTTTGCCGTTGTTAATAAATAATTTACGTCGTAAAGATTTGGATTTTTGTCTCCGTATAATTTGCCTAAAATATGCAAAAATTTTTTTATAAATTTCGTATGTATAATTTTTTTACCGTATAAAAAATCGGCAATTTCCGAACCGCGATGCGGCGTGCAGAGCGTCGTTAAACTTGCTATTTTATCGCCGAAATTGTGCTTATAAATAAGAAAACGCGAATCTATTCCGCCTTTGGAATGCGCTATTATATTAACTTTTTCTTTGCCCGTTTTTTCGATAATATTTTGTATAGTTTTTTTGAGTATAAGCGCGTTAGATTCAAAACTGCCCCACGAATCGGTATTTCCGCGAAATACTTTTATTCCTTTGTCCGTCAAAACTTTTGGAATTCTTCCCCAAAATTTTATGACGCTTTTTCTGTCGTGCGCGATAATTCCGTGAACAAGCACGACGGGATATTTTAGGTTTATGTTTTCAAACATTTTTGCGTTTTCCAAATTTTTTGTTGTTTTCGCTAAAAAATACTTTCTGCCGCCAAACAAAAAGAGGCGACTTAAAGCCGCCCCCGTTTTGTTTGTTTTATTAAAGAAAACTATTTTTACTCTTTCTTTACAAAAGCGGTATAGAATTTCCTTTAATCACATATTCAAAGTACTTTTGGGTAACGTCAAGGTTTCCGATGTTCACGCTTCCGCTGATGTGCGTATAAACGTCATTGTGATTTATGGCGCTTTCATATTCGTATTTATACTTGAAATCATTAAAAACAAGTTCGCCTCTGAAATTTCCGTTAAACTTTACCGTTCCTTTAACTATTCTTATAGCTTCGGATGGTAGATTTTCTTTCCATACGGATAACTTCGCGCTACCCAAACCGCCGCCAAAATACAAAATATCCTTATTTGAATAATCGTGATATTCTAATTTTGTCGTATTCGAAGAATAATCGCCCGTGTTATTGGCTTGCACGATTCCATCGCCTTTTTCGGTATAATAACCGTTTGTTCTTCCGTGTTTAAGTTCTTCCCAAGTTTGTCTTGCTTCGACTGCAGCGCGGGTATAAGAATAACTGTAATTCAACTCTTGCACAAACGCGCTAAAAAAAGCGTTTACGTTTATGTCGTTTACGGTTTCTCCGCCTCTATTAGACAAATTTCCGCCAGTAACGTTAGGCGCCGCGGGCATAGAAATCGTTATCGGATTGTTGTCGGAATCAATGTTGTCGGAATCAATATTGTTTTGTTCAACCCCCAAAAATCCTAAAAATACTTCGTCTGGTAAATCTATTTCCTTTTTCCCATCGCTTTGGACATAGAATTTTCCGCTTGTTATTGTTATTGTTTCGTGCTCAAAATTAGCCGTTGTATTGTCAAAAACAACTTTTCCTTTATATTTGCCAGCAAAATTTATAATTCCGTTTACTTTTCCGTTTTGTTCGCCGTTATCGCTATGTTCGCCAAGGATACCTACTGCGCCGCTTAAAAATAACTCGCCGCTATTTGAAAAGTCAAAAAATTTGTAAGTAAAGTTTTCGTAATTTATATCAATTTCTTCTTCTGTTTCTTCATACCATTCGTATTTTATCAACATCTCACTTGCAACTTCAACGCGACCGCCATTTTCATCGCGTATAGTATAATTTGCTTTGGCGGATAAGATTTCTTTTTCGTATTCATACGGACGTTCATCCGCTCTTTTTGCAATGGAATAATTATCTCCGTAATAGATGTTTATAGCAGAAAGATACGTCTCAATAAAATCAGGCAAAGTAGTTGTAGTTACCGCTGAATTATTGCCGTTTTCGCCTTTTGTGGGTTTTCTATTCTTATCCGCATCCGACACCGATGGCGGTTCGGTCGGAATAGTTATTTCGCCGTTTGGATTGTTTGGATTGTTCTGGTCGGTGCCGTCGACAAGTTCGTCGTCTCTTTCGCCGCATCCTGCGAAAAACAATGCAATAAACGCCGCAAAAACGGCGACATACTTGAATAAATCAAGTTTTTTCATAAAAACACTCCTTGTGATTAGGTTTAAATTTTTGAAATACAATATAGAAAAAACGCGACAAAAAATCGCGTTCGATTTTCAAAAGAAAGTGTTGGGAAAAATATTTTAAGTTTGTAATTTCAAAATTTAAAAACTTAAAATTCGAGGGG
>JGI24698J34947_10001455_pt1 | contig 12455 bp, 14 predicted proteins | sample TergutMp193P3_FD_34947 | JGI IMG/M metagenome (IMG submission 34947)
TTTTTTGACATACCCTTTACAAATGGAAAAATGAATATATATTTGTAACAGGTAATTTTTTTTACATAGGAGAACAGTTATGAAGGATGTTAAATCCGTTTTGTTTGCGGCAGGTTGCGTGCTTGCCGGGGCGTTCACATTTTTTCAACAGGAGGGTTTCTTATGTTAACTTTTCAAAAAATATATATCGAGGGGCAGTCGAAATTTCTCTTTGGCTCATTCCTATTTTATTTATAGTTATAGGATACCAAATTGGCAATAACCTGCCAGGAAACTTCCAATCTTTAGGTGCAATGTTGGGTTTAGCAGTAGGGATTTTGACAGATATTCATGTTGGAGGATTTATTGCAACAATTTTGAAAATTGATGAAAACCTTGAACTTCTAAAGGATAATTCATTCAAAACTTCATCTGGAACTTCACCTATGCAATTAGGTTCTTTTACTGACTCAAGAGACGGCAAAACATATAAAACCGTTAAAATAGGCTCACAAACATGGATGGCAGAGAATTTGAATTATGAGGCGGAAGGCAGCAAATGTTACGATAACAAGCCAGAAAATTGCGAAAAATACGGTCGTCTTTACAATTGGAATACGGCTATGAAATCATGCCCTTCCGGTTGGCATTTGCCGAACGGCGATGAGTGGCAGAAACTTGTGGATATCGCAGGTGGCGATAAAGTAGCTGGGGTCATACTGAAAGCCAATAGTGGTTGGAAAGAAGATGGCAATGGCACAGACAAGTTTGGCTTTCGGCTCTGCCGGGCGGCGACGGTAGCTCGGATGGCAGTTTCAACTATGTCGGCTACGGCGGCATCTGGTGGGGTGCCAGCGAGTACGAGGATTACAGCAACGGTGCCTATTTCCGGCTGATGGGTTACAACGACGTCAGCACATACTGGGACTACAACATCAAGACTCTCTTGCGATCAGTTCGTTGTCTGCAGGACTAAGCGGTTGGGGTGTGCGGCAGGGTGAACAGGAACGGGGAAAGGAGTTTTTATGAGCAAAAGCATCTCAAAATTGGCATTGGCGGCAGGCATTTTGCTCATCGGCTGTGCCCCTCACCCGGCACCGCCTTCCGCCCCCCCGGATTCCGCCCAATGCAGAACAGGCGAATTTCGTGGCGTTGGCATCGGCACGGATGAGAAAGAAGCATTGAGCGAGGCAAAAGCGGACTTGGCAAAGCAAATACACTCGTCCGTGCAGGTATCTGAAAAATACCGCCAAAGCCAAAATGTGCAGAACGGAAAAGAAATTCTTGGCTCGGATTTTGTGTCTGAAACACTCGTGGAAGCAAATTTGCTGAACGCACAAGATGCCCGTGTTTTAAAAGTGGAACAAAGAGCTGGCAAAATTAATACTGTTGTCTGCATGACAAAAGCCAATGCCGCCAAAGGTTTTATAGAGCGGCAACGTCTTATAGCGGATTCTTTAGAAATTGTCTCAAACACCGCACTAAAAACAGAACACCCCAAACGCAAAAACGAGGCCTGGCACAAAACGCAAACGCTTTGGAATGAGTTTGCGAGAATACAGAATTTGCTGGACGGCTGGGGTATTGAAAAAGCATCTTTTTATGACCCTGCAAGCGAAATTTATTCCCAAACAAGGGAAGAATACAAAGGCTACTGCCAAGCATCAAAACTGCATTGGAAACCGGAACAAGAAAACGACTATTCATCAATAGCATTTTCCATTCTGTCTAAAAACTTGAAAATGGAAAAATCTGCCTGCCAAGACAATGGCATTTCGCTTGTTTACAAACATGCCGAGCCTGACTGCCCTAAAAAATTCGGAGTGCATAGTTGCTCTTACAAACCGTCTCTATCCATTCTCTCCTGCGATGGCACGGAATACTCGCTTTTAGAAAATATCATTGAAAACTCGCACCAAAAACAGGAACTGGCTTTGGAAAAGATAAAAGATACTTTCAAAGCGGCAGATTTTTGGGGGAAATGGGAAAAGGAAATCAAAGAATGGAGGCCCAAATGCGAATAACTCTTTTACTATTCATCTTATCAATCGCAGTTGCCGGTGTTCAGGTTGTTTTTGCTGCCGCGCAAACCGTGGCTGTACTGCCATCCGAAGGGGTTCTAAAAGACGAAGAGTTGGTATTTCTCACGGACAAGGCACAGGAAATGGCTGTGCGGGTTTTGCCCAAAAGCAACTTTGAGGTTTTTCCGCAAGAGGTTATAATCAAGCGTTTGGGCGGGGCAGACAGTTATGTCAAGGAATGTAAGGAAAGTTCGTGCATCGTGGATTTGGGCAAAAAGGCGATGGTTGATTATGTTGCTCAATGCCGCTTTGGAAAATTAGACCCGGATTTGACAGTAACTTTTGAATTGTATAATGTGAGAACCTCCGGACTTATTGACAAGTTCAGTGAACGTGCAAAAAATGTTGATGGTTTGCTTGCCATCATGCAGGAAAAAATACCTGATGGCTTTATGAAAATACCTGGTGCTGCTTTAAAGGGAAAAGTCGTTTTACCTCCTGTTGTCGGAGGCATAAGAGATTTGGAAAGAGCGGTTGATTACGAATTTGACGATGAAAAACGTTATCTGGCAAACATAAGTACCGCTCCGCAAGGAGCCGCTTTAAGTTTTAACGGCATACCTGATGACAAATGTAGCGAAACGCCTTGCAAAACCGAGTTTCCCGAAGGCAATGTTCGTATAATTGCAAGATTGGAGCAATACGAAATGGCAGACACAACCGTTTTCATAAAACAGAATAACCAAAACATAGCAATAACGTTGAAACCCAGTTTCGGAGTGCTGGAAATAGAGCCTGTTTATTCAGACGGCATAGGCAAATACAGGCAGTGGAACCTAAAAATAAACGACAAGCCTTATTCTCTAGGTGAAATCAGGCTTTCCCCCGGCAACTATGCAGTTAAACTTAATCACGAGTGCTATGAGAATATAAGTTTTACGGCTGGAATACATAAAGGCAAACGTGAAGTATTCGATATGTTTAGGAACATAGTATTGAAGAAAGGCGGTTTGGTTTTGAGGGCGGAGCGGAATGGCGAGCCTGCGAGCGAACCGGTTTTTGTGAATGGCAGGCAAGTCGGCGAAACGCCCTTTAGCGGTTCCGTTCCCTTGTGCGCCGAGATAGAGATTGGGAGAAACAGGGAAAATGTAAATGTTGAATTGAAGCATAATGATGAAGTTAATCATAAACATATAATAAGAACAGCACTGGAATCCGAACCACCGCCATACAAACCTGAACCGCCGAAATACGTTTCTTTTTCAGAATATAAAGAAAGTTTTGAGCAGCGCATGGAACATGAACAGCAGGAAACAGAGGCAGAGGAACTGACAGAGACAGAGGAACAGTTTCAGCAGCAACAGCACAAAGCAAAAAAGGTTAGAGAAACAGAGAGAACCTCTCCGTGGCTTGGGTCGGGCTTTTTCAGTGGAGGTCTATTAATTATGACGAATTCGTTCAACACTCTTTATGATCCAATGGGTTTTATCGTCCAAATTAACGCAGAAACAACAGATAATTTTATTCGCATTGGAGTGAATCTTGAAGGAGGATTTATAGGCATTGACAAAGATGCAGCCAGAGAAAAACACCCCGACATGGACAAAATAGATGCGGAAGCTGGGTTTTTTAAATTAGGTGCTTTCGCAAGGTTATATCCAACGGACTTTTGGTACCTGTCGGGAGGAGGCGGAGGAAGCCATTATACCTCTTATTCCGGGAAAACAAAGAGTGGCGGTAAAATTGAAGGTCCTAAGACTTCAGTAGCGGTATTTTCAGTCGGAACAGGATTAATTTTCTTTCCTAGCAGTGAAAGTAGCCTCTTTATTGAAACACAATATAATATGCTGTTTAACCGAAATGCAGGATATTTGTCAATTAGTATAGGACTTAGATTGAGAACAGAACAGAAATGATCATACCTATTATCACCCCTGCCTGTTTACCAAATGTATGGGTGCTCGGGTTATGGTTCTGGCGTAGGCGCCGCTGTTGCCGTAGGTTCGCCAAGCCCGGTCACGAGGATCCACATCCTGAAGCATTATGGTTTTCATGGTTTCCTTGACTATGCTGCGCGCAATTTCCAAGAGTTCCGCGTTGGAATCGGATATCCTTTTTACCTCCAAAGCCTCTTTTTTCAGTTCCGCAGAAACATTTTCCAGCTTTTTGCCGTCCAGTTCGGGATATGCCTCAACTATTTCCCGAATGGTCTTTAATTTAATATTCGCATTATGCGCCAAAACCTCCGTGTTGTAAATACGGCGGGTTTCCAGACGGTTTATGCTCTCGGTTACGCTCTCTATCTCGCTTATGACCTCGGTTAGCTCGGTGTTATTATTGGATATTATGGCACCCCGCTGTTTTACAAGGATTTCCTTGTAAAGAGTGTATTGCTCCTTCATTTTGCCCAGTATCGTAACCAGACCGTCAAATTCCTGATTTGAACTCATAATGCCTCCTCCTGAGAAAATTGTTCCTTGTATTTAAGGACATTTTTTACATAGTTCCGGGTTTCTTCAAAAGGCGGAATCCCGCCGTATTGCTCAACTGTGCCGGGACCTGCATTGTAAGCAGCCAAAGCCTTGCTTTCGTCTCCGTCGTACCTGATTAAAAGCTGCTTTAAGTATTTTACGCCGCCCATAACATTTTGCCGGCCATTGTAGGGATTTGCAACACCCATATCCTTTGCGGTGGAATCCATAAGCTGCATAAGCCCTTTTGCCCCTTTACCCGAACGGGCAAGGGAATTTCCGCTGCTTTCCTGGCGAATTACGGCTCTTATCAAATTCCTATCCATGCTCATGGCTTCGGATGCCTCCGCAACCCATTTCTCTATTTGATTCTCGGAAGCCTTTGCAGGCGCATTGTATGCCCCTTGCGCAGCCATGATTTTTTGCGGATTTTCCGCATTTTTGCCGGCCAATTCCTTGTAAATTATCTGCGCAAGGCCAAAACTCCCCGTGCGGCTAGCCTTGTTTGCAATCTGTTCGTCCAGCATTTCCGTAAAAATACGCCTGCCGGTGCTCATGTCTTCGTCTTTTGGAACGGTATTTCGCATGGATTTTAGCATCTGATGCACGAAAATCGCTTCAAAATCCTGAGCGACCTTCCATTTTTTAGCATCATCGGAAGAAGCGTTTGGAAAACGCACTCCTAAGCTCTCTGTTCCGCTAATAGACATATCACAAGAATACACGCAAAAAGCGTGCCAGAATTATAAAACAAACTTTTTTATCTTTGTATATACATTATTTAATGACAAATGGGGGGAATTTAAGAGGCAGGTAAATGGTTTGTCATCAAAACAAGTAGTTATTACTAAATTTATTTAGGGAACACCCTTGACAAAAGTCAAAAAAAATTCTATACTTGGCGTTGGGATATGTAGTGGTAAATCCTCAAGACACTCTATCGCTCCCCTCCTGATAAGTTCGAGGTGCCTGCATATCCCCCTTTATTTTTTCTAAATTAAGCATATATGCGGTTAATTATCCTGATTATGGCAGTATCTCTCTGCTTTGCCCAAGGCAGCCCCGGCAAGGTTGCTGATGCCGCAGATACAAGCTCGGCAAACCAAGCCGTATTCGCAGACATAAATATTCTCGCAAATATGCCTTTGGGCAGCATCCTCATATTGTGGTCTAATTTTAACATTGAAGCAGACATAAAAAGGCAAATTACAAGCCGCAGCTTTGTATCCGAGCCTTATTTCATGCAAAACATAGACAGGGAGCAATTTGAGCAAAACCAGATTCTGCACCTGTTTGAGGAGCAAAAAAAGGCCTTTTTTAAACTATTCCCGGACGAAGAAGAGGATTAAAAACCGTACATNTCNGCGGTATTTTCCCTGCATTTTTTAAGCAAATCGTTTAGCGGGATGTTTTTTATGTTTGCCAGAACCTGNGCTATTTTAGGAATCATGGCCGGGGTGCAGGTTTTGCCTCTGAAAGGCACGGGTGCAAGGTAGGGAGCNTCGGTTTCCAAAAGAATTTTGTTCAGGGGAATGGCGGCGGCGGCTTCCCTGATTGTTTCTGTTTTGTTAAAGGTTAGTGCGCCGGTAAAACCAAAAAAGTAATTTCCCCTTAGTGATAAAACCTTTTCTGCAAAACTTGCCGAGCCTGTGTAGCAGTGAATGTGCGCCTTGATATTTTCGCTGTCTATTCCCTGCAAAATATTAAAAGCGTCTTCGTCTGCTGCCCGCAGGTGGAATACAAGTTTTTTTTTGAGTTCCAGCCCTATTTCAAGTTGCCTTAAAAAGACCTTTTTCTGTAAATCCGCATTGTAATCCGGGTAATGGTAATCAAGCCCTATTTCGCCCAGGGCAAGCACATCTGGCAGCTTTAAATATTCCAGAATTTCCGCTTCTGCCGCCTCGCTATACTTTTCCGCTACCAGAGGATGCACGCCAAAAACGCCGTAAAGCCCAACCCCGTTTAGCGTTTTTTTAAGCAAAAATTCCTTGCCCCAGTTAAAGTCATCCGGGTCGCAAGCCACGTGAATAATAGCCTCCGGTGCAGGGTCCATTTGCTCAAACAAAGCCTCTGCCGAGCCGCCGGTTCGCTCTAAAATGGTGTCTATATGGCAATGTGTGTCAATGAACCGCATTTTACTTTTTCTTCTTTTTCTTTGATTTTTTTGAATCTGAACGGAATTCCCAGGGCGCAACCGGCTTGCCTGCCCAAAGGCCCAGCTTTTTTGACTTTGCTTCTGCCTCGGCTTCCTGAAAATCCGTGCGCTTTTTGCTGTAGCTCTTATACCACCATGCGTGGCCGTTTTTTACCATCCAAAGGGAAACATTCAGGGAATCCCCTATCCAAGGCTCCCCTACGGTTCTGCCGTAAACATCCTTGTTTTGAATACGCAGGCGAATTTCCTTGCCGTCCATGAGTTCCCTAAGGGCTTTTCCCGACTCCGCTCCATATTCCTGATTCGTTTCGGGAGCATCTATGCCGTATATTCTGACTTTTATTATTTGACCGCCTTCTTTCAGCTTAAAAGTATCGCCATCGTAAATATCATGAGCGATGCCTTTAACCCAGGCTTCTGCGGCAAAACAGAAAGAAACCGCAATTAAAAGAAATTTGACCATTTTAATACAAACGCTTTTTATGCTGCTCCGAAAGTTCCTTTAAAAGTTTGCGGCGGGCAGATGTACTGATGCGCTTCTTTTTTTCTGAAGGTTTTTCAAAACGCTGGTGCTGTTTTACATCGGAAATAATTCCGTTTTTTTCGCAAGATTTTGTGAATCTCTTCAAAGCCTTTTCAAAAGGTTCGTTTGGCTTTACTATTACTCCTATCACTGTGTCCTCTGGTTAAAATGTCGAAGACAAATATAGAAAATTTTACGGAGCCTGTCAATATTTCTACTTTCTTCAAAAATGTTTCACCGATTGCCATACCTTGCAGCAGAGGCCTTTAGAGGGCTTTTAAGGCACCGCCTTGTTATAATCCCTTCTATTACCACAACTTTTTTATGCTCTTTTTTGCTGATAGCGAGCATGAAAGCCCTGAGTTTTGCCGTTTCACTCTCCACTCAATCCGCCTCCCTGTACAGGCTGGAAGCGTTTTTTTTCAATACCCCCACGCAATCCCAGGCAGATTCCATTTCCCGGATAGTGGCTTCCTTTGAAAGCGTAAGTTCGCTCATCTATGTTTCAAATGAGCAGGCACTGGAAGAATTCAAAAAAGGATTCCCGGAAGAAAACATGCTTTACCTTGTGGAGGGAAACCCGCTCCCCGCCTCGTTGCGTATTCAAATAAGGGGAAATTCGCAAAGCATAGAAGCCATTGAAAAAATATCGGAACGCCTGCGAGCCATGCCGGAAATTTCCGTTGTCCAGGCCCCAACCGAATGGATTAAGCGGTGGGAAGGCTTCAAGTGGCACTTTTTTGCAATTCCAATAGGGATTTCTGCCCTGATGCTCGGTATTTTGTGGCTGATAATGTGGAATGCCATGCGGCTAACGCTCATTTCCAGGAAAGAACTGGTGAACAACATAAAATATTCCGGCGGAACTCCCTTTTTCATACAGTTCCCCTTTGTGCTGGAGGGCTTGCTCCAAGGGCTTGCAGGCGCAGGTCTGGCCGTAATCCTGTTCCTCTATGTTGAAGAAACAATTTACAGATTCTTCCCTATGTTTTCGATGTTCGTGCAAAAAAACCAGACCGTAAGCATCTTCGTCCTGCTATTCGTAGCAATATCCGAAGCCGTAGTAAGTTTCCTGACCGTACGCCAATTCTTGGTAAAAAGATGCTGATTTTAGCGCTTGTATTCGCATTGTTTTTATCGCCTTTTGCTGCTACTTCCGTGGACAAGCAATTAAAAAGCAATACCGAGGCGCTAAAAAAAACGCAGGCNAATATTCAAAAGGCCGAGGCAAAGGTAAAGGAACTGGAATACAAGGAAAGCGGGGTTCTCAAAACCATAGCCGANATTGACAANGGTTTAACACAAACNCGGGAATACATAATAGACCTGCAAAAAAAAGAGAACTCGCTCAAACACACGATAACAGGCATAGAGAAAGAGATAGATGTTCTGCAGCAAAACATAGACGAGCAAAAAAAAGCCATAGCCACAAGGATAAAAAACCTGTACACGCACAAGCAGGAAGAATGGGAACTTCTGCTCAACCTTTTAAAGGATAACGAGAATCCCGAACGCAAAATCTACTGGGTTCAAAGGCTTTTGGAAGGCGACAAGATTGTTGTTGAAAACCACCTTGCATCCATGAGCAGCCTGCGGGAAAAAAAACAGCAGCTCGGAACAAGGCAACTGGAGATGGCGGCTCTCCACGAGAACAAGACAAAGGAGGAGGTAAAACTCCAAAATCAGTTGCTATTCCAAAACGATGTCCTGACAAAGGTGAAAAAAGACAAGTCAACCCAGGAAAGGGCAATTGAAGAATACAGGCGAAACCAGCAAAGTTTAGCCGCAGTCATAGCCGCCCTTGAAAAAAAGCGGCAGGCGGAAATCAAAAGGCAGGAAGAACTGGCCGCAAAGAAAAAATCCGAGGAGCAAAAAAAAGCCAAGGTAGCCGTTCCCAAAGAGACTCCCGTTGCCATTGGCCCCAAATGCACCCCGCTAACCGGGCAGATAATAAGCGATTACGGCTACCATGTAAACAGGGACTTAAACATAAAAATAATGCATCTGGGCACGGAAATAAGGGGGCAAAAGGGCGAAAGCATTAAAGCCGCCGCTACAGGCACGGTTGTAATGGTAGGAAACCTGCCCGGGCACGGCCCCTCGGTAATCCTTGACCACAAGGGTTCCTATTACAGCGTTTACGGGCATTTAGCCGCCATAAAGGTAAAAGAAGGCGAAAATGTGAGAAATTGCCAGGAAATAGGCACGGTAGGCAACGCAGAATCCACAAACGGCTACAAACTCTTTTTCCAGGTTTACAAGGGCACCCAAACCCAAGACCCTATGAAATGGTTAAAGAATTAATTTTCTATATTAACTCAAATATGGATACGATTCCGGTTACAAAAGAGACTTATGACCTGTTGGTGGAGGAACTTGACGAACTAAAAAAGGTTCAGAGGCCTCGCATTTTGCAGGAAATTGCAGACGCCAGGGCGCAGGGCGACCTTAGCGAGAATTTTGAGTATCACTCTGCCAAAGACCAGCAGGGCAAAATAGAATCAAGAATACAATTTCTGGAAGACAGGGTTGCAAGGTCGGTGATTATTGAGCATGATACCGCATCCGCTGTCCGTATTCTGTTTGGGGCAACGGTAAAGGTAAAGGACTTGACCCTTGGCAAAGAGTATGAATATACCCTTGTGTCACCGGAGGGTTCGGACCCTGTAAACGGCAAAATCAGTTCGGTTAGCCCCATAGGAAAAGCCCTGATCGGCAAAACCCGGGGAGACAGGGTTGAGGTTCAAACACCCAAAAAAGTGATAAAATTGGAGATTTTAGACTATAAATAGCAATTTTTTTACTATTTTCGTTTTTTTTTATATATATTTAATGAATGGAGCAAATATGAAGGTTAAAGTTGAGATTTTAGCAATAGTTCTTCTTACGCTGCTTTGCGCTTCTGCGTGGGCAGGTCCATGGACTATAGATTCTTTTGACAACTCTCCCGACCCTGGCGAACCGGATAACTACATAGCAGGAGAGTCCAGTGGCGGCCTGAAACCGGTTCAGCCGGGGCAGGTTACTCAGCAAAGCGGCCGGCTTTATGTAAGGCAAAAGTTTGAAGATGCCTTTGGAGACGAAGAGGCAACCTACCAGATTTTTCAGGGACGCCCCACAGAGGCGGCTAAAAGCCTTGGAAAAATCAGTTTGGAAGGCATCCCATACACAACTCTTCTTAAAATGAAACTCTTTTACTCCAAAACAGCCTCCGGCGACGACGACCTGGAAACCGTATATTACGACGGAAAAGATATTTTCGTTGAAGGCGAAGATCCGATTTATATAAACCTGAACGGCAGAATGGAAGAGCTAAAGCCCCTTGCTTCAAAGGATTTTAAAGTTTCCATAACTTCAAACCCTTCCGGTGCAAACGTCACGGTTGGCGGCGCAGACAAGGGCCAAACTCCAGTCACCTTTAACCTTCCCTCGTCAAAAACCATAACCGCGGTTGTATCTAAAGAGGGCTATTATACGGTAGTTAAACCCATTACCCCCGTGGACAAGCAAACCACTCAGGAAGGAGTTCTCCTAACCGAAAAGGTTCCTCTGGAAAACCCGGCCGAAATCTACAAGTCCAAATTGCAAGCCGCAGTTACAAGCAAGGATGCAAATGAAATAAAAAACATCAAGGCGAGTATTCAAAAAATCCTGAACAACTATACGGCAGAAAGCAGGAAATCAATAGACGCGGTTATGTCAAAATTCCCGGCAAACCCGCAAAAAGCGGCAGCAGAAAGTTCAACGGATTATTCCGCACGCCAAAGCCTTTGGACAAATACCCAGGCCAGAGAAAGGGATGCCCTGAATAAGGAAGCCCAAAACAATTTCATGGAACTCAAAGACCTTTTGATAGATGTGGATGCCGCCATAGGAGACATGGAATTTGCCCTTAAATACGAGTATATCCCGTCTTCGGCAATAACCATGACCAATTTGGGCGTAAAGGATTTTTCGTTAAATGCGGAAATTTCAAATTCCCGCGTTGACATCAGATACGAGAGAGCCAAACTTGCCTACGGTTCGGTGCCGCGCAACGAAATTACCGAGGACCAGGAAAGCGTTCACGGAGTGTTAAAAATCTGGAATGTTCCAAATGAGAAGGGAAAATTTGCATCTATTTACGATATAGCGTTTTTTTACAATGAAACTCCGCTAAAAATCCTGACCAAAGGCGTTTATACCACGCTTGAGGCAACATCCAGTTCCCGCAACACTGAAAAAGACCTTAATTCCCGCGTAGCCAGATACTCCGGCAAGGCAGCATGGGACAAAAAAGACGAAGAAGCAACTCTTAATGCGCTCCGTGGCGGCGAAGTCCCCGATGTTGCATCAAAAAAAGCCGCCCCGGCACCGGTGATGCGGGATGAGGAAGATTCAGCCTACTACAGCGAAGAGGAAGACGAAGAAGAATTTGAACAGGAAATGGATGATCAGGAGGATTATGATTATGCTCGCTACGGGGCTACCAACAGTGCAAAGGATGTTTTTGGAAACACAGACGAATATCTGTTCTGGAGCGGCATGGTGTTTGCCGCCGCAGCAATAGGCACCGGAGTTATGGGCTACCTGCAATTCGATAAATTTAAAAAGGCAGAAACCGAGTATAATAAAGCAGTCAATAAAGAGAAAGAGATTGAACAGATTGTCAAGGACGAGTGCGAGAAGAGGGAAAGGTGTAGTGAAGAAATCTATAATGCAATTATAAACGGATTAAAAGATCCTAATAACACAACTCCTGTCAATGGAATAGAGGCAAACGCGCTTTATAAGGTACAAATAGCCAAGGATACAAACGAAAAGACCATGAATTCCAATAAAATGAATGCTATAATCTGGTGGAGCGGAGCCGCAGTTTCTGCAGCTCTCAGTATAACTCTTTTCGCATGGTGAGTGTTTGGCTTTCTGTAGATAAAATCCTGTGCAAAACAATCATCGGGGTTTACCCCGATGAACTCTATGCTCCGCAAGAGGTAGAGTTCGGTTTTTCCTTTGAATATGATTGCTGCTCCGATTCCATAGAAAATGCCGTGGACTACGCAGTTTTGGCAGAGGAATTAAAAACTTTCGTTTCCAACAGCAAATTCAGCCTTTTAGAAACCTTAACCTCCGAAATCGCAAAAAAAATCATGGCTTTCTCGCCCAAAATAATAAAGGCAAAAGTTCATTGCATAAAATTAAACGAATTAAAACCGAGAGCGGATGTTGAAATATTTAGCCACAAATAGCCCGGAATATCCAACTTTATTGGCAAAGTCAAGGTATGCAGTGCCGCTTTGGATTGCCGGAGAAGCCTTTGGCGACGA
>JGI24698J34947_10001456_pt1 | contig 12453 bp, 10 predicted proteins | sample TergutMp193P3_FD_34947 | JGI IMG/M metagenome (IMG submission 34947)
ACCGTCTGATAGAGGCTTGCCGCGCCCCTCTCCAGCCTGGGGTTCCTGCGGGGCGCGGGGAGGTTTCCGAGCCTGGTTCTTAAAGCGCGGATGTGGCCGGGCGTGGTGCCGCAGCAGCCGCCAACGATGGACAGGCCAAATCGCTTGGTGAGATTTTCAACCTTTTCGGCAAATATTTCAGGCGTCATGGCATAGACCAGGTTGCCGTTTTCGTTTATTGGCAGACCGGCGTTGGGCAGGCACGAGATTGGCAAGGGGGACTGTTCGTATAATATCTCTAAATGACGGGCCATTTCATCAGGCCCGCTGGAGCAGTTCAGCCCCAATACGTCTATGCCTATGGCTTCCAGCGAAACAAGGACGCTTTGCAGGTCTGAGCCTGCCAACAGAGTTCCGCTGGATTCTATTGTAGCCTGCACCCAGATGGGCGCTTTTGTTTTTAGCTCGGCCATTGCCGTTTTTGCGGCGCGGACGGCGATTTTCATCTGGCCCAAGTCCTGGCAGGTTTCTATTAAAATGGCGTCAACGCTGCCTTTCAGCAGGCCCCTCATTTGAACCAGATAGCTTTGAAAAAGCGTTTGATGATCCACGTGTCCAAGGGTCACCAGCTTTGTGCCGGGTCCCACGGATCCCAGTACAAAGCGCGGGGAATCGTAGCTTCGGGCGACTTCCCTGGCTAGTTGCGCCGACTGAATATTGAGGGATTCGGCTTTGCCGGCAAGCCCATACTCAGAAAGCACCAGCGGGTTAGCGCCGAAGGTGTTTGTCTCCACCGAATCTGAACCGGCGTCGAAATAGGCCGCGTGAATCTCCTTTATCCAATCCGGCCGCCGCTCTGAGAGAAGGTCTATGCAGCCTTCAAATTCAGCGCCGCCGTAGTCTTCAACGGCGGGCTTTCTCAGAAACACCTGAGTCCCCAGTCCACCGTCCGAGAGCAGCACGCGATCCTGAATTACACTCATTATTTTTGACATGGCTGGCCTTCGATATGATTTTCAGCGTCAAATTAGGCGCGGGTAATGAAAACGCCTTTAAAGGCTAAGGTCGTCATCCGCCAGGGCCTTTTCCGTGGCGGCGCGGCGGAAGGCCAGGTATTTTGCCTTTATTGCCTCATCAGACAGGGCGAGGATTGATACGGCCAGCAGAGCTGCGTTGATGGCGCCCGCTTTGCCTATTGCTAAGACGCCAACGGGTATACCGCTTGGCATCTGGACTGTGCTTAAAAGCGCGTCTAAGCCTTCAAACGCCCAGCCCTTCATGGGTACGCCCAGTATGGGCAAGTGGGTTTTGCTGGCGCAGACGCCCGCTAAATGGGCCGCGCCCCCGGCTGCGGCGATGATGACCTTTATGCCTTTGCCTTCAGCGCCTTTGCAGAAATCGGCCGCTTTGTCGGGAGTCCTGTGGGCGCTGGCGACGTGGGCCTCATAAGGAATGCCCAAGTCCCGCAATGTCCTGGCGCAGTACTGCATCGTCTCCCAATCCGACTTGGAACCCATGAGGACGCCGATGAGAGGGTTGGACATGGAAACTCCTTATTGTGTCTGTTTGTCTTGTGAAGCATAACATTTTTTCAAGCGTTCAGACAATGGCCGCGCTACAAAGAGAGCTGTGCTACTCCTTTGTCACAAAACTTCCGCCCCAAATGGCCATGTTATCCCACTGGCTGAAGGCTTGCGCGAAAGTTTTCATATCTTTATCGGTGATTCTTCCATTGGGCGTAACAAAATATACAACGGTTACGCGGATAGGCTCATCGGCCCTTGCGCCCTGATAGCCTGAACCAGCGGAGTACGGCCCTTCTGTTTCGCCATGGCCAATGGCCACGCGGTCAAGACCGGCTTCGTTTTCTATACGTTCTTCTACGCGTTCTCCCGCTTTCAGCGCTTCAGAAACCCCTTTGTTAGGCATCACGTGCAGCTTTACGTCATCAAGGTAAACTATGCCAGGGCCAACAGATTTATCTTTTTTTGGCTTCTTTACGATGGGAAATTGGGAAGCTGTTTCCCTGGGTTCCCTGGGCGGCGTCCCCATATTGCTCAGCACGATATTTTCAGCGTCGCGGCGAAGGGGTATCTGTATCAGGTAGTAGCGCTGAACGTCAACGTCCATGCCCTTAGACTTGAGTTCTTTTTCGAGTTTCAGCAAATCCTGCCTGTCATCGGCTCTGCTGGCGGTAAAGGGCGCCTTTTGGCCTCCAATGTTGGCGTACAGCAGCTGGTGAGACCCCGGGCCAACAACCGCTTCGCTGCTGCCCTCTATGACGTCGGTGATGACAAAATTTGTGGAGCCGTAAGGATAGACGCTGAAATTGAAAGCCACCCTGGGGGGGGCGTCCCCGCTCATAGCGCGCCCAGGCACTGGGACGACGGCGAATTGGTTGGATACAATCACGTTTTTATCCCTGCCAGGCGAAGCCAGGCCCAATTCTTTCAAGCGCTGAGGCAGCGTCTTTTCGATGGTGTTTTTGCCCTGTTTGACGTGAACCTTGATGTTTTCAGCCGGAACCATCAGCACTTTGTCCCTGAAGTTGCTGTCGCGGCGAACAGAAATGGCGAGACGGGCGGATGAAGGGTCGTTTTCATCCTTGCGCGCCCAAATTCCAACATCGCTTATGCGGTCGCCCCATACGCTGCCTTGATACCGCCCAATATCCTCCCAACTGATTTTTACAGGGAAAAATTGATTTTTCTCCATCATCTGGGAAAAACCTGATTGATTCCAGAGATTGACCGTTTCGTCAAAATAGGCTTCCCAGCCGGCTTTCGGGCTAACTTCAACATCGGGCTGCAAAGGCTTGCGAGGACTGATGATTGGGTATGGCCTCGGAAGCGGCTGGGGAAGGGGGACGGGCCTTGGCATTGGATAAGGCCTCCTGGGAATCGGATAGGGTTCACTTATTATCGGAAGCGGCCCCGGAGACCTGCGGATTTTTGTTTCAGGCAGGCCCGAAAGCTCGCCAATTGCGGCTACTATGCGCCTTATCGTCACGTTGTCTGTTCCAACGCTTAAATCCTGAGCAATTTCAACGGCGGCAAAGTCAACCTTGCTGTTGCCTATTCCATGGGCCTTTGCCTCCGTCACGGCCAGCCGGACGTTGGCCATGATGGCCCCGGCTTCAGAGTCATTTATGCGAAAGCCCTGCTTTCCAAAGGCACAAACAATTTTATCCGCGGATATATCTTCCTGTTGCGGCATGGCGGAGCGGAGGCTGACGGCCTCGGCGTTTTTACTGGGAAAACCTTGGGGTGCAGGCGCTTTTCCGTCCTGTCGCGGCACAGAGGAATCCTGGGCAAGCCCGCCCGTCAAAGCCGCCTGGCCAGCGTGATTCGGGCAAATCAAGGCGCAAAGCAGGACAGACGCCTTCAGAATAGGTTTAGCTGGGTTTGACATGGGAATCTCCAAAAGACAAAGGCTTGAAAAAATCAGCCTCATTATTGTAATGCCGGGAAGCCAGGAATCCTTTCAGCCTAATTTTCTACGCCCCGCAGGCAATCCTGCCTCGCCCCGCCCCCTGACCCGCACGCCCCAAATAGACTCTATGGGCGTGCGGGGAGGAATTGCGGTATAATACAGACATGCCTCCGGAGTCCTTTGACCTTCCAGCTACTTTTGTGGATTCGCCAGATTTGCTGGCAGACGCGCTGTCCGCCATGTTTGAGGCCAACTTAATATCAATAGACGCCGAATTCAGCCTGACGGGTACGCACCATTGCGTACTGGCGCTCTTGCAGATAGCCGCCAGGGAGAACGTCTGGCTGATAGACCCGCTGGCCATTCCCCACCTCATACGCCCGCTGTTGTCAGCCCTGGCCGAAATACCCTGGATAGCCCATGATTTTTCAGGGGACGGCGTTGTCTTTAAGCGCCTTTATGGCATTGTGCCAAAGTCGCTGATGGACACCATGATGCTGGCCAAAGCCTTGGGCTACGCCCAGCCGGGCCTTAAGACCATGGCCAGGCTCAAACTCGGAATAGACATTCCCAAGAAAGAGCAGGACAGCAACTGGATGCTGCGCCCCCTCAGGGAAAGCCAGCTGCAATACGCCGCAAGGGACGCCTCCCTGCTGTTGCCATTGCTGCGCGAGCTGACCTTTGAGGCCAGCTTGCGGCAAGCCGTTGAACCCGACATTGACAGGGCCTTAAAGCAACTGCCCCTGTCCCTTGAGCAAATGCTCATGCGGATTCATAACTATGCCCCGCCCTCTGAGCCGCTCGTGGTGGAAAAAATCAGGACGATGGGTCTTGGCCCAACCGCTATGGCCCGGGCCAAAAGACTATTGGATCTTCGCCACTCCTGGGGCAATCAGGGCGATGTAGCCGCCGTCATGGAGCTTGGAAACCGCTGGATAACCGACCGCGTGATACACCCCCCCAAAAACAAAATTGCCCTGGAGAAAACAATCCCAAACCCGAGATTTCGTAAAAAACGCCTTGATTCTCTGTGGAAGGTATTCACAGAAACATAATGGGGCTATATAATGCAAACAGCCCTTTACAAAGGAGTCGGTCATGTCAGAGAACGATGTAGTAATTCACTTTCCGGCGGGATTGGTAGGTTTTCCCGAAGCCAAAGACTTTTACCTCTTTGAGCCGGATGACGCGTATCCCCTCAAGTTCTTACAATCGGTCAACCACACGGCCCTCTGCTTCATCGCCATGGACGTAGCGGCTATCAAGATGGACTTCAACGCGCCCTTAAAGCCCGAAGAAGTGGAAGAGCTTGAACTCACCGCCCCCGAAGACGCTCTCGTGATGGCCTTTGTCGCGCTCCCCGAAGACGACAAGCCTGAAGAAATGATAGCCAACCTGGCCGGGCCGATAGTAGTAAACAAGCACAACAAAAAGGCCGTTCAGTTAGTGCTTGATACCGAAGAATACCCCTTGCAGCATCCAGTATTTGACATGTCCGTGCACTTCCCGGCCGGGCTGATTGGCTTCCCCGAATTAAAGCGCTTCCGCATTTTTGAACCCTCCGGGGCCTATCCGTTTAAGTTCCTCCAGGCCATCCAGCATGAAGAATACTCTTTTGTCTGCATAGACATAGGCGCTATCCAGCCTGAGTACGAGGTTCCGCTGACAAAGGAAGACGCCGAATTTTTGGCGGCTGAGACTCCAGAGGACGTAATAGTGCTGGCCCTGGTGGTAATCCCCGAAGATTTGCGCCAGATGACCGCTAACCTGGCGGGGCCGCTGGTTATCAACAAGCACACGCTTAAAGGCCGCCAGTTGGCCCTTGACGCGGAAAAATTTCCTCTTAAATATCAGATTCTGAATAGCGAATAGTATCGTTATCAAAATTGCGCTCTGCAATTGTCATGCGTTGCCCTTTTTGCGGACACCTGGAAGACAAGGTGGTTGACTCCCGGGAGGCCAGGGAGGGTGACGCCATCCGTCGCCGCAGGGAGTGCCTTTCCTGTAACAAGCGCTTTACCAGCTATGAAAGGGTGGAAGAAGTACCCATACTGATAGTAAAAAAAGACGGCCGCAGGGAGCCTTTCGACAGGAATAAATTACTTAAGGGCATGATGGCCGCCTGCCAAAAACGCCCCGTTCGCCTATCAAGCCTGGAAGAACTCGTGAGTGACATCCACACAAGTATGCTTGAGCAGCCCGACAGGGAAATACACAGCATGACGCTTGGAGAGATGGCTATGGACGGGCTGAAAGCCATAGATTCGGTGGCTTACGTCAGGTTTGCCTCCGTGTACCGCGAGTTCAAAGACCTGTCAGAATTTGTAAAATCAATTGAAGCGCTGGTGGGAGGCGCTAAAAAAAACAGCGCTAAAGCTGGGGCCGCCTCCAGCCGGCCCCCCAAACAAAACCAGGCCCAGACCGCGCCCGAAAAAGAGTCCGCCCAAAAGGCCATCCCCCAACCGCCACTGTTTTAATATCGTTTGCGCCTGGGAAACAGGGCAAAAATCTCCTTTCTAAATCTTTGCCGCTGAACTCTTGCTGATTGCCGCCTGAACCAGCCCCAGGAACAGGGGGTGGGGTTTGTTGGGGCGACTCTTAAATTCGGGGTGGTACTGAACGCCTACAAAGAAACGGTTAGAGGGCAGTTCGATGGCCTCTACAAGACTGCCGTCCGGCGACGCGCCGCAGAGGCTGATCCCGTTTTGCGTAAAAATTTCCCTGTATTTGTTGTTAAATTCAAAACGATGGCGGTGCCTCTCGGCTATTTCATCGGCGCCGTACAGTTTGTTTAACAGCGACCCTCTGGCTACCTTACAGGGATATGCCCCCAGGCGCATGGTGCCGCCGGTGGCCACCATTCCCACTTGTTCCGGCATGATGTCAATAACTAAATGGGGCGCGGCTTCATCGAACTCACTCGAATGGGCGCGCTCAAGGCCGCAGACGTTGCGGGCAAACTCCACCACGGCTACCTGCATACCAAGGCAGATGCCCAAAAAGGGTATGTTGTTTTCCCTGGCGTAGCGGCAGGCGTTGATCTTTCCCTCTATGCCCCTGTCGCCAAAGCCGCCCGGAACAATCATGCCGTCTATGCCGCCCAGTATGTCTCCGGCGTTTTCAACGGTCACGTTCTCGCAGTCTATCCAGCGGATATTGACATTAGAACCGGTTTCAAATCCGGCGTGATTAAGGCTCTCAATAATGGAGAGATAGGCATCGTGCAACCTGACGTATTTTCCGACTATGGCTATGGTGACTTCGTTCTTTCTCGCCATGATCTTTTGCGTCATCATGCGCCACTCATTTAAGTCCGCTTCAGGCGCGTCAAGCCCCAGCTCGCGGCAGACCACACTGTCTAAGCCATTTTTGTGGAGCATGAGGGGCGCTTCGTACAGGGAAGCCACCGTGATGTTCTCTATGACGCAATCGGGTTTTACGTTGCAAAACAGCGATATTTTTTCTTTGATGCCGCTGCCCAGAGGCTCGTCGGCCCTGGCGATGATTACATTGGGAGAAATGCCGATGGAGCGAAGCTCTTTAACTGAGTGTTGGGTGGGCTTTGACTTATGTTCGCCAGAGGCCTTTAAGTATGGCACCAGCGTGACGTGGACAAAGAGGCAGTTTTCCCTGCCAATTTCAAGGGATACCTGCCTGATGGCCTCTAAAAAGGGCTGGCTTTCTATGTCGCCCACCGTTCCGCCGATTTCGGTGATGACAACATCGGCCTGGCTGCTCTTTGCGCCCGAATAGATAAAGTTTTTTATCTCTTCCGTGACGTGGGGGATCACCTGAACCGTGCCGCCCAGATAGCCGCCGGCGCGTTCTCTCTCCAACACGCTCCAGTAAACCTTGCCTGACGTCAGGTTGCTGAGCTTGGTCAGGTTTTCATCAATGAAACGCTCGTAGTGTCCCAAATCAAGATCAGTCTCGGCGCCATCGTCCGTTATGAATACCTCGCCGTGCTGGAAGGGGCTCATCGTTCCCGGGTCAAGGTTCATATAGGGGTCCAGCTTCTGGGCGGCTACCTTTAGTCCCCGGGTTTTGAGCAGCCTGCCCATCGAGGCGGCGGTGATGCCCTTGCCCAGCCCCGAAACAACGCCGCCTGTCACAAAGATGTATTTGGTCATGTTCTATACTCCCAGGCCATCGCGGCCTATCTTGACGCAATTTCGCAAGCGGCTCGGCTGATTAACAACTTGCTGACTCTATTCTACCGTAACGCTCTTCGCCAGGTTTCGCGGTTTATCAATGTCCAGCCCCTTGTTGGCGGCCACGTAATAGCTGAAAAGCTGCAGGACAATCACGGAGAGCGATGGCGAAAACAGTTCTGATGTCTGCGGCAGACCGATGTTTGAAAGTTTGTCGGTTTGTTCAGCGCTTTGACTTGCCCCCACAAGCAGCACCCTGGCCCCCCGGCTGGCAACCTGCTCGATGTTGCTCATGATCTTGCCATATAGACGCTGGCAGTTTGATATGGCCACAACCAGCGTATTTTCGTCAATGAGAGAAATGGGGCCGTGCTTTAGCTCACCCCCCGCATAGGCTTCGGAGTGTATATAGGATATTTCTTTCAGCTTTAATGAACCCTCAAGGGCGATGGCGTAATCAATATTTCTGCCTATAAAAAAGATGCTCTTGCAGCCAACGCAGTTGGAAGCAAATTTTTGAATAAAATCAACCCGTTCAAGTATTTCCGCCACCTTATCTGGCAGCGCCTCAATTTCTGAGAGCAATTCCCGCTCAATTTCTTGCGGGAGTTTTTTTGCTGCGACGGCAAAGCGTATGGCCAGCACGTACAACAGCGCGAGCTGGGCCGAAAAAGCCTTTGTTGTAGCCACGGCTATTTCAGGCCCTGCATGAGTGAACAGGCGGCAGTCCGATTCCTTTGCTATGGCGCTGCCCACCACGTTGACGATAGAGAGGCTGACGGCCCCTTTTTGTTTGGCCTCCCGCATGGCGGCAATGGTATCGGCCGTCTCGCCCGATTGGCTGATTAAAATAACCAATGTCTTTTCATTGATGATGGCGTCCTTGTAGCGAAACTCGCTGGCAAGCTCCACCTCTACAGATATTCTGCACAGCCGCTCAAACACGTATTTGGCCACAACCCCGGCGTTATAGGCCGAGCCGCAGGCGGTGATTACTATTTTGTTGAAGCGCGCTATATCCAGGTTATCAATGACGTTTTTGTTTTCGCCATTGCCAATGGCTGAGGCAATAGTATCCCGCAATACCTTGGGCTGCTCCATGATTTCCTTGAGCATGAAGTGGGGCCAGCCCCCCTTTTCCGCGCTGTCGAGGCTCCACGTCACCGTTTCAAGGGGCTTTTGAAGCTGCTCTTTGTCCAGGTTATAAAACCGCGCGTCGTTCTCCGTCAGCACGGCTATTTCCTTGTCGCTGAGATAGTAAACCTTGTTGGTGTGCTTGAGTACCGCAGGCACGTCTGACGCTATAAAGCGCCCGTGTTCTGATACGCCAACTATCAAGGGGTTGTCTTTTTTGATGGCTATCAGAACGCCAGGCTCGTCGAGGCACATGAAGCCAAGGGCGTAAGAGCCTTCCATTGCCCCGGCCACCTTGATGACGGCGTCTAACAAGTCGCCATCGTAGTAGTATTCGGCCAGTTGAGCTATAACCTCGCTGTCGGTTTGGGAAACAAAACTAACGCCCTTTCGCTCCAGACGCTCCTTTATCTCTTTGTAGTTTTCAATTATGCCGTTGTGGACAACGGCTATCTTGCCCTTGCTGCCGACATGGGGATGAGAATTGATATCCGAAGGCTCTCCGTGCGTGGCCCAGCGGGTGTGGCCGATGCCCATGCGGCCCGTCAGAGGGCGGCCTTTCAGGCGTTCTTCAAGGGCGGCCAAACGCCCCTTTTGCTTTACTACATCGAACCCGTCCTGACCATAGACCGCAACGCCAGATGAATCGTATCCCCTGTATTCAAGTTTTTTCAGCCCTTCGACAATGATGGGAACGGCGTCTTCGCTTCCCACATAACCAATAATGCCGCACATTGCTCCACGTCCCCTTTGTTTTGCCGCAAACCGCCCAAAAAAACGCCCGGCGCCCTGCCAGGCATTAGTTATTGTAATACCACTTTAATTCCGCATGTTGCTTCTCAAAGTTGATCTCGGGCAAGCAGAAGTGATGGCGGTATATATAAAAGCGCTTACCAACTGGTGCTGCAGGCAAGCCCTGAGCCTTATGCTCTATGCGCCCAAAAGCCAATCAATAGCGTTCAACTGCTTGATGCCATTATGGGAGCGAAACGGCGTATGATCCATCGTCAGTAAGTACTTTGGGTTGTGGTCGTTGATTGCTTCGAGTGAGGCAAGTTCCCGCTTCAGCGCCCTGCCGTCGGCGTCAATTACCGTGTAGGCCGCCTGATAATATTCAACGCCTTCGTCCCCTATAGCCACAAAGTCAACCTCAGCGCTTCCAACCTTGCCTATATGAACTTCATAACCCCGCCGCAAAAGCTCAAGGAACACGATGTTTTCAAGGATATGCCCATCATCGGAGCTCTTTGCCCCAAGCAGCGCCCTGCGCAAACCTACATCGGCGGCATAGTATTTGTCGCCGGTTTTCAGATACTGTTTTCCTTTTATGTCGTAGCGTCCTGTTTTGTAGAGAATAAAGCTGTCGGTCAGCGCGGACAGATAGCTTTCAACCGTATGGACAGAAATTTTTCTGCCCCCCGACGTCATCGTGTCGACGATGCTCTTTGTGGAACAAATGTTGCCTATATTATCAAACATAAAGCGCACAACGGATTCAAGCGTGGCAATATGGGGAAACCTTCTTCTGGCTACGATGTCTTTTAAGACGATGGTGTCAAATATGCCTTGCAGGTACAGTTTTTTGTCCCTGCACCTCGCAAGCTCCAGCGCGTAAGGAAACGCGCCGTCTTGCGTATAGTTCGCGTACAGGCGGTCAACATTGCTATCGCTTGGAAATGCTGAAGCGTATTCTTTGAAAGAGAGGGGAAGCATTTTTATTTCCACATACCGTCCTGAAAGCAGTGTCGCCAATTCTCCGCTGAGCAGATGCGCGTTGGAGCCTGTGATATATACGTCGCAGTGTTTTTTCATGTACAGCGCGTCAACTGCGGCTTGAAAATTTTCAACCCGCTGAACCTCGTCAAGAAACACATACATCCTCACATTCGGCAACAGTCTGGACTTCACGTAGTCGTATAATTGTCCGCCCGTTTCGATGCCGCTGTATTCGCCGTCCTCAAGATTTATGCTCAGAATTTGCCTGTCTGGAACCCCGTTAGACATGAGATGTTCCTGGAACAGCTCGAACAGCGTGGACTTTCCGCACCGCCGTATGCCTGTAACGACCTTTATCAACTGTTTGTCTCGAAAGCGCGTCAGAGTGTCTAAGTATTCCTGTCTGGGTATCAAATCACACCTCAAATTTGCATTAATCATGCAAAAACTTGTTATTATTGTCAAGTTTTTGCATGATTAATGCAAATTGCGCAACAACGTATGTGCCGCGCGATTTTAAAAAGTACGGTCATGTGCTTTTTTATGTTGACTTTTTGAAACAGCGTGTAAAAATTGGTTTGATAGGTTATTTTGGCTTCATTGAGAGTGCGCAAGTGGCAACAACTACTACTTCTTCGAGCGTTGGCAGGGCGTCGCGTAAGGCGTCCCAAACGCCCCAAACGTCCAACGGCGGGGTAAGCAGTTGCGGCGCTCGGATCGCGCAAATTGTTAAATACTCCATGAATGGTTCATTGTGTCATTATGATAAATTGCTCATTACCCCCTCCCCCAATAAACGTTTAACCAATAACATCATCAAAGGGCTTGCCGGCGCCCTTTGCCCCGACGAGAACGCGGGGCTTTTTGATGTCCGATTGAGCATTGAGCGAATCGGACATACCGAGCAACGTATAGCTCTGGCAATTTTCCCCTCAACTTTTTTCAAGCTGAACCGCTCTAACCTACGTCAGTTTAACACTTTTCACGGCTACATTGCATAGCCTGGAGGATTTATGCACGTTTTTCACAAACTCAAAACCACTCTTTTGTGCCTCGCCGCGTTGCTTTGCGTTGGCCTTGGGGTTGGAACACTTGGCGCCCAGGATTTAAAGGCGTCCTTCAAGGTGGCCCTCGTTGATCCAGCAGGGGATGCGAATGTAAGCGGCTACTTCATGACTGTCAGGAGCGCCTTTACCAACGCCCTGACAAACGCCGGCGGCTTCACGATAGTGGACAGGGCGAAAACAGACCAGATACTCAAAGAACACGACTTTCAGAGAACCAAGGGCATGTTTGCCGCTACTGAAGCAAGGGATCTGGGAAAAATGCTGGGCGCCGACTATATTTGCTGGTCTGAGTTGACCAAGGACGAGTTTGGCGACCTGTCAATCAGCTTTCAGATGCTCGACATCGTCACGGGAGTGATAGTAGGCTCGGGTACCGTTGACACGGAAGAAACAGCGCAGCCAAAGGTGATCCGTCAGAAATGCGAAGAGGAGATGATGGCCGTCCTCAAAAACGTAACTAAAAGGGTGCCAAGCAGCAAGAACCCGCAATTAACCATGCTCAATGGCCTGGAGCTTGAAATCAGCAAGTATCTCATAAATTTCAAAGGAAACACAAAGTGGAACAAAAAGAGGGCCAATAACGGACTTGAGCTGGAAGTTGACCTTTCAGGCGTGACGCTTGAGGAAAACAACCAATTCGGCACGCCCTTTTACTCTGTCAGCGGAAATGTGTCAATGAATCTGACTGACGGCGCAGGCAATTCATGGTATGAGCTTGAAGTTGAAGAGTTTGCGGAAATGAGGAAAGAACTGATCAGAAACAAGCTCATGAGCCAAATCAAGTCGAAAACCGCCAACATCATCAAGGAACTGCTCACCGGCCTGGATGATTAAAAAGACTGAGCAATCGGGCAAGTCACTAACGCCACAACTTTCATTTTTCATTTGAGGATCAAAGTATGAAAATAACCAAGTGCGCAACCAGCCTTTCCTGCGCGGCTGTTTTGGCCTTAGCGCCTGTTTTGACCACAGGC
>JGI24698J34947_10001457_pt1 | contig 12451 bp, 8 predicted proteins | sample TergutMp193P3_FD_34947 | JGI IMG/M metagenome (IMG submission 34947)
TATTTATCTGTTTGTCTGATCCATCCGGCTATTCTCTTTCTGAAATATTTAATTTCTTCTAGATTACCCGGCTGATGAGCCCATGGAAAATACCAGTATACAAACGGTTTCTCAGGCAGGTTTTCCTGTATGTATACTGTTGATTCAACAGGCAATATATAATCTAATTTACCATGTATAAAGAGGATGGGAATATCTATATTTTTGTAATAATCAAACGGCCTAATATGCATAATACTACTATCAAATCGATACGTCATACCATAATAATCTTCTTCAAACGAATCGGGGAACTCGGTTTTTTCGGGGTTAAATGTGTCAAGCAAATCTGTAAACATTTCAACCCAATCTTGAGGGATGCCTGAACGCGTAGTGCTTATTATTCTATATGATTCATACGTTGACAGTCCTCCGCAACTTATAGATACCATTGCAATAACACTACTTTTATTATTCATTTTTCCATATACAATCGGCAGCAACATGGCGCCTTCAGAATTGCCGATTATTACAATAGAAGAAAAATNATGCTCNCTAAGGTATCCATTAATNCTTTCGATATAACAAGCAAGTANATTTTCAGCGGTATAATTTGCTCTGTCTTCCATGTCACTTTCGTACACCATCCCCGGCTGGCGTTTTAATTTTTCAGGTATAAAAATATTATAATCGTTTCCAAGTTCTTGAAGAAATTGTGAACCATATTGTACCTCTGTCCATATATTGCCCTGTTTTACTCCTAAAACGGAACTCCACCCGCCACCTTCAATAATGATGATTAATTTATCTGAACTTTCATTGGGAAATAAATAAGCCTGGCTATTGGCATAACGCAGTATTTCCATACCAGGATAAGGATTTTCTCGATTGTAAGAATAGGTTGTATTTGAATTTGTTACACAAGAAATAAATAATAAAGTTAAAATAGGAAACAAAACAAATATATTTTTTTTCAGTTTAGTCATATAACACTCCTTAAAACTAATACTACGGCCTGTTTCTTTCCAGGTAATCGTCATACTCCTTTCTTTTTTGCCCGCCAAAGAAGACTTGCAGCGCAGATACTAAATCAAACCCAATATGGGCATAAAACCCGTGTCCATCTGTTCTATTGTACTTATATCCAAGTTCAACAAAAACAATATCAATGGCAAATATACTGTTCCCGGCATAATAAATATCCTCACTGCGAAAAGAAAAGAGCAATCCCGAACGGAATTCAACAAAGGCGGGATCTCTATGGCTTACCGCGTTTACCGCAATTGACGGCCCGAGGATAAAGCTCTTGTCTACTTTAAATAAAAAATTATAAAACAACAGCCCGTTTACAAAAGTTAACGAATAATTATCTATATCGTTATTAAAAAAAACCAGCGGAGATATGGAAAACCCAAACCCCGCGCTGGATTGGTACATAAAATTGAGAAAGCGGCCGTAACCATATCCGCCAACGGTTTCGAAGCCCGGATTTAGACCGAGACCCAAAACCCCTAAACTGATGCTAAATTCCCCCTCTAAAGAATATAAAGCGCTAAGGGAAAAAAGGAGTAACAATAAAACAAGTATTGCCTTCTTCATAATACTCTCCTTTAACTTAAATCAATATGACCCATGAATATAACCCATATAAAACAAAACTACCAACAAGTTTACCCCAACATGAGCATAGAACCCTTGTTGTTGAATACTATATTTATAACCTAATTCCAAAGCAAGCATCTCACTGAAAATAGACATATCAGGAAGCCGCCATGTAAACTGCAGCCCAAACCGCATTTCAAAAAAATCAGGTTGTTTATAATCAACCGCATATATTGAAACGACGGGTCCTAAAACCAATTCTTCATTCTTGTTTAAAATATCATAATACAATGAAAAATTTACAAAGGTTAAAGAAGTATCGCCGGCGTCATTTATTTTTATATAAAACATCAATGGAGAAAAAGCCGCGCCAAAACCTATATCCATTTGATAATAAAGGGACAATAAACGCCCGTAAAAATAACCGTCTATTGATTCTTCGACGCTTGAAAGCCCTGCTCCCAAAACACCCGGACTGATTCCGCCTTCCGCGTGGACATTAATCGATATAAGAAATAGTAAAATTATTATTTTTTTTCTTATCATGTTTTCAATCCTCTACCAAGAGCGGGCGACGCGGAAACCAATAAGAAAACTGCGCATATTTGGATTGTTCCCAAAACGGTACGCGGAACGTATCTGATTTGCTTGAAAGCTCCAGCAGCCGCCGCGATAAACACGGCTGGTTCCCGAAGCCGGGCCTGTGGGATTGTTATTCGCTTCCGCAGAATAATTTCCAAGCCAGTCCCAGCACCACTCAAGCACATTCCCGTGCATATCGTAAAGTCCCCACGCGTTGCATTGTTTTTCTCCTACAGGATGAGTCCGGGCGCTGCTGTTGCCGATATGCCAGCCTGCTTCATCTGCCGAAGTTCCGTTGTAGTACGGCGTCTGTGTTCCGGCGCGGCAGGCGTATTCCCATTCCGCCTCCGTAGGGAGACGGTATCCGTCAGCCTCAAGGTTCCATGTAACATTGTTTCCGTTTATAGAGTATACGGGGGTAAATCCTTCTTTTTCGCTTCGCCTATTACAGTATTCAACAGCGTCAAACCAGTTAACCTGTTCCACAGGAAGCGACGGCTCCGTATTATTATGACTTGGGTTTTTCCCCATTATTTCCTGATATTCGGCCTGCGTTACGGGAAATTTGGCAATGAAAAAAGGACTAACCGTAACCCGATGTTGAGGGCCTTCGCTGGTTGTCCTTCCCTGTTCATTCGCGGGGCTTCCCATGATAAATGTTCCGCCTTCTATCCTGATCATTTCATTGAACGACTGGGATTGCGCGTAATATGGCGAAAAAATTCCAGCAAAAAAAAGTACAAATGTAATTATATTTGCCCTTTTCAAAATATCCTCCAAAAAACAGGCAAGCGCCACTAAGACATTATAAACCCTCATTTCTTTCCTGTAAATATTTTAAATCAAAAATTGCTCATCTTTTACTTTTCCCGGAAAAAATGTATAATCTCATTCTGAGGGAAAAATGGACGTTTTTGAAATTTATGTCGAAAAAAAACAGGCTTTCGCCGAGGAAGCGGCTTCTACTGCCGCCGATTTGCGACTGGGACTGCAAATAGATAACATTGCGTCCGTCAGGATTGTAAACCGGTACTTTGCAGGCGGAATTTCTGAGGAAGATTTTAAAACCGCGCGAAATACTATTTTTTCAGAGCCGCCTGTCGATATAACATACGACAAGATTCCTTCTTTTGAAGGCGCGCGTGTTTTCGCGGTCGAGTACCTTCCGGGACAGTTTGACCAAAGAGCGGATTCCTGCGCTCAGTGCATCTCGCTGGCTACTGGAAAGGAAAGGCCGGTTATCCAATCGGCGAAAATATACGCAGTTTACGGCAATATTGGCGATGAGGATTTTTCCCGGATAAAATCATGGCTCATTAATCCCGTTGAAAGCCGTCAGGCGTCAATGGAAAAGCCATCTACGCTTTATCAGAAATATCCCGAACCTGAAAAAACATCCGCTGCGGGCGGCTTTACATCTCTTGCGGACGGCGGCCTTGATGAATTGCGCGTAACTATGGGGCTTGCGATGGATCTGCAGGACCTTCAGTTCTGCCAGGCTTATTTTCGTGATGAGGAAAAAAGAGACCCGTCAATCACCGAAATCCGCGTGCTTGACACCTACTGGTCGGATCACTGCCGTCACACGACATTTTTAACCGAACTTGACGAAATACAAATTGACAGCGCTTTGTTACGCGAAAGTTACAAAAGATACCTTGAATTGCGAAAATTTACAGGCCGCGAAGACAAGCCCGTTACTTTGATGGACATGGCGACAATCGGCGCGAAGGCTCTTAAAAAAAAGGGTTTTCTTGACGATTTGGATGAATCAGATGAAATAAACGCCTGTTCCGTAAAAATAAAGGTTGACGTTGACGGAAAAGACAGGGACTGGCTTTTGATGTTTAAAAATGAAACCCACAACCACCCTACAGAAATCGAACCTTTCGGCGGAGCGGCTACCTGCCTTGGAGGGGCGATACGTGATCCGCTTTCAGGACGCGCCTTTGTCTATCAGGCAATGCGCGTAACGGGAGCGGGGGACCCTCTTCAAAGCGCGGCTCTTACAATGAGCGGCAAACTGCCTCAGAGAAAGATCTGCCGCACAGCGGCCGCCGGTTACAGTTCCTACGGCAATCAGATAGGATTGGCTACCGGCCATGTTCACGAAATTTACCATCCGGGATACGCGGCCAAACGCATGGAAATTGGAGCCGTCATAGGAGCCGCTCCAGCTGAAAACGTAGTGCGCATTACGCCCCAGCCTGGAGACGTAGTGATTCTTCTTGGAGGAAGGACAGGACGCGACGGTATTGGAGGAGCGACAGGTTCCTCAAAATCCCACACTTTAAATTCTCTTGAAACCTGCGGCGCGGACGTACAGAAAGGAAACGCGCCGGAAGAACGAAAAATACAGAGGCTTTTCCGCGATCCTGATGTTACGCGCCTTATAAAGCGCTGCAACGATTTTGGCGCGGGAGGGGTGAGCGTTTCGGTCGGAGAGCTTGCGGACGGTCTTGAAATTGATTTGGACAAGGTTCCCAAAAAATATGAAGGCCTTGACGGAACCGAACTTGCGATTAGCGAAAGTCAGGAGCGGATGTCTGTCGTTGTCGCGGAAAAAGACGCCGCCTCTTTTATCGGCCTCGCGTCACGTGAAAATCTTGAGGCCGTCGTCATCGCCCGCGTTACTGCGGAGCCGCGCCTTGTGATGAAATGGAACGGAGACACAATCGTAAGCCTTTCGCGGAAATTCCTTAACTCCAACGGAGCGAAAAAACACGCTAAAGTACGCATAACGGAGCCTGAAATTATACAGCCTTATGTCTGCGTTTATGACGATATTTCCCTCGAAAAATTAATAAAAAGCCCTGATATTTGTTCACAAAAAGGGCTTGTCGACCGTTTTGACTCAAGCATAGGCGCGGGAACAGTTATCGCGCCCTTCGGCGGCAAATATCAGCTCACGCCTTCCCAGGTAATGGCGGCGAAGATTCCTGTTTTGAACGGCGAAACAAAAACCTGCTCTTTGATGTCATGGGGATTCGATCCTTATATTTCAAGCGTGAGTCCCTATCACGGGGCCGTTTTCGCCGTTGTTCACTCTGTAGCGAAAATTATCGCGGCGGGCGGAAGCAGGAGCAAATGCCGGCTTTCATTTCAGGAATATTTCGAGCGGTTACGTGACGATCCCATCCGCTGGGGAAAGCCCTTCTGTGCCCTTCTGGGCGCTCTCGACGCGCAGACCGGCTTACAAACCGCGGCAATCGGCGGCAAGGATTCAATGTCCGGCAGTTTTGAAAATATCGACGTTCCTCCGACTCTTGTTTCTTTTGCGGTTTCTACAGTTAAAATTGACAACATTGTAACGCCTGAATTTAAAAAAACGGACAGCTTGGTTTACCTTTTAAAGCCGCCCTCCGCCGTTTACGAAAAACAAGACTTTGCCGCCCTTTGCCGATACCTTGACGAAGTGGAACAGTTGATTGCGCAGGGAAAAATTCTCTCAAGTTGGGCCGCCGGTTCAGGCGGCGCAGTGGAGGCTGTTTTTAAAATGTGCATGGGCAACCATATCGGCTTTGAAGCTGAAAAAGACCTTGAGACGGGATGCGGTTTCTCAGGCTTTGTGGTTGAGGCAGCCCGTCCCTTACAGATTGAAGCGGAACTGTTGGGACGCACAATTGATAAGTACTCGCTTAAAACAAAAAGTTTTAAAGTACCGCTTGAAAAATTACAGGGCGTGTGGGAAAATTCATTGGAACCTGTATATCCTTATCTATTAAAACAGGAAGGAAAAACTCAAAACTTCTTTTTTGACAAAGGCGTTGGCATTAAACCTAAAGGCCGTTACGCAAAACCAAACTTTATTATACCTGTATTTCCCGGCACAAACTCCGAATACGACACGGCAAGGGCGATTGAAAAAGCCACAGGAAGGGCGGAAATTTTTGTTATACGAAACCTTACTCCCGCCGATATAGCGCAAAGCGTTAAGGGTTTTGAAAAAGCGGTTCGCAACGCGCAGGCAATGGTTATTCCAGGAGGATTTTCCGGCGGAGATGAGCCTGACGGCTCCGGCAAATTTATTACGGCCTTTATCCGCAATCCGGCTGTCCGCGACGCTGTAACTGAACTTTTACAAAAGCGCGAGGGGCTTATCTGCGGAATATGCAACGGATTTCAGGCTCTTGTAAAACTGGGTCTTGTGCCCTACGGTGAAATACGCGACATGACAGAACTCTCCCCTACCCTTACTTTCAACGCGATAGGAAGGCATCAGTCTGTTCTTGTAAGGACAAAGATTGTCTCAAACAAATCGCCGTGGCTCTCTCATTTTGAAGCAGGCGCTCAATACATCGTGCCTGTCTCGCACGGCGAAGGCCGCTTCATCGCGGAAGAAAGCCTTGTCCGCAATCTTGCGGCTAACGGGCAGATCGCGACACAGTACGTTGATTTTGACGGAAACGCGTCGCAGGATATACGCTTTAACCCGAACAATTCCAATTTCTCGATTGAAGGCATAACGTCTCTCGACGGCCGCGTCTTCGGCAGAATGGCGCATAACGAACGCTTCGACGACGGCTTATACAGAAACATTCCCGGTATGCGCAAGATGGACATTTTCTCGGGCGCGGTTGGGTATTTCAGATAACTAATGTTTAAAGTGCCTTGTTCCCGTAAAGACCATCGCTATCCCGTGTTTGTTGCAGGCTTCGATTGACAGTTTGTCGTTAACGGAGCCGCCGGGCTGTATTATCGACTTTATTCCCGCTTCCGCCGCCGCATCCACGATGTCAGCAAACGGAAAGAAAGCGTCGGAAGCAAGCACTCTTGCCGGTTCCGTGTCTTTCCAGGGATTTTTTCCGGTTTCGGCGGCGGCCAAAAGAGCCGCAGCGCTTCTTTCAAGCGATTGTTTTGCGGGCCAGATGCGGTTTACCTGCCCTCCTCCTATTCCCGTTGCCGACTGATCTTTTACGATCATAATCGCGTTGGATTTTACAAAAGTTACCGCTCTCATGCCGAAGATCATGTCGTCTATATCCCTCTCCTGCGGAGAGGCTTTTGTTACAATTTCCCATTTTTCAAGGAGGATTCTGTCTGTCTGCTGAACCAAAAGGCCGCCGTCTACCGCAATGTACTCATGAGAATCTTTTGGAGCTTTGTCAAGTTTTATTATGCGCAGGTTTTTTTTCTTTTTAAGAATCTCAAGCGCATCGTTATCAAAATCAGGGGCCGCCACTATTTCAAGAAACAACTCGCCAAGTTTGGCGGCGGTATCAGCGCCGACCTTAACGTTACACGCAATTATGCCGCCGAATATTGAAACAGGATCGCAGGTGAAAGTTTTTTCGTACGCTTCAAGCAGAGCGCTTCCAAGGGCAATGCCGCAGGGGGTGTTGTGTTTTACAGCCGCGCAGCAGATTTTATGACCCGCTGACGCTGAGGGAACAAGACGTTTAACATCAGCCTCTCCTGCGGGAACAGTTCCGTCAGCTGCAAGACCGAATGCGCAGACGGCTTTCCATGCCATATCAAGGTCCCTTATATTATTGTAACCAAGCTCCTTTCCGTGAAGCTGCTCCATGCCGCCGAGAACTCCGGGAAGGCCGGTATTCAGGTAAAGAGCGGCGGACTGATGGCCGTTTTCACCGTAACGCAGGGACTGTCCTTTTTTCAGGGAAAGCGGCAGATACTGGGGATATTCCTCGTTCAACAGATAACGTGCAATCGCGGCGTCATAGGCTGATGTAAGGCTGAAAACTTTGCTTGCAAGACGTTTCCTTAACTCAAGCGGAACATTTCCGGTTTTAAGGCCGTCAATAACTTCGGCGTAATCCAACGGGTCTGTAAGGACGATAACATCGCGGTAATTCTTTGCCGCCGAGCGGAGCATTGACGGTCCGCCAATATCTATAAACTCAATTGTGTCTTCGACGGAAAGACCGGCCTTTACTTTTTCGAAAAACGGATAGAGGTTATTGCAGACAAGATCGATAGCCGCGAGGTTTTGGTCTTTCAGAGTATCAACATGGCTTTGAACATCGCGGCGGGCCAGGATACCGGCGTGAATCGCCGGGTGCAGGGTTTTCACACGACCGTCAAGACATTCGGGAAAACCCGTAATAGAGGAAACATCGGTTACAGGTATATTGTTTTCCTGCAGGTGTTTTGACGTTCCTCCGGTCGAAACAATTTCCCATCCTGAGCCGTTTAAAAAAGACGCAAGTTCAATAATACCGTCCCTGTTAAATACGCTTATAAGAGCCCGTTTTTTCATTTGCGATCTGGAAGACTTGAATCTTCCGTTACCTCACATCAGTATAACATATCTTTAGATATAATAGCATCTCAACAAAACCATGTCAAGAAAAATACGGTTTTTGAAAAGGTATCAGTAACAGGCGCTTAAATCATTTTCCTGAATGTTCTATTCAACAATAAATATACAAATGGAATTAATAGTAATAAGAAAATGACAAATGACGCAATTTGCTGTCCATAAGAAACCCATGCAACAGGTTCTATCGGCCATGGATCAATAAATGTAATGATCACTCTGCAAAACCATACAAATACCATAAATCCATACATGATTAAAATTTCTTTATCTTTGCCGAATACTTTTTTCCTCATAATAATAAGCAATAAACTGTATCCAGATAATAATAGTGAGAAGAAGAAATTTATCCAATCAATTCCTACCATTAAACTTTTATATTCATTTGGAATGTATGAATACCATTGATATAAATAAGGCACTGTAAAATGCCATAACCCGACTAATGTACTTAAAGACAAACCAATAATGTATAAAGCCGCCATAATTATATTCCTACAATCGAATCCGCATGGTTTTATTCATTGTATCCCCGCAATCAAATCTGCCAAACGTAAACCTCTCACTCTGTAAAACTAAGTTCTTTTGCGTTTTCAAGGTGCGCAGTGATCTTTCCGCTGGCGGCATTCACTTCAATTGCCTGCTGCGCAACTTTTTGGGTGATGCTCTCCAGCTTATCCGCCGCCTGCTGAATCGCGCCGCTCTGTTGCTGTATGTTATCCGTTCCTTCTTTCACCTTACCGGTAATTTCCTGTAACGCCCTAAGCGCGGTCAGTATCTGGCTGCCGCCTGCCGATTGTTCTTCTACGGCGTTGCTCATCACGCCGAAAGATTGATCTAGCGCCTTTATCTCCGTGAACATTGTCTCCATCGACTTTACCGTGTCGGATGAAACAGCGGTTATCTGCGTTATGCGCTGTTCTATCTTGTTTATTTCCGATGAAATTGAATTAGATTCTTTGGAGGACAGTTCGGCAAGTTTGCGAATCTCGGAGGCTACTACGGCGAAACCTTTGCCCGATTCTCCGGCGTGGGCGGCTTCAATGGCGGCGTTCATGGCAAGGAGGTTCGTCTTCGCCGCGATGTCGGCGATTGTTTTGTTTGCGTTTTGCAGTATCTCGGACTGCTGGTGTATGGCGTTTATTTCATCTACCAGTTTAAGCAGTTTGGTCTGTCCCGCGCTGGAAGATTCGCTTATCGTGTCGGCAGTTTTGCCCGCGTTACCTGCAACCTGTCGGATTGAGTCGATGTGGGCGACCATCTGCTCGATAGCTGCCGACGACTGGGTGATGTGCGTCGCCTGCGCGTAGACCGCTTCGTTTAGCGAGTCAATGGAGCCGACAATTTTGTCTATCGCGCCTGATGTTTCCCTGACGGATTCCGTCTGCGATTCTGTATCGAGTTTCATTTTTTCCATGTTGCCGTTTATCACTTCCAGCGAATTTGAGGATTCCGTAATAACTGCGTTGAGCCGTTCGCTGTCTCCGGTTATCTTTTGCAGATTCTTGTTGAGCTTTTCTATCGCCGCTTTCAAACTGTCCCTGATTTTTATCAAGGCGCGCTGTATGTCTCCGATTTCATCAGTTCTGAACTGGTTAATGTTCACGGTAAAATCCAAAGCCGCCAAAGCGTCCGATATTCTCATCAGAGCGACAAGGGGAGCGCTGAGCATACGGTGAGTCAGCATAGACGAAACAACGGCAACGACAGCCAATATGGCGAAGCTGATGATGATGAGGCGCAGAATGAAATTATTGTAATCGGCGAAGATTACGGAAGAGGGAACCACTGTTACCAAAACCCAGCCGGTATGAGGTATAGCCGAAGAATAAATGACAATCGTTTTATCCATCATAAAAAAATCATCCGAATGCAATACACTCTTTCGGTATTGTTCCAGTCCCGATTCGGTAAAGAAATCTTTTTCCATAACCGCGCTGGTATCCTCATGGGTGATATACAGCCCGTCCGCGTTGATAATAAAAATCTCCTGTTCGGGAAAAGCGCGCGTCCCATTGATCATGTCCTGCAGATCGTTAATCGTAACGTCATCCGCTATTACCCCGATGTCCTCTCCATTGCCGTCAAAAACCGTCATTGAAAGGGTAACGATAATTTCACCGGTTTCTGCGTCAACATAGGGTTCGGAAAACGCAATCGCCCGTGCCAACGGAGTTGGCGAGGCATTCTTCGCGTCGATAAACCAGTCGCGCTTGGTATTATCCCAATCATCATCGGGGATCCATCCGCCCGCGAAGGCCGCAAAACCTCCCTCCTGATTCCAAACGCGGTTGTTGGTGTAATATAAATCCAGACAGTTCGCAAGTTTTCCCGCAATATCACGCAGGAATCCGGCAACATCCTCTTTGGAAAGATACACGATGCCTGCAGCCGCGTACTCTGCAAGATCCTCATGTTCTTTTACTGCGGAAATAACCATATCCCGCGAATGCGCCATGCTTGTTCTCATATTAAGCTCGGTAGAACTTGTGATGGTTTTTCTAAGGTTGTAAAAAAAGATCAGGGACAGAGAGACGGTTGTAAAAACAATCATGAGCAGAGTAACAGTGGTTAACAATCTCACAAAAGACGATTTTCTGTTATTTTTCATATTTCCCATTTAATCCTTTGTTAAGTACATTATATCCCCATTGTGCAATTTCCCGCAGACGCGCGTCCGTATGATTACAATACTGCTTAATTAGGTGATGATATTTACCATCCCCGGAATTTATCATGCAGCGAAGCGCGTTGCATTGCCACTGCCACAAACCGTCTTTGCCGGTATACCAAAAACGCGGATAGACGACATTTAAATAAGTATCATCGTCCATTTCCAGGACTTTCTCAAACTGTAAATATTCTTCAAATTCAGATAACAGAGGAAAGTCCTCCGCTTCATTAAGTTTATCTTTATTGAGAGGACACGCGTCCTGGCATTCGTCGCAGCCGTAGAGCCACTGTTTCATCTTTGTCCTTAAATTTTCTTTCGGTACATCTTTCGTAAGAAGCGCAAGCTGGACAACGCACGCGCCTCTGTCCATTGAAAAACTGTCAGATAACGCTTTCGTAGGACAGGACTTTATACACCCCCGGCAGTTCTCATTGCACGCGGACGCGAGGGTGTCTTCAGGAACGGCGTCATAATCAAGCTCTTTGTCAATGATCCATGTATCAATCCAAACATAAGAGCCATGCTCCTGAGTATATATAAAATTATTGCGTCCGAATTTACCCAAACCCGCTTTTGCCGCAGCCCATCTCGCGGGAACAGCGCCATCTAGCAGGCGGATTCCGAGAGTTCCCAGATATGTTTCAAACTCAATCTTTGCCCGGTACTCTTGCGAATAGAAAAGTCTGGGGTCAAATTGATAAAGTTTTCCAATAACCCCGTTCAAACGCTTCGCCGTCTTGTAACTGTTATATCCACGGATACACACGATAATCGATTTTCCGGTTTCAGGCGGACGGACATGATCATATAGCGGTTCATACAGCGATTTTGATTCAGGAAAAGATTCAACGCGCTCATCCAAATACTGTTTGTACTCGTTAAACGCGGCGGAAGGAATGATTCCGCATCCGGTGAAACCCAGCTGCTTCGCCTTCTGTTTTATTTCTTGCGCCGTCATAATTAAAACTCTCTTATACCCGCTTTGTGAACTTAATCATTGCGTTGCTTGGCATAGCCTTTTTGATAATTTCAGGCAAACAGTCGTTTCTGAACGATATTGCCTCAAAAAAATCATCTTTCCCAATAGTTATAGTGAAACCATACGGATCGGCCAGAGTAAAAATTTCCTTTCCTTCATCGTAACCGATTAATACGGCGTAGTGTAATACAGGCTCTTTATTACCAAGCAGGTTTTCCGTAAGGTGTAAAACCTGGAGAGGTATTTTTTCATGTAAACTTTGTTTTATTATTTTCAATGTTTCCTCTTTATCTTCATGAATAACCGAGGCGTCATACCCTTCCAGATATTTTTTGTAAATTTCCAGCAATTTGAA
>JGI24698J34947_10001458_pt1 | contig 12451 bp, 10 predicted proteins | sample TergutMp193P3_FD_34947 | JGI IMG/M metagenome (IMG submission 34947)
CGGACAGGCGGCTATATTCATGGAGAACGGTTTTGATGATTTTATTTCCAAACCGATAGACACCCGCCAGTTGAATATGGTGCTTAACAAACTGATACGCGATAAATATCCGTCTGACGTGGTAGAAGCGGCAAGAAAGCAAAAAGACCGCCTGTATTCCGGTAACGAACAAAGAAAGACATTGGACCCGCAGCTTGCGGAAATTTTTGTCAGGGACGCGAAAAAAGCCGCCGCAGTAATGGAGCCGATTTATGTAAACAACTTCAGCAGTGATGATGAGCTTTCCACCTTTGTTATCAATATCCACGCGATGAAGAGCGCTCTTGCCAATGTCGGCGAGACGGCTCTTTCCGCCGACGCGGCAACACTTGAACAGGCGGGCCGGGAAAAGAATATCCATCTGATTTTATCGGGATTTCCGCCGTTTCTGGAAATGCTGCATAGCGTAATCAAAAAACTTGATCCTGCGGCAGTTACAACCGGAGAAAATGCAGATAATGCCGGCGACAATCAGTATTTAAAAGAAAAATTACTGGCTGTTAAGGATGCATGCGCATTGTACAATAAAAAGACCGCCAAGGATACGCTTGCTGAAGTAAGGAGAAAAACATGGCCGCAGTCTGTAAATGAACAACTCGGCGAGATCAGCGCACATCTGCTGCACAGTGATTTTGACAAAGCCATACAGATTATTGACGACTATTTACAGCAGCCTTAAAAAGAGCAAGAATGAAGGCGGAATGTTGATCATTCTGAGAGCGGCAATCCTTTCGCTGACCACTCAGTGGTCGAATATTCCGTCTCAAAGACCAGCCGCCCAACGCTGCCCGCCTCGTCCGTGTAGCAGATAACAAGCTGAGGAGCAGAGGGGCTGAATATCTTCTTCCACCATCGCGTCTCTTTTACCAACTGCGACGAGGCGATTTTTTCTTTTGGGATAAAAAGGGTTTTCTCATTTGGCTGCTCTTTTTCAGCAAAACGGGTAAAAGCATCGATCCAGCTATTCTGCGGAAAATGATGAAAACGAAAACCTCCCGATGTGGTGATCAAGAGTCCCCAAATGCCGTTCCACTTCTTTTCATCAAACTCTTCCCAACCACAGATATACTTTCCCAATCCGCGCGACAAAACTTTTTCGCCTGTTTTTTCTTCAAACTCCCGCCAAAAAACGTCTGGTGATTTTTCATTTTTTTTGAGCAGCATTAACCAAATGTCCTTGTAGCTACTACGTCAATATTTTCACCCTTCCAGTCCGCGATTATTACATCTCCCGCCCTGACAGGAAGGGCAAGTCTTATTTTGTAAATGTCGTGTAACAGCGCGGGAATTCTTTCGCGGGGACAGGGAGAAGCGGTCTTTACCGGAACACGCCTTACAGAACTGGCGGAGCCGACTTCTCCTTCGATACGGCAGGTAGCGGTTACAACGCGTTTTGGCGCACGGATTTCCTCCCTCGCGTAAACCTCACCCCGGGGACAGCGGTTTCCCGTAACGGACATATTCTCGTCAGAATTCGCGTCCTCTTCTACATCAAGAGAACAGCCGATTGGACATACAATACAGGTTAAGCTTCGCATAACACTTCCTAATTAATACTGAATTCCAAAACAGAATCGGAATTAACTTCCAACCCTTCAAAATCTCCAGGGCCTATTTTCAAACTGATCATCTCTGAAGGCTGAACATGCCGCTCTTTTTTACTGCGAATTACGCGGTTATCAAGACGCAGTTCAAGGACAGCGTCGTTTTTTACCACCATTGAACGCAGATAAATATGGTTTTCGCGCTCCGGCGCAATCCGCGCCGGGTTCACATAACGCACATGGGAACCCGCCCTTGCGCGTATCTGCAGGGAGGGATGCTCTCCGCGCAGCCAGGCGGAAGCATAACGTCCCGCGCGGCGGCTTTCTTCGCATACCCAGTCCGCAAGATCGTGAACGTGAAGCACATTGCCGCAGGCAAAAACTCCTTCCATGTTTGTCATCAGAGAGGCGTCAACAGCGGGACCGTTTGTCACAGTGTTCAACTCCACACCAGCCGCGCGGGACAACTCGTTTTCGGGAACAAGACCGACCGACAGTAAAACCGTGTCGCAGTTTATTCGGAAACTTTTTTCAGATACAAGAACGCCGTTTTCCATTGGAGTAACTTCAACTCCCTCTACGCGGTCTCTGCCAAAGATGCCGGTTGTCTGAGACGAAAGGTAAAGGGGAATGTCGAAGTCTCTGAGGCACTGAACGATGTTACGTGTCAATCCGGCAGGATACGGCATAATCTCCACCACTGCTTTTACCTTGCAGCCTACCCAGCTCATGCGCCGCGCCATTATAAGTCCGATATCGCCCGAACCTATGATCACGGCTTCCTTTCCCGGAATGTAGCCTTCTATGTTCACCAAACGCTGCGCGAGTCCCGCTGTGAAGATTCCAGCCGGACGGGAGCCGGGAATGCGTATATTGCCGCGGTTGCGTTCCCGGCAGCCCATTGCAAGTAACACGGCGCGGCTTTGTATTCTCATCGCGCCGTTTGGACAGACGCAGTAGAGTTCTTTAAAAAATGAGGAATTTTCAGAGGAGGCGAAACGGGTTACAGTTGTGTTCAGGTAAACGGCGATTTTTGATTTTGTTACGCGATTAATAAAACGCTCGGCAAACTCGGGACCTGTCAGCTCTTCTGAAAATTCGTGGAGACCAAAACCGTTGTGTATGCACTGCATGAGGATTCCGCCAAGGTGATCTTCCCTTTCGATAATCGCGCAGGTAAAACCTTCCGCCTCCAGTTCCAGAGCCGCCGCCATTCCCGCAGCTCCCCCTCCGATAACGACAGCGTCGTATTGTAACTCTCTCATAACGCTGTCCCAGCTTCATTTAATGAGGCTTCCAGCACGCGGCTTTTTCCGCCGTGTTTTGTAATTTCATCCCATGAAAGACCTGTTTCCCTCATTATAATCTTGATGATCTTGTAACTGCAAAAGCCGCCCTGACAGCGTCCCATTTGAGCGCGGGTAAAATATTTCACTCCGTCAAGAGTAGTGTGCCCAAGTTTTACAGCCTGCACAATTTCAGCTTCGCTGACATTTTCACAGCGGCAGACAATGTTGCCCCACATCTTATCTTTCGAGATGAGGCTGTCAAGCTCATTCAAATTGAGTTCACGCGCAAATGGACGATCTTCAATATAGGGGTTCCAGCCCGGCTTTTCCGTTAGCTGCAATCCCATCTCTAGCAAAATGTTTTTTACATATTCACCTATTGCGGGGGAAGCCGTAAGCCCCGGACTTTGAATACCGGCTACCTGCACAAAACAGGGCGCTTTCTTCGACGCCTCAATATAAAAATCTTCACCCAAACAGGGACGCAGCCCCGCGAAGGCGGTAATAACATCGTTTTGGCTTAAAGACGGTATCATGGTCTTTCCTGAGACGAGTATATATTCCAGCCGTTTTGTAGTGGTGGAAAAATCGCTTTTATCCTCAACAGCGTCGGCGGTCGGCCCTACAAGAACCGTCCCTTCAACTGTTGGAATAACGAGCATTCCCTTTGAAATAGAAGTCGGAACCGGAAAGACCACCTTTGACGGACACGCCCTGGTCAATCTGTCCAACAGAAAATATTCGCCCTTTCTCGCGCTGATTGTAAACTCTTCCGCGCCGAATGTTTTTGAAACTTCATCGGCGAAAAGACCTGCGGCGTTTATCGCGTAACGCGCTTTTATTTCCCTGCCGTCCCTGGCGCGAATACTCCAAAAATCCCCGTTACGCGCCGCTTCCAAAACTTCAAAATTCGTAAAAAGCTCAACCCCATTTTTCAGCGCGGACTCAACAAGGGCAAAAACAAAACGGTACGGCTCAATTATTCCGCCTCCCGGCGCGTAAAGCCCGCCTACCGTATCCGAGGACAGCTTCGGCTCAAGTTCAAGAATCCTCTGGCGGGAACAAAGCTCAATTCCAATAACTTCGTTTTCCACACCCTGCAAGTACAGATGTTCGACCGCCTTCATCTCTTCTTCATGAAGGGCGGCGACAATTATTCCGCATCTGCGAAACGGGAAGTTCAGTTCCCGCCTGAGCTGATCGAACATCAGACTGCCCTGAATCTCAAGACGCGCCTTTAAGTATTTTTTGTTGTGATGAAAGCCGCCGTGAATGATCCCTGAGTTCGCCTTGGAAGTTCCAAAGGACACATCAGCGGCTTTCTCCAGAATTGCGGTTTTTATTGAATACGCGGAAAGACGGCGGGCAATGTTTGCCCCCGAAACTCCGCAGCCGATAACAGCGGCGTCAAACTCCATAAAAATATAATATATGCTAACGCCGACTTTTGCTATATAATTGAAACATGAAGCAGGAAAGAAAGAGACTGTTCGTCGGTAAAAAAACCACAGCGAAGGAACGGCTAAAAATTGTCAGAGAGGCTGTAGAAAAAAAATACGACACCCTTGTTTTTTCTCTGGGAGACAGACTTTTCAAAAGCAGGAAAAAAAATCAGAAATATATAAAACTGATGAAATATTATTCTCTGAATATTGAAGCGGGAGGGCGTGATTTTTCCCTGCTTATGCCGCAGCGGCTGTTTCTGTTTCACCGCGATCTGTTCCGCATGGAAGGGGGCAAACGAAAGCCCCGCCCCCATTTTTGCCCGACCAATCACAAGACAACCGCCGTCATCACCGAACACGCGAACAAACTGTTTGCCCGCGCCATGCGGGAAGTGACCGTTCCGCGTATCTTTCACCTGCTGCCGGATGAGGGGCATGAAACCACATGGTGCGCGTGTCCCGCCTGCCGCGCCTTCAGTCCCGCGGAGCAGAATCTTATCGTCATCAACACTGTAGCTGACGTACTCGCGAAACTCGATCCGGCGGCGACGCTTTCGTACCATAATTTTAATGTGGAACCTGAGGCGGAAGGAATCACGCCGAGGAAAAATACGTTTAGAATTAAAACCTGATATTCCCGGAACAGGTTGAGACTGTTCCCTGCCGGCTGTTTATAGATCCCTTTGTTTTAGCTTTTTATCTTTCTTCTCCAGGCATCGCTTATCTTGGCCTGCTCCTCACTGGTTATATTAGCTGTTTTGACCGGAGCGCTTTGCGCGTTGGAATATTTTACAAGCTGCGGCGCCGGAAGCTTGTCGCAAATTTCCTGGAGCTTATGCGCCACCGTAGTATACTGCCCGGCCTCGACAAGATTCGTCGCGTGTTGGAGCGCAAGGTCTTTATAGCCTTTTATCTGCCTTGTGAGTTCGTCACGGTCCCTACAGTTTCTATGTTTGTTTATTTCAGCTTCTACATTTATCATTTTTTCACCCTCTCATAATAAATGAAACAACTTATATATAATGTTATACCATCCTCAGCACTATTGTCAATACAATAGCGCGAAGACAGCGTTCTATTTTTATGGAAAATTGTAAATAAAATTCCTTGACAGCTTCCTGCAAAATGTAATAAAATAACTGATTGAGTCAAAAATAGCCCCCCATCAATTTATCCCCTCGGCGGAACTGATTGAGTGAAGCGGGCAACAACTTAAAGACAAACATTTAACACATTTTAAGGAGGAATTTTACATGAAAATCGGTTTTAAACTCACGATAATTATGATAGCCCTGAGTTTTATCAGTATCGGCTCGGTCGGCATTGTCCTGCTTAACCGGGCACGGACCAATATCGTTGACCTTGCGAATAAATATACGCTCAGTCTTGGCGAGAAAAGCGCGGACGACGTAAGAGCTCACCTTGAAAGTTACTGGAATACCGTAGAAACCATCGCTCATACTATGGAACAGTACGATTCAATGATCACGGCAAACCGGCGGAATATGATGAACGTTATACTTGAGGGTATAACTGAGTCGCATCCTGAGGTTATAGGAATGTGGTGCGTATGGGAACCTGATGTTCTGGAAGGGAACGATCAGCTGTACCTCGAAACCATGGGAACCAATTCCCGCGGCCGCTTTGCCCCCTACTATTACTGGGACGGGAGAACCCTTAAGCTGGATTCTCTGGAGAATTTTGACGTACCCGGAGACGGCGATTACTATCTTGTACCAAGGAGAAACAACACAACGACAATTTTGAATCCTTTCATATATTACATGCCGGACGGAAAACCGGCGTTAATGACAACTATTGCCGCCCCCATACGCAATAACGGAAGGCTTGTCGGAGTAGCGGGCATTGACATTTCTTTGGATGAAATTCAGAGAGTATCCCAACTCTCAAGACCATACCCCGATTCGGTAACCGCGGTATTCGCCAATGACGGGACTGTCGCGGGGCACTTCGACCCAAGCCGTATCGGGCTAAATATGCGTAATACTGAAGCGGATATGGTCGGACCCTATCTTGATGATTTTGTAAAAAGCGTCAATAACGGACAGCAATTCCGTTTTGAAAGATACGTCCCGGCAATCGGGGCCAGTTTGTCAATCCAGCTTGCTCCCATTAAAGTCGGGACTTCCACGACCCCGTGGAGTTTCGCGGTAGGGAATATGACAGCGACAGTAATGGAGCCGGTGAACGATATGATAGTAATAGCCATTATAATTTTCATCGTAGTGATTGCGATAGTAACTACAGCGGCGGTATTCCTGTCCCGCTCCATCAGCAAACCCATAGTCATGGTGTCGGATAACCTCAAGGAGATTGCCAAGGGCGAAGGAGATCTGACCAGGCGGGTAACTAACCGCTCCAAGGACGAGATAGGCGACCTTGCTCTTTACTTCAACGAAACGCTGGACAAAATCAGCAGGCTGGTCGTCAACATTAAAAAAGAAACGGCGGTGTTGTCAGATATTGGAGGCAGCCTCGCGTCGAACATGAACGAAACCGCCGCGGCTGTAAATGAGATAACCGCCAACATACAGAGCATCAAAGTACGAATCATCAACCAGAGCGCCAGTGTCAGCGAAACCCACGCGACAATGGAGCAGCTCACGGTAAACATCAAAAAACTGGACGACCACGTTGAAAGCCAGAACGCCCACGTATCACAGGCGTCCGCCGCCATTGAACAAATGGTAGCCAACATCCAGTCTGTTACCGATACGCTTATCAAGAATTCCGACAATGTAAAGAATTTGCAGGAAGCCTCCGAAGTGGGACGCACCGGATTGCAGGACGTGGCGGCTGACATTCAGGAGATCTCCCGCGAATCTGAGGGGCTTTTGGAGATCAACTCGGTAATGGAAAATATCGCCAGCCAAACCAACCTGCTTTCAATGAACGCCGCGATAGAGGCAGCCCACGCCGGAGAATCAGGAAAGGGCTTCGCCGTAGTCGCCGATGAGATTCGCAAACTTGCCGAAAATTCAAGCGTACAATCCAAAACCATCGGCACAGTTCTGAAAAAGATAAAGGGATCAATTGACAAGATCACCCGCTCCACAGACAACGTACTCAACAAATTTGAAGCCATCGATTCAAATGTCAAGATTGTGGCGGAACAGGAAGACAACATCCGTAACGCGATGGAAGAGCAGGGACACGGCAGCAAGCAGATACTCGAAAGCGTCAGCAGAGTGAACGAAATAACGCGCAAGGTAACGAGCGGCTCCAATGAAATGCTTGAGGGCGCAAAGGAAGTAATTCAGGAGAGCAATAACCTTGAAAAAGCGACGCAGGAGATAACTTCCGGCATGAACGAGATGGCCACCGGAACCGACCATATCAATTTGGCAGTACACCACGTAAACGAGATTTCCGGCAAAAACCGCGAAGGCATTGACGCCCTGTCCAGAGAGGTTTCACGCTTTAAAGTTTAACTAACCGTGAAATTTTAAGGGACGTTCGGTTGGAAGTTGAGGCTATGAAGCTGACCTAATTTTCAGTGTACGCAAGCTCCCTGGCGCTTTCAAGGTGCGCGTTGATCCTTCCGCTGGCGGTATTTACCTCAATTGCCTGGCTTGCCACTTTATGGGAGATACTTTCCAGAGTGGTCGCCGCCTTCTGAATCGCGCCGCTCTGGTCCTGTATGTTGTTTGTCCCCTCTTTTACCTTGCCGGTAATATCCTGCAGAGCTTTAAGCGCGGTCAGTATCTGAGTGCCGCCCGCCGATTGTTCCTCGACGGCGTTGTTCATCACGCCGAAAGACTTATCAAGCGCTTTTATCTCCGTGAACATCGTCTCCATCGACTTTACCGTGTCTGAGGAAACGGAAGTTATATGCGTTATGCGCTGTTCTATCTTGTTTATTTCCGATGAAATCGAATCCGATTCTTTGGTGGACAGTTCGGCAAGTTTGCGAATCTCGGAGGCGACCACCGCGAAGCCCTTTCCCGCCTCTCCTGCGTGTGCGGCTTCAATCGCCGCGTTCATGGCAAGGAGGTTCGTCTTTGCCGCGATCTCGGCGATTGTCTTGTTGGCGTTTTGCAGCATTTGGGACTGCTCGTGTATGTTATTTATTTCATCAACCAGCTTCAGCAGTTTCGCCTGTCCCGTGGAGGAAGATTCGCTTATCGTGTCGGCGGTCTTTCCGGCGTTACCCGCAACCTGGCGGATGGAGTCGATGTGCGCTACCATCTCTTCAATTGCCGCCGATGACTGGGTGATGTGCGAAGCCTGCGCGTACACCGCCTCATTCAGCGAATTAATGGAGCCGACGATCTTGTCGATTGCGCCGGATGTTTCAATAACTGAGTTCGTCTGGGATTCTGTGTCCAGTTTCATTTTTTCCATGTTGCCGGTTATCACTTCCAGCGCGCTTGAGGATTCCGATATTACAGCGTTGAGCCTTTCGCTGTCGCCGGTTATCTTCTGCAGATTCTTGTTGAGTTTTTCTATCGCCGCTTTCAGGTTGTCCCTGATTTTTACCAGCGCCCTCTGCATACTGCCGATCTCATCCTTTCTGAATTTGCTGATCTTGCCGCTGAAGTCCATACCGGCGATCGATCCTGCCATCCCTTCAAGTTCCTTTATGGGTCTGATGAGCGACATTGACAGCAGGAGCGCCATCGCTGCGGCGGCTATTATGGAAATTATCAACGACAACTGAGCGCCTAACTCGTAGCCCTTTACTCTGGAAATATCATAATCCGCGCCCAGTATTGACATTACTCTGCCGTTTTCCATTATGGGGTAAAAGCCCGATATAAACGTACCGAATTTATCAGTGTATGCCTTCTTCGTGATCTGCGGGGTTTTGATGTTGTAGGCGCCTGTCAACGCTTCAGGTATATCATCCGGGTCCCACAAAGCGAATATTGTTTCAGCCGGCGTATCAGGGGTGTACTCGGATGAGAACACAAACTGGAAATCGTTGCCGACCGGCTGTACCAGATAGATGTACGTCATGTCGAATACATCGGCGATCTTGCTCATGGAATGATCAAGTTCCCAATACTCGTCCGAAACCGCCATTCCCAGCCTGACAAGTTCGGCGGGGTTGGAAAGAGCGCCGTGATGCTCGATGTCTATCATCCGCAGGGCATTGACAAGTTTTTCCTGGTACATCGCCTTGATATATCTTGAGTACGGGATATACATCACCAGTGAGATACTCAATCCCAGGCCTATAAAAAACGCGAAAAATTTCCATCTTAAGCTGTACATTGTCATTCTCTTTTCCCTGCCCTTTGTTAGTCTCAATTTCATAGTATACGCAAGCTCTTTCGCATGTTCAAGATAGGCGGTATTTTCCCCGCTGACAGTTTTCGCCTGAATTATCTGTTTCGCCGCGTTGTGAGGGGCCCGCTCCTTTTACCCTCCAAGAGCCGATTCAACTTTCTCAAGGAGCATGGACGGTTCAAAAGGCTTGACAATATAATCAGCGGCTCCCAGGGAAAGCCCCATGGTCTTGTCCTTTTCCGCGGCGCGTCCTGTAAGAAATATTACCGGTATATCCCTGGTTTCCGGTTTTGCCTTGAGGATTTCTATTGCCTCAAAGCCGTTCATTTCGGGCATATCAACATCCAGCAGGATAAGGGCCGGGTCAATTTTATCCAAAATTGAGAGAAGTTTTTTCGCCGAAGCCGCAGTAACAACAAGGTATTTCTTTGCCAGCACATCCTTACCGGCATTGAGATTTATACTATTATCGTCAACCAGAACAACGAGTTTCTTTTCACTCTTCATATTTTGCCCGTTAAACCTTTGTTTGGTTGACTTCAAACCCGTCGGCAATGGAGGATATCTTTTCTATGGAAGACTGGCTGACGGCGGCAAGATTGGAAACCTCCTGCGCGCCGGATTTGATCCTACTGATACCATCGGACACTTCTCCCATACGCGCCGAAATTTCCGTCGCGCTGCCCTGAAGCGCGCTGATTTCCCGGAGCATGGTCTCGTTACCCTGCGCCATCTTGCGTGAATCGTCCGAAACCCGCGCGTTGATTTCTTTCATTGCCCGCAGGGACTCTATCACCTGACCCGCGCCGGTTTTCTGCTCCCGAATGGCATTGTCAACCTCAAAGACCAGTTTTTCCGTTTCGCCGATCCGGCGTGAGACCTCGGCAAAGGCGTTTCCCGACGCTTCGGCGTCACGGACTATTTTATCGATGGTCATCACAATCTGTTTCAGTTCGGTGCTGATCTTGCGCGACTCTGTGGAGGAATTTTCCGCCAGCTTGCGGATCTCGTCGGCTACTACGGAGAATCCCCTGCCTAATTCTCCGGCATGGGCAGCTTCTATCGCCGCGTTCATTGCCAGAAGGTTTGTCTGGGCGGCGATGTTCGCGATAATTTTATTTGCTTCCTGGAGGGATTGGGACTGCTCTACGATTTCGCCGATACGCTGCCTGCTTTCATTTTGAATTCGCCTTCCTTCTTCCGACGCTTCACCGACAGTTTTAAACTGAGCCGTCATCTTTTCAGTTACTGAACCAATGGAAGAAATATTCCCGACCATTTCCTCTACAGCGGCGGAACCCTGCGACATACTTGATGTCTGGGTAATGACTGACTTTTCCAGCGTCTTAACAAGATCCGCCAACTCCTTAACCGTCTCGGTGGAAGTATTGACGCTCTCCATTTGACCTTTAGTTTTAGCCAAAACCTGTTCAGCCGCGTCGGCGATACGGATAACGGAATTCGCCATGTCGCTTGAGTGTTCTTCAAGCTGTACCCCCACTTTGGAAAGATCATGCTGTCCGCTTTTGATTTCCTGTATTCCATCGCCAAGGTGTTCACAGAAAGCGTTCACCATTCCTGAAACAGTGCCAATCTCATCTACGGAACAAACATTAATGCGCCGCGTCAAATCCTTTTTTTCGGAAGAAAGATTTTCCATTTGTTCGATTATCGCAGAGTAGAATCCTGAAAGGTTCCTTTTAAGGGCTATTGCCATGATTGTAATGCAGAGCATTATGAAAATAACGGGGAGCAGTATGATAAACCAGGTGCTGCCGTTCATCTTGTCCATAATTTCCAAGGTTTGATTTATGCCAAGGACTGTAACGGCACAGCCAAAGATCAGGCACACCAGCGATACAACTATGGGAACGATAAAAAATTTCAGTTCCTGCCGCCTCTCGCGGAGATCGCGGGGATAGCGTGTCAGCTTGCTGCCTATCAGGGCTTTAAAGACCAGTCCGTCGCCGGTGACGTATAAAAAAGTTCCCACAAACATCCCGAAGGAAAGCGTTGTCAGAAACATGGGCGTCTTGATTGCCGGCTCGGTTCCCAGCCAATTGCCTGTAAAGAAGATGAGTACGAGGAAGAGCGAATGGAGAACTACGCCCACAGCGATCAACCTGATGGGGATAGCGCCTATCTTTTTAAGGCGGGCGACATATTCGGCTTCAGGGCAATTCTGAAAAAACTCGGGAACGAAACACTTGGCGTTCATCCCCAGAATACCCGCATACGCGGCGAAAAAAACCAGCGCAGGGAGGACAAATCTGGACAGGAGTACCGAAAAAGAATGTCCAAAAAAGAACAAAATAAAGAAATCTATCAACACCATAGCAATTCCGGTAAGGACTACCAGAGCCAGAAAGGAGAACCTTATATTAATCATAGTAGTATTTTAAGGGGAAAAAGGAAATATTTCAATTGCATTTTTTACTTATTCGGTTGCACTTTCTACTTATTCGTATCTTTTCGGGGGAGGAAAACAGCTTCGGGCAGGTGGAGGCGTTAAAACGGTATCCTAATCTTTGGGCTTTTTAAAAAACTTGCCGTTTATATGCTCAGTCTTCAGGACGTTGATAAAAGCGTCCCCGTCAATGGCATGAATAGCCTTAATCAGCGGCGGTACTTCATCGGAATAGACCACCGAATACAGGATGATTCTCTCCTGCGCGTTGAACAACCCTTTCCCGTGAATGGCGGTTACCGCGTGATGTGTTCTCTCGCGGATAAGGTTATAGACCTCGTCAGGGCGGCTTGTAATGATGAGCAGAGTTTTCTGCTGGTATGCGCGGTACAATGAGTTGAGAACCATCGTCGACGTAAACTGAAAAATAATCGAATACAGAGCTTTGTCCAGATCAAAAAGACACGCCGTAAT
>JGI24698J34947_10001459_pt1 | contig 12451 bp, 9 predicted proteins | sample TergutMp193P3_FD_34947 | JGI IMG/M metagenome (IMG submission 34947)
ATTTCATAGATTTCTTATGAAAAACGAAAAAATGAAGGGAAAATTGGACAAAGAACTCTCCCGTTTAAGCAGAGGTTTTAGCGCCCTGAACTCCGGCTACAAAAAAGGGGTGCTGAAAACGGCGCAGGGGCTTTTGAGGGTACAGAGGACGCACAAGGAGATAGTTGTGGACGGAGCATACGGAAAATGATACTAGCGATTATTGTACCCTGTTATAACGAGCAGGAAGTTTTGCCTGAAACCGCGAAAAGGCTTTCCGGTAAAATGCAACAGCTTGTTAATGAGCAAATTATTGATGAAAAATCACAAATATTTTTTATTGATGATGGTTCAAGCGACAATACATGGAATCTGATAGAAAAATACCATACGGAAAATCCGCGGCATTTTAGCGGGATAAAACTGTCAAAAAATAGGGGGCATCAAAACGCCCTTTTATGCGGATTGCTTGCGGTCAAGGATTTTGTTGACGCGGCGGTTTCGATAGACGCCGATTTACAGGATGACATTGACGTTATTGGTAAAATGATGGAAAAATACCGCGCCGGATATGAAATTGTGTATGGTGTGCGTTCAGACCGGAAAGCGGACAGTTTTTTCAAGCGGGCAACGGCGCAGGGTTTTTACCGCTTCATGCGTTTCCTTGGCGTGGATGTTGTGTATAACCACGCAGATTTTCGCCTGATGGGAAAAAACGCACTTGACGCGCTTGCAGGGTATGGCGAAGTGAATCTTTTTTTACGCGGCATAACCCCCCTGCTTGGATTCAAAACAGGCATTGAATATTATTCACGCGCTGAACGTTTGGCGGGGATAAGCAAATACCCATTGCGGAAAATGCTTAAATTCGCCCTGGAAGGCATTACCTCGTTTTCAATAAAACCAATACGCATGATAACTTTTTTAGGCATTTTTATTTTCACCGTCAGTATCGCAATGATCGCGTATTTTTTTGTCAGATATTTTACCGGGCATACGATAAGCGGCTGGGCGAGTATCGCCTGTTCACTGTGGGGAATAGGCGGGCTGATCCTTTTTTCCATTGGGATTGTCGGAGAGTACATAGGGAAAATTTATCTTGAGACAAAACGCCGCCCACGATTCCATGTGGAACAGTTTTTATATGAAAAGGAGATGAAAAATGAAGAACAATGAGACGCCTGAAAAGATATATATTGAAAAGTCCATAATTACCACGATGACACGAAATATAATTATAGTTTCATATTTAGCCATAACATTAGTTGCTATTGTTATTCGGCTTCCTGGAATGCAATTTTCATCAGCGGATTATGAAGCATGGATAAAACCATGGACAAGTTTTTTAGCGGCAAATAATCATTTATTTGGGATTAATTCGATAAAGTCAGATTATACTCCCTTTTATCTATTTATTCTTGGTTTGATTTCTTTTCTTCCGGAATCAATTTGGTTAATCAGCGTTAAATTGGTATCTTGCCTGTTTGACTTTTTTCTGGCAATCATTTGCGGTAAAATAGTATATTCAGTAAATGATAGGAGAGAAAGAGCGCTTGTTGCATATTCCGCAATACTTTTATGTCCTACCGTATTTTTTAATAGTTCAATTTGGGCTCAATGTGATAGTATTTATGTATCGTTCATATTTTTGTCATTATTATTATTTATCAAAGGGAAAAATAACCTTGCGCTTTTCATATACGGAATTACCTTGACAATAAAATTGCAGTCGATATTTATGTTTCCATTCATTATTATTTTATATCTGTATAATAAATATAAAATTAGAAGTTTGATTTTTTTAATTTTCGGCTTTATAGGTACCTGTATAATCGGTTTGCCGTTCGGAGCGCCCAAACAATTGTTAAAAGCTTATTTTAAGCAATTAACAGGTTATAGCAACGGGTTGACTCACAACGCTCCGTCCGTTTACGCGTTATTTCATGTAGAGAAGGAATTTATACCTATAATGCAGAATATAGGAATAATATTTACACTGGGAGTTTTGGTTTGTTTTGCTCTGTATATTTTATATAGTAATAGAAACCATGGGCAAAGTACAGAATATTCTAATGTTTTTTTTGAAGTAACCCAATATGTTATCATTTTCTTTTTCTTAACACTGATAATCCCATTTTTGTTGCCAAAGATGCATGAAAGATATTTTTTTGCCGCTGAGGCTGCCTCAATAATATTTGCTGTTTTATTCCCGAGAAAATGGTGGATAACCCTGCTTGTTATATTACCGGCATGCGCGACATATTTTAATTTTTTGTTTGCAAATACGGCAAACTTGTTTCCGTTGGCAATTATCATGTTATTTGGAGTTTTATTGGTAACCAAGTGGACAATAAGTAGTATTGCTAAAACAGATTCAGGAGTTAATTATGATGCCCGGTAAGTCAATTTTTACAGGAGAAAGAAAATGAAGAACAATGAAACGCCCGAAATACTTTTAAGTCAGGCTTACCATTCAGCAAAGTTAAAAAAACTGGCAATGGTAATTGTATTTGCGGGGATTATAATTTGTACCATACCGTTGCTTCCTCCGGTACAGAATGCGCTTTTTTCATTTATTGATACACATATTTCCGGTAAGGGATCGGGCGGCGCATTTGAAAATCGCTTACGATCATTGTTGTCTCTCCCGTTTTTCGGTCTTTTGGTTTTTATTTTTGCAATTTGCTGCCTGTTTTCGAAAACAATCGCCGCGTTTCTGGAAAATGACAAAAATACGCGGTTGATTGTTACAGTTTCCGCCGGAATAGGCGTATTATTACTGAGCTTTGTCAGTGTTTTCTCGTATCTACATGGCTGGCAATGGCTGAACAGCGATCATTCATCGGAAATGGTTTTGGGGAAACTGTTGGCGGATGAGAATGCTTTTGTCACCCGTAACTGGCTTTATTCAACTGAGATACGCCTGATATATCAAACTATATTTACCATGCCGCTTTTTAAAATTTTAGGTCATTATGAAAATTGGGCGCTGATACGTTCTCTCAATATATTATTCAATAATCTAGCATTGATTTTGTCCTATTTATTTTTGGCTCGGCAGATGAAAATACAGTTAAAATGGATAGTTATAACGAGCATCTTTTTATTTATACCTGTATCGATTGTTTATTGGGGTATTGTAACATTCGGCGGTTATTACGTCTTTTTTATTGCCCAGCTTTTTTGCTGTCTTGGTTTGTTTATCAGCCTTGCCAACCACACCGGTACGTCAAAAACGGCGCTGCCCAGTTTTATTCTGTTTACGGTATTGTCTTTTACGCTTGGCTTACAGGGAATCCGCTCTCTGCTCAGCGTGCATATTCCATTGCTCATTGCCTGCATTTGTTTATATACAGGGGATACGCGAAAAAAGAGTTTCCCTCTGTTTTTAGGATGTTATAGTTTTGTTGTTTGCTGTATCGGGTTTGCTGGTAATTATCTGCTGCATTTTTGGTATAGTTTTCATTCGTTTGATAATATGTGTCTGGAAAATCTTCTTGTCCGATTTTTCCCAAAACTTGGACAAAGCCTTGTGTGTCTCGTGGACTTCTTTGGACTTTCTGTCGGAAATTCGTTGTTATCCGCACATGGTTTGTTGAGCGTAGTTGCAATAATCGGAACGTTTCTTTTATTTTGGGCAGTTAGAAAATCATTCCAATTTATACCGGTCTTTTTTATCGTTTCCGTTATTTTTAATATTTTTGTATTTATTATTGTTGATGAAGGGATTACCGACAGATATTTCATTCCGTTTATGGTGTTGTACATCCCGCTTATCGCAATCCTTTTTCAGTATGTTGAAAAAGAATACAGCCATATAAAACGCATTGCCATCATTTCGGGGATTGTTTTATTTATCTTCGGACAAAGTTACGTGAATTTTCAAAGCATGACCGGATGGGATTCGAACACAGCCAGAAAAGGTTATATACAATACCTGCTGGATAACCGGCTTGATTATGGCTTCGCCACATTCTGGAACGCGAATGTAACAACCGAGTTAAGTAACGGTAAAATCGAATTGTCCGGTATAGAGCCAGATGGATTAAATCCAGATACAAATAGCCGATTCCATATTCAACGCTGGCTGAATCCGGTTAAATTTGATAACCCCTCTTTTCATCAGGGGGAATCATTCTTGTTACTTACCCGCGCTGAATGGGAACTGGCGCAGGCGACAGGGCGGGCTTTTGCGCAGCTTCAACCGGATTATGAGGACGACGATTTTATCATCATCAGATACCCCTCCGCTGAAATAATCCATCGTGAGGTTCTGGATAACTAAGGAGAATTAAGGAATGCAGGCAATAGTTTTAGCCGCCGGTATGGGCAACAGACTGGGAAAGTACACTCAAAACAACACAAAGTGTATGCTTTGCATAAACGGCAAAACTCTCGCGGAACGCGCTCTTGACGCGCTTGATAACGCGGGAATTAAAAAATGCGTTTTTGTAGTCGGATACAAAAAAGAAAATGTTATCGTTTTTTTGGGAAACAGGTATAAAAATATTGATATTACCTATGTATCAAATGATATTTATGACAAGACCAATAATATATATTCATTATATTTGGCAAAAGATCATTTAATTCAGGATGATACGCTTTTACTGGAAAGCGATCTGATTTTTGAAGGCCGTATTATTTCAGAAATGCTTGCTGACAGCAACCCGACAATAGCGGCGGTGACGCAATTTGAATCATGGATGGACGGAACAGTCGTACAGCTTTCCGATAATAACGGAATAGCGGCTTTCATTCCTAAAAAATTGTTCAATTTTAATGACAAGGATACATACTATAAAACCGTCAACATATACAAATTTTCGCGTAACTTTTCGCAGAATACCTATGTACCATTCCTTGAAGCCTATTCCCGCGCAATGGGCGACAATGAGTACTATGAGCAGGTTTTGCGCGTCATTACAACTCTTGATAAAAGCGAACTAAAAGCATTTGTCCTTACCGGTCAAAAATGGTACGAGATCGACGATGTTCAGGATAAAAATATTGCGGAAACCATTTTTTGCGATTCGCCAAAAGAAAAACTTAAACGTATTCAAAATACCTATGGCGGTTACTGGCGTTATCCGGGTATGCTTGATTTTTGCTATCTGGTAAACCCATATTTTCCAACGCGGCAAATGTCCGCGGAATTAAAAACTTACTTTTCTACTCTTCTTTCTTCTTATCCCTCAGGCCAGAATATTCAGAATTTGCTGGGAGCGAAACTCTGCAATGTAGAAGAAACTCAAATACTTATAGGCAATGGCGCGGCTGAATTAATACGCGCATTGGCGGCGGTAGTCATGGGAAAAATCGGGATAACTTACCCTACTTTTAATGAATACGCCGAAAGTTTTATTGCCGCCAATTCGGACGAGCGTCCGACAAACGAAATCGTTCAATTTATTCCGCATAATTTTTTTTATAATGCGGACGATCTGAAAGAGCTTTCCAAAAATTGTGATGCTATCTTACTTATCAATCCTGATAACCCGTCGGGCAATTATATTTCCCACGATAAAGTTCTTGAACTTGCGGCATCGCTTAAATCCCAAAATAAAAAATTGATACTTGACGAATCGTTTATTGATTTTGTTGATACAGAAGAAAATCAGTCATTATTGCGTCAGGACATATTAAATGAATTCCCGAATATGGTGATAATCAAGTCGTTGAGCAAGAGTTACGGTATTCCCGGAATTCGCCTTGGCGCTCTTGCATGCGGTGATGAAAAGTTAATCGGTCAAATCAGGAAGCATCTTTCAATATGGAACATCAATTCTTTTGGAGAGTACTTCCTGCAAATAATCGGCAAGTATCAAAAAGATTATATCGTATCGTGTAAAAAAATCGCCGGTGAGCGTACGCGATTTAAACAATTGCTTGAAGAGACAGGCTTGCTAAAAGTCTATCCATCGCAGGCGAATTATTTTATGTGTAAGTTACAGGGGATTTCCGCATCGGAATTGACGGAACGGCTGTTGGATAAACATGAAGTATTTATAAAGGATCTAACCGGAAAAACCGGCATACCAGATGAATCTTTTATACGAATCGCAATCAGAGATATGGAAGATAATAATAAATTTCTGTCCGGTTTAAAAAGTTGTTTTCGCGAAAGAGTTAAACGATGAATTTACCACTTTTATACATTGATCCGGGAACAGGCAGTATGCTCTTCTCCATTTTAATTGGAGCGGCGGCAACGCTGTATTTTGTACTCAGGGCGGTTGTCATTAAATTGAAAGTCGTCCTTTCCGGAGATCGCGCCATCGCTTCGTCCGTTTCTTATCCCTACGTGATATATAACGAAGGCAAACAGTACTATAATGTGTTCAAACCCATCCTTGATGAATTTGAAAATCGCGGGATTCAGGTTCTCTACCTTACTGGCGCAAGCGATGATCCGGTGTTTGAAGCGGGTTGCCAGCATATAAAATGCGAGTTTATCGGAGAAGGCAACAAGGCGTTTGCGCGGTTAAATATGCTTGCGGCAGATATTCTTTTAATGACTACGCCCGGGCTTGATGTGTACCAGCTTAAACGATCAAAGATGGTCAAACATTATGCGCACATACTTCATGCGCCGAGTGACGCTGTCATGTACCGCCTTTTCGGTATTGATTACTTTGATTCAATTTTACTTACCGGCGATTATCAGGCGAAAGATATAAGAACCCTTGAAACCCTGCGTGGGCTTCCGCAAAAACGGTTGGTTACCGTCGGCTGTACCTATCTTGATGTGGCAAGTGAAAGAAGCAAATCAATAGCGAAAGAGGAGGAGTGCCCGTTTACGGCGCTCATCTCGCCGTCATGGGGGTCCTCGGCGCTTTTGAGCAGGTACGGCGCAAAATTGCTTGATCCGCTGGTTAAAACCGGATGGCGCATAATCGTGCGCCCCCACCCGCAATCAAAAAAATCGGAAAACGCCATGCTCGAACAACTTGCACAACGTTACAAGGATGCGGTCAATCTTGAATGGGATTATGAGAGCGAAAATATTCATTCGCTTGCAAAATCAGATATTATGATTTCCGATTTTTCCGGTATCATTTATGATTATATGTTTTTGTTCGATAAGCCGGTGATGTACGTTTTGCAGAGATTTGACATGCGCCCCTATGACGCGGACGATCTGGGAGAAGATGCCGCTGAAAATTTATGGCAATTCAGGGTTTTAAAAGAGATTGGAATACCATTAAAAGAAGAAGATTTTACATCCATAGGCGATATAATTAAAAATGCTTCTGACAGCGATGAACTTCGGCAAGCCAGGCAAAAGGCAAAAGACACCGCATGGCAATATCGGGGTGAAGCGGGAAAAAGAATAGCAAATTTTATTTTATCTCTCAGAGCGGAGACGGCAAATTGATCGATATATTGTATAATATTTTTATTTTTCCCCTGGTAGAAATAATAGAAATTTCATTTGTTATTGTTTACCGCATTTCCAGAGATAGAGTTCTTGCCATAATCGGTGTAAGCGCGGTCATTACGGTTTGTACCATGCCGCTTTATTTTATTGCCGAAAAGTGGCAAAAAGTTGAAAGGGACCTGCGAAAAGAGTTTAAACCGAAGATTGACAAAATAAAATCTGTCTTTAGCGGCGATGAACAGTATATGATACTTTCCAATTTTTATAGGCAGAATCACTATCATCCGGTTTATTCCCTGCGAAATTCATTCGGATTATTAATACAAATCCCTTTCTTTATTGCGGCGTATTCATATCTTTCCCATTTGGATTTTATCAAAGGTACGTCTTTTTTATTTATTAAGGATTTGAGCCTTCCCGATAGATTTATTACTATAGGAACATACAGTCTGAACATACTTCCTCTTATAATGACATTAATAAACTGTATTTCAGGCGCGGTTTACACAAAGGGATTTCAAACGCGCGAAAAGATTCAGATTTACGGTATAGCCCTTGTATTCTTTGTCCTTTTGTATAATTCACCGGCAGGCCTTGTTCTTTACTGGACGGCAAATAACATATTTTCCCTGTTAAAAAATATTCTGTCAAAAACAAAACATAGCCTGAAAATAGTCTGGTTTTTCCTCTGTTTTTGCGTTATTGTTTTGATCATACGTTTTATCCCCCTTGGGTTTTCTCCAAAACGCCTGTTTGTTATAGGGTTCTGTTCATTAATCTTCTTTATTCCGCTCTTAATAAGAATAATCATGTTATGCAAAAACAGGCTTTTGCAAATATTCCCGATAGAACAAAGTTCTCTTTTCCAGACAAGCACCTATATATTTTCAGCGTTTATTTTATTAATTTTAACAGGTCTGGTTATCCCGGGGGCCTTGATAGCTTCTTCCGTACAGGAATTTTCTTTTCTGGATTCCTATACCAGCCCTATGCCTTTTTTAGTAAATGTTTTTATACAGGCTTTTGGAGTTTTTCTTGTCTGGCCTTTATGTATTTATTTTCTATTTTCAAAGAAAATCAGGTCTGCGCTTTGCCTTATTCTATCGCTCTTGTGTATCGCGTCTCTTGTAAATACTTTCATTTTTCCGGGTGATTACGGTTCTATTACCACTACTTTCAGATTTTCCAACCCCGATACGCTTGAATCAAAATATTTTAGCATAATAATAAGTACTCTTGCTACTTTCGGACTTCTTTGTATCTCGTCTTGTTTTCTCTTAACAAGACGAAAGTTGATTTTTCAGTCTATTCAGCTTATAATCCTTGCATCCCTTATATCCCTCGGAATTATTAATATAATAAAAATCAACAAAAATTTTAAAGAATATGAAGATCGTTTGAATAATACTTCAATAAATGCTTCATCTGTTGACAATCCTGAACCCGTTTATAATTTTTCAAGAAACGGAAAAAATGTTATTGTATTCATGCTTGATGCCGCTATTTCGGGTTATGTGCCGTATATCTTTGATGAAAAACCAGAACTGCTTGATGATTTTTCCGGCTTTACTTACTATCCAAACTGTACTAGTTTCGGAAGACATACACGTATCGGCGCTCCTCTTGTTTTCGGGGGTTATGAATATGAGCCGGGAATAATTCAAAGAAATCGTTCCTATGCAATGGAGAAACACAATGAAGCTCTGCTAATGATGCCTCGTATTTTCCATAATCAAAATTACGATGTCACGGTTACCGATCCTTCCTTTGCAAATTACAGTCTTACGCCTGATTTAAGTATTTTTGCGCCATATCCGGAAATAAAAGCCATGAATACTATGGGAAATTATACAGGTATATGGCTTCGCTCCCATCCGGATATTAAAATAGTATCTGTACCCGAATTATTAAATGCTTTATTGTTACGTTTTTCATTTTTAAAAATTTCCCTTTCAGCTTTCAGAGTATTTATTTACGATAAATCAGAATGGCTTAAACCGGGAAATCCGTTAAATAATCAGCTTTCTCTGAGTACTCTTGATTGTTATACTACCCTTGATTTCCTGCCACAGCTAACGAAAATCTCAGATGGCAGTTTCAATACATACACATCTATAGTTAATGATTTGACCCATGATTCCGTAAAGCTTCAATACCCGGATTATATTCCTGCAATGGAAGTTACCAATCAGGGGAATGGGTCTTTTTCGCAGGAGAATGCATATCATGTTAATATAGCGTCCTTATTGCTTGTGGGAAAATGGCTGAGATTTCTTCAGGAACAGAGGGTATATGATAATACCCGTATCATCATTGTATCAGATCATGGAAAGTCAGTTAGCAGCAATTATACGGGCAATATACTGCTTCCGGACAATGACCGGCTTTCATCCTTTCATGCCCTTCTTCTTGTAAAGGATTTTGGTACGACAGGAAATCTTGTTACAGATAATACATTTATGACTCATGCCGATGTTCCGCTGCTTGCTATGGATGGTTTGATAGAAAACCCTGTAAATCCGTTTTCAGGAAATTTAATAGAAAGCAATAAGAAAAACGGCGTCACGGTTACCACGGCAGGCGTTCTGCAATTTATAATTTCAGACAATCAATGGCTGCATGTACGGGATGATATTTTTGTTTCTTCCAATTGGGAAAGAATTGAGAGATGAAAACGACTTAACTTCTTTTTAAATAAATGGAGAAAAATGCCGTCGGAGGTTATGGCGTGGGTGATTATGATAAACGATTGAAAAATGAACAGGATTTTCATAATAATGATGCCTGTAGAAAAAATCGTGAACATTTGGGTAAATACCGCTCAATATTTACTGACAAAAAAGGTACTACAGCTTATCCTAATGAAATAATTGCAAAATATTCAAATCCCAATGATACCGTTAAAAGTTTTAAAGCGTCAAAATTACGAAAAATATATTTTAACGGGAATTATGATTTGGATAATGAGCTGATATTGTTGCTCCGTGACAAAAAAATATCTGATCCTGAAAAGATAGGCGACAGTCATGATTTTTTAATACGCCCGTTGACAAATTATATTCATGTTTATCTGGTTGAGTATATATGCGGGTTTATTAAACATTGGTTTAACGGAAACATGGTAAAAATATTGGATTGGGGATGCGGAAAAGGGCAAGTAACATATTTGTGTAAAAAACGCGGGATGAATATTGTCAGTTGTGATATTTTTGCTGAAATGGGCGACTCGGCGTTTGGTCAATACACACCGATTATAGAAACTATGGGAACAGACGTTTTGCCGCTGGAACATCCATATAAATTACCTTTTGAGGGAGAGTCATTTGATACAGTTTTGAGTTTTGGAGTTTTAGAACACGTTCAAAATGACTTGGAATCGGTAAAAGAAATTTACCGGATATTAAAGCCCAACGGTTTGTTCTTCTGTTTTTTTCTTCCAGCGAAATATTCTTGGCGGAACAAATTAATATATCTTCAAGGGAATCGCTACCATGACCGGTTTTATTCGGTAAAACAGGTAAAGGGTTTATTGGAAAATAACGGATTGAAAATTCTGGACTTATGGATTCGTGACGTAATACCTTTCAGGAGCCATATTGGGTTTAGAATTGCCGAAAAAATTGACCAATGGTTTTGTAATTATACACCGTTAAAATATTTTGGAACGAACATAGAATTTGCGGCATATAAAAATTAAAAACGTAAAAGTAGTGGCGCTGCACTTAATCAATTTGTCGTTTTTTCCTTTTCAGAATATCTTCCGCAAACGATACACATTCGTATATATCCTGAGTGTGGATTTTTTCATACGGTTATTGTATACTATTAAAATGACCTTTACTATCCCCCCCGTCACCAACCACCGCCAGCGTGAAAAGGGGGTGCTGGTGTATCCTGTGTACTCGCGGCGGTCGGGCGGGCTTTCGGTGGGGATCAACCTTTTTCCCGATACGAAAAGCTGTCCCTTTGACTGCCCCTATTGCGAGGTGTTTCCTTTTGCCAGTGACGCCGCGTTTTTCCCCGAACAGATGGAGCTTGACCTGCGTGCCGCCGTTGCCGCCGCGCTGGAGCGGAATGTGGCGGTTAGGGATATCTGCTTTTCGGGCAACGGGGAGCCGTCGCTGTCTCCCGCTTTTGGCGCCGCGCTGGAGCGGGCGGGGCGTGTTCGCGCGGAACTGGCCCCCTCAGCGGAACTGGTGCTTATTACCAATGGCGTGGGGCTTTTACAGCAGCGCGTTTTTTCCCTGCTGGCGGATGCCGCCTCAGGCCCCCTTGCGCTGAATATCTGGCTTAAACTTGACGCGGGTAGTTCCGGCTGGTATCAACAAATGAACCGCACGGCAATTCCCTTTGAAAAACTTGTTACCAAAATTAAAGAATTTGCCGCTTGCGCGCCTGTAACCCTACAGACCATGCTTTGTGCGGTAGATGGTAGCGGCACCCCCGATGAAGAAGCGGGGGCATGGGAAACGCCCCCGATGAAGAAGCGGGGGCATGGGAAACGCTGGTATGCGAATTAGCGGTAATTGCCGCGAATGGCAAAGGCGGTATCCGCAAAGTGCAAATCTACGGTAAAGCCCGCCCTTCACCGGACGACCCCAAAACCGCGCCGCTGCCGGTCGATTATCTTGAAGCGCGGGCTGCGTCCCTACGCCGGGCGTTTATGGCGGAAAGCATCATAACGCCGATAGAGATATATGAATAAGAGACTCTCACGGAGGCACAGAGAGCACGGAGGCATGGATAAAAATAAAATTTTAATTCCTCCGTGCCTCCGTGTGAGGTATTCTAAACCTTCCCCCGTTTTATTTTTTTTGTGGTCGTCATCTCCATAGGCTCATCTAAAATGGCAGTCCGCTCGATCCGCTGATAGGGGAGGAGGCGCTGGTTTACCTCGGCGACAATTTTGTCAATGCGGGCTTTGACTTGCTCTTTGGAAAGGGGGTTTCCGTCCTCTCCCTTGTATTCCTGGTTGGGGTAGACGAGCGCCTCAATGGCTTCAGACTTTGTTTCCTTGTCCGCTATAAAACCGCGTATCAGAACCTGCTCGACTTCCTCAAAAAGCTGGAACTCGTTTTCAATTTCTTCGGG
>JGI24698J34947_10001460_pt1 | contig 12449 bp, 14 predicted proteins | sample TergutMp193P3_FD_34947 | JGI IMG/M metagenome (IMG submission 34947)
TTTTTTAAAAGGGTGAAAAAATGATAGATGTAGAAGCTGAAGTTAACAAACACAAAACCACCAGAGACCGGACCGAACTCGAAAAACGGATACAGGAATATAAAATGCTTGCGACCGAAAACGCGACGAATCTTGTAATGGCCGGGCAATACAGTATGGTGGCGCGTAAGCTGCAGGAAATTTGTGACAAGCTTCCGGCGCCGAAGCTTAGAAACTATCCAACCGGACAAGGCGGTTCAGCCCAAACAGCCAGGATTACCAGTGAAGAGCAGGCTCGGATAGACGCCGACTGGAGAAAAAAGACCAAAAAAGGATAAATCAGCGGGAACAAGGTGGTCCCTGTCAGATTTTCATGGCTCTAAACTCCAGCCGGAATTTTGTCAACCATAATCTTACGGTGGTTTATCTTTTCTCCGTCAACAATGAACCTGCCGTCGCCAACCGCGTGGAAGAAGCAGGGGGCTTTCTGTTTGTCGTTAACCCACGCTTCAACGCCATCCAGAACAAATATATTGTGCTTCTTTATGTGGTCGATTATACGGCACTCAATGTTGGCGTAACATTCTTCTATGAGCGGGGCTTTGACCGATGACGCTTCAAGCGGCGTGAGTCTGAACTTTTTAAATTTGTCAATCCCGGCGCCTGAACAGGAGCCAATCTGCACAGCTTTTTTCGCCAATTCAACCGTGGGTACAGCAATCACACATTCACGGTTTTTTAACAGGGCGTTACAGGAAAAATTCCAGGGGCCGGTCATAAAGGCAAAACGCGGAGTGAAATCAAGGACCATAGTCCACGACAAGGTCATAATATTTGCCCGGTTTTCATCAACGGTGGTAACCAAAACTACCGGCCCGGGTTCCAGAAAAGTAAACGCCTTTTGTACAGGAAATTTTTTCATGTGGATGATATTTTATCACAGAGTAAGTGAAAAAACAAGGTGTTGATCACATTCATTGACAAGACGAAATGATTTTCATAATATAATTATCTAAAAGGGGGTATCCGTGTCAGCAATTATCCTTGGCGTTTACGCTCTTGCCGGCATTATCCACGAAGTAAGCGCGATCCGTTTTTGGGAAGGAATGCGTAAGATCACAAAAGCGGTGCTCATGCCGATTCTGTTGATCTACTATATCGTAACGTCGGCCAATTTGCTTGTTGCGGCTTTAATCGCGATTGTCTTCTCGTGGCTCGGCGACTTTTTTCTGATACGGAAAGAAGAACCGAAGTTTTTCAGGCTCGGCCTTGTGGCCTTTCTTTTGAGCCATGTGTTTTACATTGTTACGCTCGTCTTAATTACGCGCAGTTTTCACATTCCGGCTCTTATCGTGTCAATCGGTGTAGCCCTGGTGGCGGAATTCTTTTTACCGAAGATCATTAACCCGCCCAGGGCGATGCGCGGTGCGGTAATTGTCTACGGAATAGTTATTCTCGCCATGAGCGTCTACGCTTTGCAATACATGCTGTCAGCTTTAACACTTGGCTCTGTACTTCTCTTTGCCGGAAGCATTATTTTTATTTTCTCCGATACGCTCATGACTTATCTCTCCTTTGGGAAGAAACCGAAGTACTTCAACGCCATCACAATGCTGCCGTATATCATTGCGCAGGGGTTGATCATTTTCGGTTTGGCTGGCGCGTAATTCGATACCAGGTAAATAATGTATTTATTGACTTATATTATGCCGCGCCTTATAGCTTTCCAGCAGCTTGCTGTATTTTTTCCCTTCCAGTTTTTGTTTAACAAGCGTTAACCCGGTACTTATGAGGAAACAGACAAGGGTAGATACAAAAAACCCAAGCCAGGACATTGGTTCATTCAAAGGAAGCCATTTGAAGAAAACAGCAAACAATGAGAAAACGATCAAAGTCATTGACAGAAAAATAACGATTCGCAGCAAAAACCGCATTTTATAGAAAAATTGTTCTGAAAATAAAAATGCAGCAATGATCGCCAAAATAACGGAGCCGCCTGCTATTTGCAGAATAATGTTGTATGTAAGTCCAAGCGGCGCAAGCGCAAACAAAGAGGATGTTTCCCGCAAATTGGGATCATAACGCGCAAATACCATACCGGCAATGGATATAACTAGAACAGTCAATGTAAAAATGGCCGCGGCATTCCTCAGTATTTGTGTAACATACGATGCTCCCTTCAATTCTTCATTCACTTTAAGCCTCCAGTTTCAGTTTTACCGCCGCCGCATATTGCCGCGATACTATCAGTTTTATGCCTTTTGCTGTTGTCAGGATGAGCCTGTGTAAATCAGGTTCAATAGACTGGACATGGTTCATATTGAAAAGGCAGTTTTTGCTTGCCCGCAAAAAATTACAACCGGCAAGCTTTTCTTCAAGCTCGTAGAGCCTTAAAGGGCTTTCATACACATCGGTATTGGTATAAAGGAAAGTCCGTTTATCGGTACTATCAATGTAACTAACATCGGCGGCGTCAATGACATACTGCCGTTTGTCTTTATAGACAGTCAGCCTCATATCCAGCATTTTTATTGCGGTAAGTAATTTTTCAATATCATCACCAAGACGGCTGCAAATGACGATAATTTCAGTCTCTTTGCATTTTTCTTCAGTGTTGATAGTAATTTTCATATCCTCAATTATGCGGTTTACGTTGGGTTTGTTCAAGCGATACTTGCCCAACTTGCCAAAAAACATAACCAAGATGCCATTTTCCGCCGCCAAACTCCATTGACAGAAAGAAGATAATTACTTATTATATAAAGTGATAAAATTGTATATAACAGGAGGTTTTAATCATGAGCAAACAGGTTGAACATATTGTTAATGTGGTACTGGCCGCAATTGGTCTGGCTATGGGTGTGGCAGTCACTGTAATGACTATCATTAGCGCGGATGTTTCAACAAACGATCTTGTCAGATTGCTGGCTATTGGTGTAGTTTCGCTTGGTATTTTTACTTTAAGTACTGTTCATAAAAAGAAACAAGAAAGATCGTGATAGTTTTATACATTATTGGTTTGTCCCTGAGTACATTGGTTGGTTTATGGCATTTTACAGTGCCATATTTGTTTCAATGGTATTCATACATTCCAAATGAATATAAAAGTCTGATTGTAGGGATTGATTGGATAAATTTCTTTTTCTCACTATTATTAACCGGAAACAGTCTATTGCTTATTATCATGTGGAAGAAAGCATTCGGTAAAAATAAAGAAATTTTCATTATGTACGGATTCATGGTATTCGTATGGTTTTCCAGAGTGATCATTACATTTATAAATCCGTGGCCGATAGAACCTGTCGCGTGGGTATCTTATGGACAGCAAATGGCGTCCTTTGTCATATTTTTATTGCAATTAATACCTTTTGTTTTTCTACTAAAGAAATATTTTTTCGGAGGCAAATGAACATGGAAAACAAAGAATTGAATGATTTTATAAATGACTTTTGTAATATCAATGGAATCCAGGCATTGGTATTGGGCGGTTCCAGAACAACTGAAAGAGCGGATGAAAAATCTGATTATGATTTCTATTTATATTCAGAAAATGGAATAGATCAAAATGATCGACATAAAATATTATCAAAATATTGTAAATATTTTGAAATTGGCAATAGTTATTGGGAGCTGGAAGATAATGGGCAATTAATTTGTGGTATTGATTTTGATATAATTTATAGAAACACAGGGCAATTTGTAAAAACTGTCGCTGATGTTGTTGAGGGTTATAATGCCAATAATGGGTTTACTACCTGTTTATGGCATAATGTTTTGAACTCAAAAATCATTTTTGATAAAGATGATATATTCAAAAAAATCAAAGAACGTTTTTCAGTACCTTATCCGCAAAAACTAAAAGATAATATTATTAAAAGGAATATGGCTTTGCTCTCCGATTCAGTGGTTTCCTATGACAAGCAAATAAAGAAGTCAATTTATCGAAAGGATTTAATAAATTTAAATAACAGGATTTCGGCATTTCTGGCAAGTTATTTTGATATTATATTTGCAATTAATGAATTACCGAATCCCGGAGAAAAACGTATAATGGAAATATGTTTGAATAAATGTAATATATTGCCCAATGGATTTGAAGAAAATGTCAATAGCTTAATACAAAATATGGATAATAATGAATCGAAAATATTGGAAACAATAAATAATATTATCCATGAATTGAAGAAAATTTAGTATGACACACCATAAAGAAACATAAGTTAAAAGAATTCCTCCAGAAAAGCCGCCACTCCATCTTCGGCATTGGAACCTATGACAATATCCGCCTGAGCTTTCACCGCCTCTTTTGCGTTGGAGGGAGCGGCAAAAAAACCGGCGACAGAAAACATGGTGAGATCGCTTTCCTCGTCCCCGAAGGCGATTACTTCTTCGCTCTTGAGGGAACATCGTTCCATGATGAACTTAAGCCCCTGGCCTTTGGAGACTTTCACGTTCATAAGTTCTAAAAAGGTTCTCAGGGTCTGCGCGATGTAAACGCTCCCTTTGAAATGCGCCTCAAGGCGCGGCCTGATTGCGGCTAAAACCTCCGGTTCCGCCAGAAACATGGCTTTGACGCAGCCCCGCAGACCCGGACTTTGCAGCTCTTCTTTCAGATCCACAAGTTCCGCGAGAAGCCCTGTGTGCTTATGGTACATTTCACGCTCCGGTCCGTCCCGCTCGGCTTTGAGAATTATTCGCGGCGAGGTATTGCTGTCGTCGAAATCTCCGCTGGGGAAATACGCCTGACAGTACAGCCCCATTTCCCGCGCGAAGTCCACGCAAAACTCAACCGCTTTCGCGTCCATCAAAGTGCTGCTGAGTATCTGGTTCCCTGGCATATCCACAACAATCGCGCCGTTGTAACAGACCATTGGGCCTTCGGCCCCGAGAGAAGCCCTGAAAGGTTCCACCGCTTCAATCGCGCGCCCTGTGGTGATGATGATCTGGAGCCCCCGTTCCCGGCAGGCCTTTATCGCTTTTATGGTTCTGTCGCTCAACACCGCTCCGGGGGCAAGGAGAGTACCGTCCAAATCCAGGGCAAGGGCTTTGATGGTTGCGGAAAGATTTCTGGCGGAAATCTTTCCGATGGGATCCGCCGATATTGACATGGGAATAGTATAGAATAAAATGATTCGGAATGTCACTTCGTCCCCTTGATATTTGTTTTAAAATTGATAAGACTAATGGCGGATTATCCAAACAAGAAAAATGGGGTGTTAACTTTGTACAAAAAAAATGATTCTTTGGTCATTATGTTTTCGCTGTTGTTTATTCTGAACTCCTGTGCTGACAGTCAGGAAAGGCCGCCGGCAGACGCGTCAGGTTCTATATTCTCCCTTTCAGGATATCCGAACAGCAGCGCCATGGTAGGCAATGGCACGGAGATTTCCGGAAAATGGATATTTCTTGCCGGCGGCTGTTTCTGGGGAGTTGAAAAGTACCTGTCGTTGATCCCCGGTGTTATTAATACCGAAGTCGGTTATGCCAACGGACGGACGGCGTTTCCGGCATACGAGGATGTTTGTTACCGTAACACCGGCCATGCGGAGACCGTGCTGGTCGAATATAATTCCGCCAGGCTGGAACTGTCATATCTTCTGGAGTTATTTTACAAAGTAATTGACCCAACGTCGCTTAACCGCCAGGGTAACGATGTGGGCGCACAGTACCGGACCGGGATTTATTATGTTGACGAAGCCGATCGTAATGTAATAGACGCGTCAATTTCCCAACTGAGCGAGCATACGACCAGGCCCGTGGTCATTGAGGTTAAACCGCTTGAGAATTACTATGCCGCGGAAGAGTATCATCAAAAGTATCTGGAAAAAAATCCGGGAGGGTACTGTCATATCAGTAATGATAAATTTGAGGAAGTTTCGGGGTTAAGATGGGAATGAGTCCGCAAGAAAGGATAAGGAGTTCATTTTGAAAAAGACAATCCTGTTAGCGATACTGGTGTTCATGCTTTCCATGACGGCTTGCGGCCAGGGAAGCCAGGGGGCGGAACAAAAAGATGCAGCCAGGGTAAGAGCCAGGGCGGAACAAATAACAGCGGGAGGAATAGTGGATCCTGAAAAATATTCGAAGCCTTCGGAAGGCGAAATCAAGGCAATGCTGACAGCGGAGCAATACACCGTAACTCAGGCTTGCGGAACGGAGCTGCCGTTCTCCGGTGCGTATAATTCCAACCATGAACCTGGCCTGTATGTGGACATTGTAACCGGCGAGCCTTTGTTCTCATCGGCGGATAAATTCGACTCGGGCAGCGGCTGGCCCAGTTTCACAAAAGCAATCGACCGGGACGTTGTCATAAAATATGAAGATAACAGCTATGGAATGAAACGTGTCGAAGTCAGAAGCCGTGTGGGTGATACTCATCTTGGCCATGTGTTTGAAGACGGCCCCGCAGATAAGGGCGGTTTAAGGTATTGCATAAACAGCCTGTCCCTCCGCTTCATACCCTACGATAAAATGGAAGAAGAGGGCTACGGCGAATTCATGCCGTTATGTGAAAGTTAGCACACCGCATGTCACAGGATCTTTCGCAAACTTCGTTTGCGTCGCTATTATTGATTTTTTCCGCCGGGCTGCTTTCGTTTCTTTCACCGTGCGTACTGCCATTGATTCCCTCGTATATCGGTATCCTTGGCGGTGTGGGTTTTGACGGGGAGAACCGCCCCCGGCTCATCAGGGCGGCGGTGGGTTTTGTCCTGGGTTTCAGCGCGGTCTTTATCGCCATGGGTATTCTGGTTTCTGCAACTTTTTTGCTCATGGGTGATGTTACAAAGTACATCAACTGGGCGGCGGGAATCATTGTCATTATACTGGGTTTGAACGTAATTTTTGATTTTCTTTCTTTTCTGAATTACGAAAAACGCCCCTTCTTTCAGAAGCTGATGGCTCCGGGCATCAGAGGCGTACCCGCCGCGTTTATTGCCGGGGCGGCATTCGGGACCGGCTGGACGCCCTGCGTTGGCCCCATACTCACGGCTATTCTCCTCCTGGCCAGTCAGGGCGGGAAAACCGGAACCGCCGTTTTTTACCTGTCGATGTATTCCGCCGGGCTGGCCATCCCCTTCATCCTTGCGGCCCTGTTTTTCAACTCGTTTTTGAAACACGGTGAGCGTCTCCGTTCTCATCTGCCGCTCATCAGGCGTATCAGCGGAATCCTGCTTGTTGTCATTGGGATAATGATACTCGCAGGCCGGTATTCGGCCCTGAATGGGCTGATTCAAAAGCAGGTTTCAGTGTATATTGTTTGGGCGGAGACGAAGGCTTTTCCTTTCAGGCTTCTTGCGGATGCACTCGTCTGGATTCAAAGTTTTTAGATTGAAGGGTAATATGAAAACGATTGCACGAAGCCAGGCCATGTGGCGGCGAAGCAAGTTCGCCTTGTTATTTTCCACGCTGTTTCTTTTTTCTTGCGCCGAAAAAACAAAAGAAGCGCCTGTCACAAGCTTTGAGCAGGCGTTTGCCGACGCGGGCCTGCGACTCTTGAGCCAGACAGTTTCTTCCCGGGACTTTTCCCTCCCCCTGGTTTCGGGGGAACCTCAAAGTCTCAGCGCCCTCAAGGGCAAGGTGGTTTTTCTTAATTTCTGGGCTACATGGTGCGGTCCGTGCCGGGACGAGATGCCTTCGATGGAAGTCCTTTACAAGCGTTTTAAGGATAAAGGGCTGGAAATTCTGGCGGTAAACTGTCAGGAAAATCAGGAGAATGTTATTGCCTTCATGGCGAATAACGGACTCACTTTCCCAGCCCTCCTCGACGAGGACGGGAGGATAAGCGGCGCATACGGAATACAGGCAATTCCAACTAGCTTTCTTATCAATCGGGACGGCAGGATTATACTCCGCCTTGTGGGAAGCATTAATTGGGACACAGAGAAAATCCACGCCGCAATAGAAAGCCTTCTGAATTCCACCTAGCAAGATTTTATTATGGACTACGACTGTATTGTGATAGGCGGCGGCCACGCCGGAATCGAAGCGTCACTCGCGGTAAGCCGCCTGGGATTTCGCTGCCTACTCATCACACAGAACCCCGATTGCATAGGCGCCCTTTCCTGCAATCCTGCCGTGGGGGGGCTATCCAAAGGCAATCTGGTTCGAGAAGTGGATGCCCTTGGGGGCGAGATGGGAAAACTCACAGACAAGAGCATGATCCAGTACCGTATACTCAACCGTTCCAGAGGGCCTGCTGTCCAGGCGCCGAGGGCGCAGGCGGATAAAAAAGCGTACCAGGCCGCTGCCCGAGCGGCGCTTGAAGCGCAAAAGGGAATAACCATTTTTATGGACACCGTTGCCGACCTTTTAACGGACGAAGCGAATGACATCGCGAAAGTCATGGGAGTAATAACCCGACGGGGGCACAGGATTTCGTCTAACACCGTGATTCTGGCCGCGGGTACTTTTATGGGAGGGAAGATTTTCATCGGCGAATATGATGCGCCGCAGGGCCGTCTGGGAGAAGAAGCGTCACTCGATCTTGGGCAAAGCCTGCGTCGACATGGATTCCCCCTTGGGCGGCTCAAGACCGGAACGCCGGCCCGCATCGCCGGACATTCCGTCGATTACAGCGTTATGGAGAAACAGGACGGAGAAGAACCCGCGCCTTTTTCGTTTGACGTTGAGCCTAACTCCGGCATAGCGAATAACGCTGCCGTGAACGGTTCCCGCTTTCCCCTTGCGCAAGTTCCCTGCTGGATCACCTATTCATGCCCCGCAACTCACGAAATTATCAGGAAAAACATTCACCGCTCTCCGTTATTCGGAGGAAAGATCAAGGGCACCGGAGCGCGCTACTGCCCTTCAATTGAGGACAAGGTGACGCGCTTCCCCGAACGGGACAGACATCACGTCTTTATTGAACCGGAGGGGCATTACACCAATGAGGTCTACCTGAACGGCCTTTCAAGTTCCCTGCCCGAGGACGTGCAAGCCGATTTCATTCACAGCATCAGAGGCCTTGAAAAGGCGATAATTGTCAGACCCGCATACGCCGTGGAATACGATTACCTCGATCCGCTGGACCTTTACCCAAGCCTGGAATCGAAACGCCTCTCCGGTTTTTTCAGCGCAGGGCAGACCAACGGCAGCTCCGGCTACGAGGAAGCCGCCGCCCAGGGTATCATCGCCGGGATCAACGCCGTTCAATTTATGCGCAGAGAGCCGCCTCTGGTCCTGGGGCGCGCCGAAGCCTACATCGGCGTCCTCATCGACGACCTCACCACCCTGGGAACAAAAGAACCCTACCGCATGTTCACAAGCCGCGCCGAACACCGGCTGATGCTCAGGCACGATACCGCCGACACCCGCCTGCTCCCAAAGGCCCGGGATTTGGGCCTCATCAGTGAGGAAAGGTGGGAACGCTTTCAGAAAAAAACCGAAGGGCTTGAAGTGATTCAGGAACTCATTAAGGAGAGGAATATACCATCACAGTCCAGCCTGAAAGAGCTCTTTAAAAATATTCCTGAACTCTCATCCTGGCCGGAGGAATGGGTGGAGCGTGTCCGCCTGGACGCTAAATATTTCGGCTACATCGAAAAGGAGAAACGTGCCGCGGCAAAACTCTCCAAAATGGACGCCGTGAAAATTTCGCCTGATATGGACTACAATTCTCTCACGGGGCTTTCCGCGGAGGCAAAGGAAAAACTCAAGGCCGTGAGACCCCTCACCGTGGGCCAGGCGGCGCGGATTCCGGGTGTGCGGCAGGGAGATATCGCGCTGCTGATGGTAGTGGCGAGGAAGAAGTGATATATTAACATTCTTCGAGACTTATAGGATATTTTAAACCAACATTAAATAAAATAGGATGGGATTTATTATCTATTTCACTGATTATACCTTTGGTATTCCTATTATTTTTTCCTGTGCTTTCAATTTGCTTAAATTTTAATGAAGAACCCCGTGGCAAGCCACGAGGCATCTTCGTTGGAGAAGAAATGTATTATACTCTCCCCCGCGATAGCGGGTTCTTGGGTCCATACCCAGTTAGTTTTAAATCTTCATAAAATGTGTAATAATTCTTATATTCAATATTTATTGTTAAAAGTTTTGCTTTTCTTCTTCCATTTCCTTTAAATAAACTTCACCCTCGGCAACCCGGCCACAATATCCACCGTCTTCATACTAACATTTATAACCGATAAAAGCAAGTCCAAAATATACTGTGGATTGTCATGTTCCCTTGCCCAGTCGTTAGGGTCGTTCCTGATACCGCTCTCCTTATGAGTAGTTACCGCATACCGCTCCATAACCCATTCAATAGCGGATTTGCCATTGACAACATACTCGTATGCTTTGACTGGAATATTGGATATGGTTATATAGGCATTATAAATAATTTCATTTTTCTGCGTTTCTCCAAACTTACCTTCACCCCATTTACTCTCTCCCCACTTTTTAAGCCCAAACCGCATTTTATCAACAGTAAAAATACCCTTTTCCATACCGTTAACGATTACTTCCTTCGGTTTTTTTTGATCTTCATAATTCAAGTGTAAATCCGCTAGTTTACGGCCAGCTTCGGCAAAAGCCCAGAAGTCTGCCGGTTTTTCCACAAGGGGCAGGCGGGGGAGCATTTTCTTAAGGTCATTGGCAAAAGTCTTTCGATATTCTGGACTGTGGAGTATGCCATAGACATAGTAGAAAATATCTTCTTTTGCTACTCTGGGGCCGTAACGGGTTTTGGCCTGATCAAGAATGAAATCTGATATGGCGTCATGGCGGATATATTCATCTTCTACTCGTTCAAAAAGTCTGCCCTGAATTCTCTCCTTTTTCTCGTACCAGTAAAGGGGGAAGCATTGGCTATTGGCCTGAAGTTGAACATCAGGAAGCTTATCTGCCAAAATCACAGAAAAATCTTTTGTAACTCCTAAGCCAGTAATACAAATAATTAGATTATTATGTTCATTTGAAGGATATATTTTTAACATTTGATATGTTCTGTCATTTAGTTCTTTTGCACAATAAATATTTTGCTTACAAAAAGGACGATACATACCTTGATATATATTTTTATTATCAAACTTAAACTGTAAACTTCTTTGAAGATCCTGCCTGAAGCCTGCGTTCCAAGTGATTTTGGTTGAATCATAATTTATAAAAGTATCTATTTTGATTTTACTATCTTTCTTTTTGGCTATGTGATAGGCTTTACATTGTTCATTATAAAAATCTATTATTGTGTTAATATTCTTTATCAGTAGACTTTCGGAATAATTCCAGCAAAAATGATCTCTTGCGGTAGTAACTCCACGACTGTACCTGGAAGTAAAAAAAGTATTTGATGTTTTTTCTTTATTATCGCCTATTTGAATAAAAGAACTAAAAATATCGTTTCTGAAGTTTATCCAATCATTGTGATTGTTTGGAGATAAAACATTCCAATTCATATTAGTGACAGTTGAAAATTCTTTTATGGTTTCAAGTTTTTTCTCGCGGCTAAGATAGTCACCAATATCGTAGTAATGAATAAAGGCTTTTTCCGTTTTTTGTTTTGGATTCTTAACCAATAGAGTAATAGATATTGGAGTTCTTGAACCTAAACCAAAAACATTCCCTGCTTCCTTCTGACGCAATTCACCGCTGGTACGACAATTTCCACGAAGGTTAAACACATGGATAGACGAAAATTCGCTTTCAAGATAACTGCGAAAACCAGCTAAAGCATTACCGTCTATCCATGTGCCGTTGGAGACAAAAGAAATAATACCCCCACTTACCGGATCAAGGCGATCGGTACTCCAACGGAAGGCTTTAATATAAGTATCATACAAAGAGTTTTTATTGGTGGCAGTTGAATGTGCTGCATACGTTTTCGCAATTCTGGCTTCAAGTTTTGAATATGCCTGATTTTGCGCGTTGTCATTAACTGATTTCTGCCCTACAGAGTACGGCGGATTACCAATGATTATTCTTAACGGTGTTTTCTGCTGTTCTTGTACTCTCTTTGAGTTTTGTGGGAAAATCTCACTAAAGAGGTTTTCACTTTCCCTGGTTTCGCCCAGCTGGAAAGTATCGGTAAGGCATACTCCAGGAAAGGGCATATAGGGAACGGGTGGCGGGAAATTGGGAATAAGTCTGTTGTTTGAAGATTCTATTTTTTCTACAGGTCCGTCATTATTATCTTTCTCATATTCATAGTTTTTTCTCATATTCTCAATTTGATGAAATTTGGTATTTTTTCTCTTTCCCTCCATGTTAATTTTTCCCCATTCCCTACTACCAACTATATCATGGTACACATTCTCGATATTGATTGAAGCAATGTAATAAGCCAGCAGCACAATTTCATTGGCGTGTATTTCTTTGGCGTATTTTCTTTCCAAATCTTCATTCCTGATTATGCCGCTCTGCAAAAGGCGGGTAATGAAAGTGCCGGTTCCGGTGAAAGGGTCAAGGATATGGACGTTTTCATCCGTCATGCTTCGCCCGAATTCCTTCTGTAAAACGTCTTCCACACTGTG
>JGI24698J34947_10001461_pt1 | contig 12443 bp, 1 predicted proteins | sample TergutMp193P3_FD_34947 | JGI IMG/M metagenome (IMG submission 34947)
AGTGTTGACCGCGTCATAATGCGCAAGGCGGGAACAGGCGAAGAAATGTTCACAGCCTCATTATCAGGGGATCGCTGGGAGATAGCGCTTGTTTTTAGCGAAGAGCAAAACGGCGAAAAAATAATGACGGAAATTGTCGCCTTTGATAAATCGGGAAATTCCGGCGATAAGAGCATCAAAGCCATTACGTTGATTGTCGATATAGGTCCGCCGCTTATCGAAGACATCTGGATTCAACGAACAATCTCCCAAAGAGCTTACCTTGAAACTTACCATGATATAACAAACCTTGAGGTAACTGACCCGAACGGCGAGAACAGCTCAAATTTAAACAGATACCAGAACGGTTATTTCACGATAGCCGGAAAAGTCAGGGAAGATGAAACAAGAATCGAAATTGTATCTCTTAATATCTACGATGCGCTCCATCCCGATACGGAATTGCTCAGTATACCGCTGCCGGAAGGCATTTCCTCTTTTAATCCAAGCTGGCTGGTAAAAGAAGAAGATATTCTTGCCGCCGGAGACAGCAAGATAGATCCGCTTTACAGCAGTAAGTATTACGACGATAACGAGCGCTACTATTACCGTGTTGTGATTATCGCGATAGACAGAAGCGAAAACGAAAGCCGGACGATTGTCGAAGACGAAGGTTATTTCTGTATGTGGCAGAAAGCCGACGAACCCAAGGGAATTCTTGATCCTGTAATGGCAGGCGCGAAGGGCAGCGCGGCAAACCCCGTTGTCGTTACAAAAGGTTCGACTCTGCCTGTTGAATTTTTTGACGACGATCAGCTTTTATGGGCGTATACAGGTCTTCTTACATTAGAACAGTGGAACGGAATAAGAACCGACTCTTATGGCAACCCAGAAGGCGAAGCTTATATCTATGACGGCAATGTAAAAATTCAGGGGGCAGATGACAGTGAAAAACTTATGTTCCTGCGAAACAGGATAGTTAGAGATGGGCATGGTGTTTACAACTGGGAATTTGACAGAAAAGGAAGCGGCTTTGCAGCCACTAATAAAAATACAATTGGCAATGAGATTACAGGTCAGATAAATTCAAAGATTATCTACGTGCAGACAGGACAGGATGATGTCGACAACGGAGAGTACGTCCTATTTACCCTTACCTCCGATACAAAGCTTGATCCGCACACAAATAGCGGACCAAAGGATACTGATAAGCCGAGAGAGACGTACAGGATATGGTACGTCAATGTTATTGACGAAAACGAACCATTGATTGTATTTGACACTGTAGACATCGATGCGTCAGGTTATTGGTCGGGTGCAGTTGGTCATAGACCTGCAGATTATCACCTCGGCGGCACGGTAAATGAAGATAAGGGAGGGGCTTACAATACAGGCAACAGCCCTGAGGACAATACCTTCCCGAGCCTTAGAAACGGAAAGTATTTTACAATTAACGGCTATACCTTACGCGCGAATAGGTCAGGAAGTGATAAAGTTGAAAAATTCCGTATGGCGTGGATTCCCTACGGAATAGGGTCAGGAAGTAATTCCGCGGACAGTTATATAAGCCGCGTCCAGACTGCCCTTTCGGCTTTGGATTATCCCGCCAGCTTTGCCAGACTTGGACTTCCATCAATAATACAGCACTGGGATTTTGATGTTGAAGACGGCGCTCCCGGTCTTGCTACATATCCCGAGACCGGTCCTAACGGGAAATTGCTTAAAGGTACGGATCAAACGATGGGTGAAGATTCATCAGATGATAAATTCACAAAGCAGGTTTTCAAAAAAACATTTGATGTTTTAGGCGGGCCGGATGATTTGAAAGGCGGTGCGACTTCTAACTATTACAACTTCAGACCCAACGGCTCATCAGGCGAGCTTGAAAACGATATAAAACTCTTTGTTTTCTATGCCGAAGACAATATGGGGCATGTCGTGTACAGACAACTGCGCCTTCTGGGAAATAAAAAACCGCCCAATCTGACAGTTTACGACATATCAGAGAGGACAACCATTCCTTTTAATTTGACACCCCCAAACGCACTGCCTAATTTGACCAATAAGGTTACGTCACCCTCGGATTATTATTTTTATAACAGTCAGGGAAATATTGACGATGACGGCCGCAGAGAATATAACATAAAGCTTCAGGCTTATCAATCCGCGGCCTTCACACTTATGAGAGACAGCGTCGACGATCAAGGGCTAGGCAAAATGACTGAGGCATATACGCCCTATTCGTTGAATACAATACTTAAATACTGGGTAACGGCGTCGGAGAGCGGGGATCTCTTTGTAGATACTATTAAAATGTGGGATATAACCTCTAATGATGCAAAAAGGGATGTGGGAAATTTCGGTACCGATTCTAATAATAATAAAGTGCTAAGCTATGTCGAAATGCTTCCCGAAGTAACGATGAGGGTGTTCCTCTTTGAGGCCAGCGATACTCTGGGTAATAAGGCAGAAATTCAACGCACCGTCGCGATAACAAACGCCGCCCGTCTTGAAAATATAACTACGTCAACGCAATCGGGTACCTACGGCATAGGCACTAAGATTACCATTCAGGCGAATTATTCAAACCTTGTGAAATGGACGGGAACAGCGCCTCAGCTTAACGTGCGCTATTTTGAGGGCGGCGGTTATGACGACAGCGGTAATTTAATCGCCGGTACTCAAGTATTAAGACGGGTAACAACTTCAACGCCTGTTAACACTCCGTCTCTGTCCCTTGATTTTGATTTTACAGTAAATGAAAACTTTTACGGCGCTCTTCAGACTATGTACATTGATGTAGACGGCGGAAGCGGTCTGCAGGGAAATGCTACCAATCAAAGAGATCGTCCAATATACCTGCCGACCGGCACCAGAATACTGGACGCGACAAGGGGAGACGACGCTTTTACTCCCGGGTATAGTGCGGCATTTGAATGGACACATTCAGGGGATGCTGATGACAAGTCCCTTCAAGGTCCAAAGACAATTATCCTTGACGGAATACGCCCAAGAATAACGGGCTTTGAGTTTAACCCGCCGACGGGAAAGGAGACGCCATTCGCCGACGCCAATCCGGGGTTTTTCTTAAAGAGCGACGATACAATTCAATTTACGCTTACAGCCAACAAGAATATTTTTACATCGGGAAGCCCTGTAATTCAATTTCAGGTCGGCAATAATGCAACATACCGAAGCGCGGCATGGCAAAGATCAGCCAGCGCCAAGGGAATGGTCTTCAGCGTTATTATAAACAATGCTAATATACCCGCGCCTACTGACGGAAGTGTTTCAAACATAAGACTGGCTGATGTAAGCACAATAGTAGACGCGTACGGAAACGCCTTTGCCACCGGTACAGGCGCATTTAGCACAAATATAACTATTCCCAATACTATCCATATTGACAGAACGCCGCCTATTGCTCCTATAACCTCGGTAGGCGGCTTCACTGTTCCGCTTTCCAATAGTAAGGGCAACAATTATTTTAATACAACTCCAAATGTTACTATGGATATCAGCATTTCCGGTGATCCCACTGGAGCACAAACAAGGGAATATTCATTGAACAACGGCGTTTTATGGCAGTCCTATACTGTCGGAGGGAATGCCATCCAACCAAACGGGCGTCATATGGTTGCAACGCGTTACACAGACAGGGCGGGAAATGTAGGCGGTATAACAACTCAGGAAGTTGAAGTAAACGCGACTTTTCCCAAGCTTCTCGCCATTACCCCCGTCCAGTCAAACGGCTGGTACAGGTCGGGGACTCTATCGTTTAACCTTGACTTTGAGGAACCGGTAAATATACCAAGCGGTAATAGTATAAGCATAACGCTTAGAGACAGGTCAACAGCCGCCACAACTAACGTTAACACGGTAACGGCAACAAGGGCAGGTCCTGTAAATACCGCCACACAGTCTAATACCGTACAGGTCAGTTTTAATATAGCCAACACACATGATATGCGCCACGGACTTTATGTTTCTGCCGTAAATTTTACCGGCTTGCGGGATCGTTTTGGCAATTCCGGCGCAACCGGGACTGCCACATACACCGCCCCTGACGAAACAGGCACCGCTGGTGTTATTACCATTTCAGGTCAAACTACCAACAATTTGGCTGCGGGTTTAAAGGTAGACGCAGTCGCCCCCGCTTTTGTCAACACTAATCCGACTAATCCGGCAGTAGGCGGTGTTTCGCAATATCCAACTCCGTTAGACACCAACGCCCCCGACAAAAGAAACGTTATTACCATTACATTCAACGAACCGGTAGAGAAGGGAACCGGGCTCATAACGATACAGCCCAGTATACGGCCAAATAACGAGTTCCTTGTTCCGCCGGTGTTTGAAGATGCCGGATACTACATTGACTGCGTAACAGAAGCACCGGCTTCCGCAAGTTCAAACAGGACGATATGGATACCCGGCTTCTACGACATTTACAACAGCGGCTTGACTGCCGCCCAGCGTAACGCGCTGACGAGCAGCACTACCGAGGCAAGCCAAAGAGCCGTCGCCAGCGCCGGTACTGTTCCTTCTTCCATTGAGGATACCGGCACCCCAAGCATGACCCGCCTGCGGTTGGACGCAAGAACAGGACAGCCCGTAGGCCCCTATGTAAAGACCACCCACGGACTGAAAGCGGGATACGGTTATTCGGGCAATTATTCGGGAAATCGCGCTGCTACTGAAGTTTTCGGACCAAACACCGAGGCCGGTTTCACCACTGATTACCCTCTTTTTGAAGCGATGGTTCCCGATACTTCTACCAAGTGGGTGCTTAGATACAACCTTCCTATTAACAGCACTGATGCCGCAATTACGGGTATACGAAACGCGCTCAGGGCGGCAAAATTCCGCCAGCAGGAAATAGACGTCGGCTGGGACAATGTTACCATTGGCGCTCCTGCTGCTAACGGAGCGACTACGGTATCGATTCGGGTGAATGAGCCGCTGTTACAGGGACTGGAATGGGACCTTTCCTATGCGAGCGGAACCTTTAACGATCAGGCGGGGAATCCCGCCGAGGCTCTACCGGTAAACAGTTATTACTTCTGGTCGGAAGGCGTACGCAAGCCGGTAATAAGGGTAGACCGCAAGAGCTACGACGCCAGAAACTCTAACCACCATGCGCCGAGAACAGGCGCTAATGACTCAAGCAGCTTCACATACGCCGCGCCGGCATCCGGAGAGTGGGCGATAGGCGCTTTTGAAAACATAGCCTACCGTATAGAAACTGAAACACGGGGAGCGACTATTACCTACGGGGTTACCGGACGGAATAATTCAACCACGGGGAACGGCAGCGCACCTTACAACGCCGTTACCGTTAACGCCGGAACCACTACCGTTACTGCCGATAATGGTACTACTAATAACAACGGTATCGCCGGTACTATATGGAACGGCCCTGTAGCCAACGCCGTCATCGCGACCAACTGGGATTCTGAAAGCGCTAATAGAAATACCTTCTGGGTACTGCCCAACCTTCTGCGCAAATTCGGCAGATCCGGTAATTACACTGATCGAAGCGCCCAGATTGTGAACGGCGATCAGCGGAGATCATCCGGCTGGCTGAGTGTTTTACACTCGTATAACGCGGACGCGACATCAGCAATCCTGGATGCGACTATTAACGCTAGTAACTTTCCCGGCGCTTATGGGACTAATGCCGCGAGCCCGGTCAATGGAACAGTTAACTTTGGCGCGCTGGAAGCCGGCAAGAGCTATATTGTCGCCACCGCGGACAGAAGCACCTATACTTCCGGCAGAGGCTACGAAGGTGTCTTTAGAACACTACTAGTCCTGAACGGACAAAAGGGGAATCGCGCTTACACAAATGGCACAGGCACCGGAGCAATCCAAACTAACGCGGCAGGCATAAACAAAATCCTTGTGGGAGGCTCGAATATCAAAGCAGGTACGCCTTCTATTCCGGGCTTCCCCTTACTGGACGGCGCGGAAAACGGAGACGCAAGGTTTGTAAAGATGATGTTCAACGTCGATAACGATACTAACACCACTAATACCGGAAAACGGTTCTACTGGGTAAGCACCGAAATCGTATGCGAATTTTACATGGCATATTTTGGCAACGGCGGAAATACGCAGAGGACAGGCGATGTTAACAACTACGTTATGGTCAACTACGGCGATCTAACCTACGCCTTTAAACTAGACCGCTTCCCTGATGCAAATTAAAGGAGAAAAACATGAAAACGAATAAAGCGTTTATTATAACAAGTTTAATCGCGCTGTTTTGCGCTGCGGTGTTTTTCTCCTGTGAAAACCCAATCAGTCTGGGACCGCAGTTGGATATTAGTGGACCGGTAGTGGGATTTACTTCACCGGCTCCTCGTGAAACTGTTCCTGCGCTATTTGATATAGCAGGAACCGTTTCCGATGGCAGCCCAATTGAAACTTTGCTTTTAAAAGCTTCATTGAACAACGAAGAAATTGCTAAACAATGGCGTTATACCAAAAGCAAGCAATGGGAAGTTTCCGAAAATTACGGGGCAAACTGGGCGGCATATTCGGCGGCGAAATGGGACGGAAGTGAAAAATCGGCCACGTGGAATATTACGATTGATATGAGTATAGGCGGAGGAGAATCCAAAGACGGCGAATATACCTTTTCCGTTCAGGCGTGGGATACAGGCGGCTTTTCTGACGACAATTCATTGAAAACTATAGTGTTGATTTACGATACCGACCCGCCAAAGGTAGAAGTTTTCAATCCTTATCTTTACTCAAGGTACGCTTCTTACGATCCCGTCTTAGATAAATTTGGCGTAAGCGCAAACGACACCAACGGACAAGAACTGCAGTCCCTTCGTGCTACTACGGACTGGAGAGTGCCTTCCCTGCTTGGAAAATTCCTTACTCAGGAATTCCAACTTCAGTGGCAGATAGAAGATAATCACGACATAGCCTCAATAGAGATTCTGTTTTACAATCACACTGTTGATGTTGACGACATAGAGGAAACTTCGATTCCGGAAGGATATATTTATTCATACACAGGGAGCAACAGCCCAAACGGGTCTGTATGGGTTCCAAATCTAAAGGGAAATGCCGGAACGTACAGCGAGGACAAGTATGACGGCGGAATAATATATACCCCGATAGGCTCAAAAACCACAATAAAAGTAGTGGCTCTGTGTTATGACATGGCACATCGGGTGAATCAGGAAAAGGTACTCGGCTATTTTATCTTCTGGCCTGAAGCCGCCGAACCATGGATAATATACACAGACGGTATGGAGGCCCCCGAATACTACGCCGGGCAGACTTACACACCAGTAATTGATGGTGAAGGTAAATCAGATGAAGGTTTAGCTGCATTTAAGGAAGACGTGTTTATGATCTATCCCGGAAGGAGCATAAAGGCGACCGCTTTCCAGGCGCAGGGAGCAAGCAGGGTAGAGTACTCCCTGTACGAATATAAATTTCCGGAAAAAACAATAGGCAATTTGATAGCTTTGTCTTATTTAAAGATAGACAATAACTTTTCCGACGAACTGAACGCGCAGGAAACGGGAGTTACAGTGAGAAATTCCCTGCGTCCAAACGGAACTTATTCCACAATCTTCCCGTGGTCATTTACGCCGCCGCCAAGATCGGGCTATTACGCGATAAGGGCGACGCCCTACGACTTTAACGGAGTCGCGGGACGGGTTTACGAGTCTGTTTTCATGGTGCAGGATATAACCTTTCCGGATTTCCCCGAACCGCCGGAGCCCGCGGCAAGTATTCCTCTTTTTAAGGCAATCCAAGGCAATAAAATTACAATCAGCGGAATCGTATCGGACGCGACGGAAGTAGTGTCCCTGTACATAGTATGGATAAATCCGCAGTCAACAAGTTACGCCGCCATGAGCCAGCTTTCCTATTTCCGCGACTCAGGCTATGCGGGATGGAAACAGGCTGTACAGGCAAATCTTCAAGAAGGTACCAGTTTTTCGGAGGGCATATATGATTCCGCTCATCCAAATAAAGTATGGAAAGTACATATTGACAGGACTGGCGAAGATTACCAGACCTTCCGCCAGCTTTACTCCTATTCGCTGGAATTAGACATTACCACTGATTTGAATATTGCCGGGCAATCTACATCAGATAATCAGCCCTTAATAAGCCAGGTCTTCCTGCTGAGGGCGGAAAATCCTGACGGCAAGTGTACTATAATTACCTACGCTCCGCAGGGCGATACCGCCTATCCAACAATAAAAATTGACCGGGTGCTTGTTTCAAGAGGGCAGACTGACGTAGAATGTTTACCCGGCGAGTACCAGCAGGTTTCAAAGTTCCAAGATAACGATAGAATAAGAGTTTATGGAAGCTGGACGGAAGATTCCACAGAAATCCTGCCTATTCAAACCTATCTTACTCCCAATGTAGAATTTGAAATAAACAGGACCAAGGTTAATGGAACTTTAACCCCCGCAACAGGAAACGCGGATAGGGGTACGTTTTTTATAGATGTAAGAGTTGGACCTAACCGGGATCTTGATCTCGCGGACATGATGGATACCCTTGCTGTCAGCGCGACTATACACGACATCGGAGGAAATCCCGCGGAAGTTGCCAATTCATGGCTTATTGAAAGCGACACCTTAAGATTCCTGCGTATTTCAAGCGAAATAGATGACGGAGCGTACAGGGACCTAAAAGTTATTGATATATTCATTGAGTTCAACAAGCCTGTTATGTTAAAATCGGACAGGAGCCAGACGCCTGTTCTTATTCTAAACACGGGAGGCATAGCTACTTACAAACTCGGGCAAAATACCGAAAGTTCACGCCAATACTTTACATACATTGTAGCGGCGAACGAAAACACGCCGGTAAATGCAAATGGAGAGCCAACACAGTTCCTGAATGTTACAGGAATTTCCATTGACGGGGGAAACACTGAAATTACTACCGATAGCGCTTCAGCCTGGCAAGCCGCCGGTTATCCTTTTACCTGGCAAAATAAAACTATGAGCGGTTGGGACGAAATACGCATTACAAGCATAACCGCGCACAGAGAGCCTGATCCCGGTACCGGAGGAGTGCAAAATACTGTTACCGGCGGAGATTTAGTTTGGACGCGCGTAGTGCCCGTTACCTCGAATCAAAACGACCCCGATTATATGTTCACGCTGGGAGGCGGAAAACGTATCCAAATTGATAATGCGGCTCCTCGAATTACGAGTTTTTCCGCGTCTCCGCAGGGCTGGCACCGCGTTGGAGCTGATATCTACATTACCGCCACCTTCAATAAACCTGTAAAGTTAGGAGACACTCTTCCACAACTAACTCTTAATACAACCAGACAGACCACAGATCAATCCACCGACGTACGCGTAAACAACAACCAGATTACCTTCAGGTACACGGTAAATAGCGGTGATAATGTTTCCCCGCTTGCGGTGACAGGTTTTTCCGGGGATATACTGGATATTCCGGGAACGAGGATGAGCAGCCTGCCGCCGACAACAGGAACCGGAGCTGTAAGCAGAACGCTGACCGGCGTAAACCTTGACAACACCGCTCCTCTTAACGCGCCGTCAGTTACCGTTCATAGCGGTTCTCCGACAACTCAAAATCAAATATCCCCTACGACAACTTTGTACAATAACGCTGTGTGGATACAGATTACCGCAACGGGCGCGACAGGAGACAACCTTAATTTGGGAAGGGTTGAGTATACGCTGAACGGCAGCTGGAATTCTCTGACAACTTCGACAACAGCCGTTACTAACGTACAGTTGGTAAACGAAGGCCCGTATACTATCCTTACAAGGCAAATTGACCAGGCGGGAAATCAATCTCCCTCTTTGACTGCTATTACATTTACCAGAGATTCGGGCACCCTTATTACCCGTATAAGTTCAACAAAACCCAACGGACTCTATACTCATAACACGACTGGGAACGGGAAAGAAATCCCCATAACAATTTACTTTAGAAAAGCTGTAAACGTTACAGCGGTTACGGGAATTACGCTTAACGCGGTGAGGGGAGTGGGTAACGGCACTGCCATTACAGTAAATACCGTTGAAGGAGGTCTACCTAGAAATAACGTAACTGAGTTAACCTTTAACTACACCGTAACAAACGAAAACTCATCAGGGAGCAACGATGGAGACAGGACGCCCGGTACCAGCTTCCTGAATGTTACCGGTATAGGGACTATTACCGCTACGGACACCAGTACGCCAACCGGCGTAGATGTAACTCAGTTTTTTGTTATGCCTGCCGTTAACTCGCAGTTGAACCTTGGCGGAAATAAGGAGATCACGGTACAAACCGGGGCTCTTACCAACACGGCTCCCAGCTTTGTAGGCGGCAGTATTCAAGCAGACGGCTCGTACAATACCACGCTGCAAATACCGTTTAACCACACTATTTTCAAGGGAAGCGGAACCATCACCATTGAGCAAATCGCAGGAGCCAACACTACAGCGTACCGTCTGCCCACTGTCCTTACAGAAAGCCAGTACAGCCGGTTTAAAAATGTTGCCGCTTTATCTTCAGATATCGACACATACTACACCAAGGGAACTAACGGCTATATTAACGGTCAAGGATCGGATACTTCCACCAAGTACGTGCTGAACTATCAGTACAATCCAAACAGCTCGGTAACCGGAGACAATATCGCTTTTCAGGGAGATAGACATATTGATTCTGCCTTCTTTGTCGCCTTCCGGACAGCGGAAAAAATAACTATTCCGGTAAGCTCGCAGGCAGTGAATATAATAAACGGGACTACAACGAATAGTACGCTTACAATACAGCTTAACGGCTCCAACGCGCCGCAGGTTCCCGGAGCAACCTACACTGTTACAGTTACCCCAGACTCTGTAAAAGACAATTTGGGCAACAGCAGTGGCAATATTACCGAAAGTGTAAATCTTGGCGGCGTCGCGAAGCCCTTTGTAAGGATCAAGAGAACCCAGGACATAATAGGGGCAAGACAAACAGCAGGCACAACCAGCCCAACGCTTACGGCGACACAGCCCTCGTATGCGAATGTGCGCATGGACAGCCGCACTCCCAACTCATCTATCGCGTATTGGGCTACCACGAAAACCTATGAAGCAACTTCGTCTAACTGGACTTCTAGCGGTCCTACCGCCGCTCCGGAAGGTGCAGCCACTCGTCCTACTGTTTCAGGCAATGGAACCGCAATCACCGGTCAAATTCAAATCGGCGATGCCAACCACCGGGGCTTAAAGTGGTGGGTAGTGGCAAGGGCTTCCGCCGGCGGTGTTAATTCTGCCGAGTCGGATGAAATGGCGTACCGCACGGCTATTACCTACCGGTTAGCCGCTTTAGCGCTAGCGGATACCACCGGCCAACAGTTTATGCGAGAGGGAGGTCAAATTTGGATACGCGGCGGGGACTCCGTTGGTTCTTCCTCAATACCCGGCTTCCCGTTCACCTGGGAAGACAATTTCACCAGTCTTAGAGATAACCATAAGCGGGCGGGCATACGGCTTATGACTTTAGTGGCTAATACTTGGCCTAATGGCGGCAATATGGGAACCACTGCGGCGGGAACTTCAACATGGCAATTTTTAACATGGGAAATAAACGCCACCGCCTATGTTGATTTTATCCTTGGACACGATGCAGGGACAGGTGCCAATGGCATAGCCATAAACGACTATAATACTTACGAAAGCGCCAGTCTTGCGGAAGTCTGGCAGTACGGGCCGCGCTATTGGGCACTGCAGCGCGGCGGCTGGGCCGCGTCAAAATCGCTCTATCCCGTCTACCCGGGCGAAATCCGCTATCTCGCAACCAATGTAAACAACAACACTAACATGAACTTCTCAGCGGCTTTCAACTCGCGTCCGAGCAACGGCAGACAGAACGCAACCACACCGACCGGCAATACTTTACCTGTCACCATTGACCCCGCGAACCAGAACTAGGGGAACGTAGTAGCGTAAAGCGAATGAAGAGCCGCTGTCGAAAGACGGCGGCTTTTTTTATTTCTGTCTTTTTCTGAAAGCTTCCAAACATTCGCGCTTGAATACAACCACAGAAAACCCCCGGTGTTCAACTTCGGCTTTCAACTTGGCGGCGTTTTCTTCGATAAGCTGTTTTTTCGCTTCCAGTTCCAGCAGATGTTCATGTTTGACTCCGCAGCCAAGCAAAAGTGACTTCAGTTTTTCGGAAGGAAGAATTGTCGGCTGACAGCCGGTCATGGCAACGCTTGAGTTGTCAAGGATGACAAGGGTCATGGGCGCGTCCGCTTCCACCGCGTCAATAAGGGCGGTAATTCCCGAATGAATGAAAGTTGAGTCGCCGATGATTCCAAGCGAGTATTTTAATCCCGCTTCCGCCGCGCCTTTTGCCATGCCGACCGAAGCGCCCATGCAGACTATGCTTTCCGGGACTGAATACGGAGGCGTTGCGCCTAACGAATAACAGCCGATGTCGGAGTTTACCGCCACATC